>Ga0335075_10000452_pt1 | contig 73537 bp, 68 predicted proteins | sample Lox_Sample_24_FD_206723 | JGI IMG/M metagenome (GOLD analysis project Ga0335075, IMG submission 206723) | Soil microbial communities from Loxahatchee National Wildlife Refuge, Florida, United States - Lox_Sample_2.4 | ecosystem: Environmental > Terrestrial > Soil > Wetlands | place: USA... | reverse complement strand
CATCGCCGCGACCCTCAACAAGCGACCCCGCCCTACCCTGGGACTCAAGACCCCAGCCCAAGCGCTGGCCGAGCTCCTGTCGAACCCGACAGCAGCATGAACGTTGCTTCCACCGGTTGACCCCGCCACGGCCGGGGCGTGCGAAACGTCAGGGACTATCCCTCAGGGCTCCACCAGCCCCGCGCGGATCGCGTACCGGACCAGCTGGGTCCGGTCGCGCATGCCGAGCCGGGCGAGGATGTTGGCGCGGTGCCGCTCGACGGTCTTCACGCTGATGGTGAGGGCCTCGGCGATCTCCTTCGACGACAGGCCCTCGGCGATCAGCTTGAGGACCTCGTTCTCCCGCTCGGTGAGCGCGGTCATCGGCACGCGCTCACCGCGCCGCAGACGGTCGAGGTAGTCGCGCACCAGCGCGCTCATCGCGCCCGGGTAGACGAACGCCTCGCCGCGCATCGCCGAGCGGCAGGCGGCGACCAGGTCCTCGTCGGCGACCGACTTCAGCACGTAGCCGCTCGCGCCGACCTTCAGCGACTCGAAGAAGTACTGCTCGTTGTCGTGCATCGACAGCATCAGCACTCGCGGCGGCTCGCGGCGCCGCGCGATCTCACGGGCCGCCTGCAGCCCGGTCATCCGCGGCATCGCGATGTCGAGCACGACCAGATCGACCTCCACCTCGCGCAGCAGCGCCACCGCCTCCGCGCCGTCGCCCGCCTCGGCGACCACCTCGAGGTCGGGCTCCTGGTCGAGGATCAGTCGTACGCCGCGGCGGACCAGCGCGTGGTCGTCGGCGAGCAGGATCCGGACGGTCACGTCGCCTCCACGGGCACGCTCAGCCGGACCCGGGTGCCCTTCCCGGGCGAGCCGGTCAGCTCCAGGACGCCGCCCACGGAGCGGGCGCGCTCGCGCATGCCGCGCACGCCGGCGCCGCTCGCGCCGGCGGGCAGTCCGCGGCCGTCGTCCTCCACGCCGAGGACCACCCGGTCGCCGAGTCGCTGCAGGGTCAGCTCCACCGAGGTCGCACGCGCGTGCCGGGCCGCGTTGGTCAGCGCCTCCTGCGCCACCCGGTAGACCACGAGCTCGGTCGCGGGCGGCAGCGCGGGCAGGCCGGGCGCGATCGAGCGGCGTACCGTCGCACCGCCGTGCGCGGAGAACCCGGTCGCCAGCGCCGCGAGCGCGCTGTGCAGGCCCAGGTCGTCGAGGACCCCCGGGCGCAGCTCGCGCGCCACCCGCCGTACGTCGTCCAGCCCGGCGCGGGCGCTCTCGCGGACCAGCTCCAGCTCGTCGACGAGCTCGGCCGGGGCGCGCTGCTGCACCTGCTTGAGGCCGAGGAGTACGACGGTGAGCTGCTGGCCGACCTCGTCGTGGAGCTCGCGGGCGATCCGGTGCCGTTCCTCCTCCTCGGCGGCCAGGGCGCGGGCGTCGCTGCTGCTGCGCTCGCTCTCCAGCCGGTCGAGCATCGCGTTGAAGCTGGCGACCAGGTGGCCGCCGGGTCCTCCCGCGCCGCCGGGCAGGCGCTGCCCGGGCTCGAGCAGGTCGACCTTCGCCATCTGCCGCACCACGCGGTCGATCGGGGCGAGGCTGGCGCGCAGCAGCAGCGCGTTGAGCACCAGCATCACCGTCAGGCCCAACGTCAGCACGACCGCCTCGGAGACCAGCGGGCGGCGCGAGACGCTCACCGGGAAGAACAGCAGCGCGACGGTCCCGGCGAGGAACACCGCGCCGTTGATCAGGCACACCTTCCAGTAGAGGGGCACCGTCTGAGTCCGCACGTCGCCACCCTGCCACGCGCCCGGACGGACCAGCGGCCCCGGACCGAAGATGGGTGGTAGCCCCCATGGTCGCGATGCGCTCCTCCGCGAAGACTCGAGGCGCCGGACGAGCACGGGGCAGGAGGGGACATGGAGGAACCCCAGGGGACGGTCGTGGTGGTCCTTCTTCTGGTAGCCCTCCTGGCCCTGCTCGCCGGCGCCAGTCTTCGCTGGGCGCCGCCCGGCCACGTGCTGGTCGTCAGCCGCCGGGGCGTCGTACGCCGTGTCGTGGGCGGTGGCCCGACCTGGCGCTGGCCGGTGCTGGACACCGTCCGGACGCTGCCGCGCGAGGGGGAGCCGCTCACCGTCAGCGTGCGCGCCACGACCCGCGACGGCCACGAGGTGCGCCTGCTGGCCGAGACGGCCGGACCCACGAGGCCGCTCTCGCCGGGTGACCCCGCCGACGCCGCCGACCGCGCCCGCGCGGCTGCCGAGGCCGACCTCGAGGATGAGCTGGCGCGTGCCGTCGGCGCCCGTGACGTGGCCGACCTGGAGCGACTGGACGTGTGTGGTCTGGAGGTCGTCGAGCTGGACGTGGTGCTGAGGCCCTCCCGGTGACGACCGCGGAGCTCAACGTCGTCGTCCTGGTGGGCGCGGCGGTGCTGCTGGCCGCCGTGGCGGCCGTGCGCCTCGTCAGCCGGGCCGGGCTGCCGAGCCTGCTGATCTACCTGGCGATCGGACTGGCCATCGGCGAGGGCGGTCTCGGCCTGAACTTCGAGGACGCCGACCTGACCCAGGTGCTCGGCACCGTGGCGCTCGCGGTAATCCTGGCCGAGGGCGGCTTCACGACCGACTGGCGCACCGTCCGGCCCGTGGCCCCGCTCGCCGGGGTGCTGGCGACGGCCGGGGTGTTCATCAGCGTCGCGGTCACCACCGGCCTCGTCTACCTGGTCCTCGACGTCGACCTGCGCACCGCCATCGTGCTCGGCGCCGTGGCCTCCTCCACGGACGCGGCCGCGGTGTTCTCGGTGCTGCGCCAGCTGCCGGTCCGCGGCCGCCTGCGCGCCACCGTGGAGGCCGAGTCGGGATTCAACGACCCGCCCGTCATCATCCTGGTCACCGTCGTCACCTCCGACGCGTGGAACTCCTCCGGCCCGCTCGGCATCGCCGGGCAGATCGGCTTCCAGCTGGTCGTGGGCGTCCTGGTCGGCGTCCTGGTGGCCTGGGCCGGGACCTGGGTGCTGGTCCGCAGTGCGCTCCCGGCCTCGGGGCTCTACCCGCTGGCGACCCTGGCGATCGCGTTCCTCGCCTTCGCCGTGTCCGGGGTCATCGGGGGCAGCCCGATCATGGCGATCTACGTCGCCGGGCTGGTGCTCGGCAACGCCCGGCTGCCGCACCGGTCCACGACCGAGTCGTTCACCGGGGGACTGGCCTGGCTCTCCCAGATCGGCCTGTTCATCCTGCTGGGGGTGCTGGCCAGCCCCTCCCGGCTCCTCGACGCGCTGCCGACCGCGCTGGTGGTCGGCGCGGCGCTCACGCTGGTCGCCCGCCCGGTGTCGGTCGTGCTCTGCGCGACCCCGTTCCGGATGCCCTGGCGCGACCAGGTGTTCGTCAGCTGGGCCGGGCTGCGCGGCGCCGTACCCATCGTGCTCGCCACCATCCCCATGAGCGTCGGCCTGCCCGGGGCGGAACGGGTCTTCGACGTGGTGTTCCTGCTCGTCGTCCTCTTCACCCTGCTCCAGGGGCCGACGCTGCCGTGGGTCGCCAAGCGGACCGGAGCGGCACGCCCGCACAACCCGCGCGACGTCGCCATCGACTCGGCGGCCCTGGACGACATCGACGCCGCGCTGCTGCAGTTCACCGTCCCCGAGCGGTCCCGGATGATCGGGGTCGAGATCGCCGAGCTGCGGCTGCCGCCGGGCGCCGCGGTCTCGCTGCTTGTGCGGGACGGGGAGATCTTCGCGCCCACCCTCACCACCGACCTGCGCGCCGGCGACCACGTGCTGCTCGCCGCGCCGCGCGAGGACGGCGAGGCGATCGAGCAGCGGCTGCGCGCCGTGAGCGACGGCGGCCGCCTGGCGGGCTGGCTGGCCGCGGTGCCGCCGGCGAGTGCGCCGGGGCGCGCTGAACGACCCCGGGGAACACCGGGCCGCGCTGCGTCGTGATCTGATCGACCGGTGCGACCACTCACCCTCGTCACCGGCGGCACCCGCGGCATCGGCCGGGCGATCGCGCTCCGGCTCGCCGCCGACGGCCACGACCTGGTGCTCGGCTACCGCGGCGACGCCGAGGCGGCGTCGTCCTGCGCGCGCGAAGTCGAGGCGCTCGGTGCGTCCGTCGCGCTGGTCGCAGGCGACCTCACCGACCCGGACGCCGTCGACGCGCTGTTCGACTCCGCTCCCGGCCCGCTGACCGGCGTCGTCAACAACGCGGGCGCCACGCTGCACATCGGCCCGCTGGCCGAGACCCCCGCCGACGTCGTACGGCGCACGGTCGACCTGAACCTCACCAGCGCGCTGCTGGTCGCGCGGGCCGCCGTACGAGCCCTCGGCCGGTCGTACGGCGGCCCCGGCGGCGTGCTCGTCAACATCAGCTCGGGCGCGGCGACGCTGGGCTCGCCGGGGGAGTACGTCCAGTACGCCGCCGCGAAGGCCGGCGTCGACGCCCTCACCCTCGGCCTGGCCCAGGAGGTCGCCGCCGACGGCGTGCGGGTGGTCGGCGTCGCGCCGGGCATCGTCCGCACCCGGATCCACGAGGACGCCGGCGAGCCCGGCCGGCTCGACCGGGTCGGCCCGCTCGTGCCGCTCGGCCGCGCCGGCGAGCCCGACGAGGTGGCGTCGGTGGTCGCCTTCGCACTGAGCGACGCCGCGTCGTACGTCACCGGCACGACGCTGCGCGTCGCCGGTGGCCGATAACGGCAGATCGGCCCTTCCGTTGGCAAACTCTGCCAGTGTCCGCCCCGGGGAGGACCCCTAGGTTCGACGCATGAGAGTCCTGCTCGCGCTCGGCGGAAACGCCATGACCAGCGCGGACGGGCGAGCCCGGCCGGAGGACCAGATCGAGGCCGCGTCGACCGCGGCCGCCGCCGTCGCCGACCTCGTCGCACACGGCGACGAGGTCGTCATCACCCACGGCAACGGCCCGCAGGTCGGCAACCTCCTGGTCAAGAACGAGCTCGCCGCCGCCGTCGTACCGCCCGTCCCGCTGGACTGGTGCGGTGCCCAGACCCAGGCCACGCTCGGCTTCGTGCTGATGAACGCGCTCGATGCCGCGCTGCTCGAGCGGGGCATCGACCGCCGTACGGCGGCCGTGGTCACCCGCACGCTCGTCGCCTGGGACGACCCCGGGTTCACCCGGCCGACCAAGCCGATCGGGCGGTACCTGCCGGCCGCCGACGCGGCCCTGCTCGTCGAGCACGGCGAGACCTGGGAGGACCGCGGCGAGCGGGGCTGGCGGCGCGTCGTCGCGTCCCCCGAGCCGCTGGCGATCGTCGACCTGGCCCCCGTCGAGGCCCTGGTCGCGGCGGGTCTCGTCACCATCGCCGCTGGCGGGGGAGGCATCCCCGTCGTGGCCGACGCGGAGGGTCGGCTGCGCGGCGTCGAGGCCGTCGTCGACAAGGACCTCGGCGCGGCCGTGCTCGCTCGGGACCTGCGCGCCGACGTACTCGTCGTCGCGACCGACGTGCCGAACGCCGTGCTCCGCTGGGGCACGCCCGAGGCCGAGCCGCTCGGCGAGCTCACGGTCGCCGAGCTGCGCAAGCACGCCGCCGACGGCCACTTCGCGAGCGGCTCGATGGCCCCCAAGGTCGAGGCGGCCTGCCGGTTCGTCGAGCAGGGGGGCCAGCGCGCCCTGATCACCAGCCTGAGCCACATCACCGATGCCCTCGACGGCGCCGCCGGCACCGTCGTCGTACCCGAGAGGAAGACCGCCTGATGCCCAGTGCCATCGAAGTACGCAAGGTCCCGATCCACTCCGTCTCCGACGCCAGCGAGCTGGCCAAGCTCATCGACGACGGGGTGATGGAGGCCGGCCGCGTCATCGCGATCATCGGCAAGACCGAGGGCAACGGCGGGGTCAACGACTACACCCGGATCATCGCCGACCGCGCGTTCCGCGAGGTGCTCGTCGAGAAGGGCGCCGACCCGGCGGCCGTCAAGGAGATCCCGATCGTCTGGTCGGGCGGCACCGACGGGGTGATCAGCCCGCACGCGACGATCTTCGCGACCGTCGACGCCGAGCCGAGCGAGGAGTCCCGCCTGACCGTGGGCTTCGCGATGAGCGAGGTGCTGCTGCCCGAGGACATCGGCCGCGCCGGGATGATCACCAAGGTCGCCGACGCCGTGAAGGTTGCCATGGAGCGCGCCGGCATCACCGACGCCGCCGACGTGCACTACGTCCAGACCAAGACCCCGCTGCTGACGCTCTCGACGATCGCCGACGCCAAGTCGCGCGGCCAGGACGTGTTCACCGAGGACACGCTCTACTCGATGGACGTCTCCAACGGCGGTACGGCGCTCGGCATCGCCGTCGCCCTCGGCGAGATCGACATGCCCCGCGACGAGGACGTCCTGAAGGACCGCTCGCTCTACTCCTCGGTCGCGTCCTGCTCGTCCGGCGTCGAGCTGGACCGCGCGCAGGTCGTCGTCGTCGGCAACGCCACCGGGGTCGGCGGCCGCTACCGCATCGGCCACTCCGTGATGGACGACGCCCTCGACGCCGACGGCATCTGGGACGCCATCAAGGACGCCGGCCTCGACCTGCCCGAGCGACCGCGCACCGCCGACCTCGACGGCCGGCTGGTCAACGTCTTCCTCAAGTGCGAGGCGTCCCAGGACGGCACCGTCCGCGGGCGCCGCAACGCGATGCTCGACGACTCCGACGTGCACTGGCACCGCCAGATCAAGGCCGCGGTCGGCGGCGTCACCGCCTCCGTCACCGGCGACCCCGCCGTCTTCGTCTCGGTCTCGGCGGCCCACCAGGGGCCTGACGGGGGTGGCCCGGTGGCGGCGATCGTCGACCTGGGCTGAGGCATCTGGCTGGGTGGGCCGGGTCTGCAGGCTCATCACGGTATGCAGCCGAGTTCGCGCCTCCCACGGTGGGTACGCCGTGGAACCGCAAGCTGATCGACATACCGTGATGAGCCTGCACCCGGCTCGCCTTCCCGACCCTTCCGTCCAGCGGAAGCACCCCCGTGCCCGCCCCACCCCGGCGCGCGAACCTGGCGGAATGAGCCTCCTCGACGCGCAGACCTGGACCGGGAAGATCCTCCTCGACGGTTGGACCGCGGGCGGCGGCGGGACGGCGCCGGCGTACGAGCCCGCCACCGGCGCGGTCCTGGGCGAGACGGGCGTGGCGACGCCGGACGACGTACGACGGGCCGCGACCCGGGCGGCCGAGGCGCAGGCCGAGTGGGCCGCCCGCAAGCCGACCGAGCGGGCCGCCGTGCTGCGCCGGGCCGGCCTGCTCTTCGAGGAGCACGCCGCGGAGATCCAGGACTGGATCGTGCGCGAGTCCGGCGCGATCGCGCCGAAGGCGCAGCTGGAGACCCACGTCGCGGCGCAGGAGTGCTTCGAGGCGTCCGCGCTGTCGACGCATCCCCACGGCGAGGTGCTGAGCACCGACGAGGACCGTTGGTCGATGGCCCGCCGCCGGCCGGTCGGGGTGGTCTCGGTGATCGCGCCCTTCAACTTCCCGCTGATCCTCAGCATCCGGGCCGTCGCGCCGGCGCTGGCGCTCGGCAACGCCGTCCTCCTCAAGCCCGACCCGCGCACCAGCGTCTGCGGCGGCGTCGTGCTGGCCCGCGTCTTCGAGGAGGCCGGACTGCCCGCCGGCCTGCTCAGTCTGCTGCCCGGCGGCGCCGACGTCGGTGCCGCGGTCGTCGAGGCGCCGGAGGTGTCGGTCATCGCGTTCACCGGCTCCACCGAGGCCGGCCGCAAGGTCGGCGAGGCGGCCGCCCGCCACCTCAAGCGCGCGCACCTCGAGCTCGGCGGCAACAACGCGCTCGTCGTCCTACCGGGCGCCGACGTCGCGCAGGCGGCCAGCGCGGGCGCGTTCGGCTCCTTCATGCACCAGGGCCAGATCTGCATGACGTCCGGCCGCCACCTCGTCCACGAGTCGATCGCCGAGGAGTACGTCGCCGCGCTCGCCGAGAAGGCCCAGCACCTGCCCGTCGGCGATCCCGCGTCCGGCCAGGTCGCGCTCGGGCCGATCATCGACGAGAAGCAGCTGAAGCGGATCGACGCCATCGTCCAGGACGCCGTGGGCCGGGGTGCGCGGCTGGTCGCCGGTGGCACCAACGAGGCCCTGTTCTACTCGCCGACCGTGCTCGCGGACGTCGCCGGCGACAACCCGGCGTGGACCGAGGAGATCTTCGGCCCGGTCGCTCCGGTACGCACCTTCGCGACCCTCGACGAGGCGGTGGCGCTCGTCAACGAGAACGCCTACGGGCTCTCCGTCGGGATCCTCGGGGACGTCGGGCTGGCGATGCGGCTCGCCGACCGGGTCAGCTCCGGCAAGGTGCACATCAACGAGCAGACGGTCTCCGACGAGGCGACCGCGCCGTTCGGCGGGACGAAGTCGTCCGGCAACGGCTCGCGGGTCGGCGGCGCCACGGCCAACCTGGAGTCCTTCACCGAGGTGCAGTGGTTGACGGTGCGGTCCGAGATCGCGCCGTACCCGTTCTGAGGGGCTAGGTGTCGTACTCCAGCCCGTCCCAGGGCGCGTAGTAGACCATGAAGTCGCCGGGGACGATGCTGACGTAGTGCTCGCCCCCGTCGGGGTAGCGCCCGACCTTCCAGCCGAACCGGGTCCTGCCGACCTTCGTCAGGAACGGCTCGACCTCGATCGGCTCGAGGACGTAGTCGCCGAGCCCGGCCAGCCGCTCGGCGACGAGCCCGTCGGAGCCGGAGGGAGCAGGGTCCGCACGCACCTCGTCGAAGGTCCCGTCGGCGTGCCAGAGGAACAGCCCGACGTACGACGTGCCGCGGGCGTAGAGCTCCTGGCTGAGGAAGAACCGGCGACCGTCCTCGGCGGTTCCGGCGTACGGCACGTGGTAGTCGTCGGGGACGATCGTGAAGCGGGCGGGCGGGCCGTCCGCCGGTTCGGGCGAGGTCCCGCTCGGGCTCTCGGCCGGGGCCGCGCAGGCCCCGAGGGTCGCCGCAGCCAGCAGGAGTGCGAGGAGCAGTCGCGTCACGAGCGCCAGCCCCACTCCATCTCCGCGACGGCCACGTCGTGGGTGCGCTGGTCGGTCAGCAGCCGGACGACGTGCAGGGAGCAGTCGACGCCCGCGGAGACGCCGGCCGAGGTCAGGACGCGCTCGGCCGAGCGCACGAAGCGCTGTCCGCGCACGACGGTGGTCGTGGGGGAGAGGGCGGCGAGCTCGTCGAAGGAGTCGTGGTGCGTCGTGGCCGGGCGGTCCTCCAGGAGGCCGGCGGCGCCGAGCACGAGCGCGCCGGTGCACACCGAAATCAGCATCTCCACCTCGCCCGCCCGGTCGCGCACCCAGGACAGCACCCGGTCGTCGTCCAGCAGCGCCCGGGCGCCGGCGCCGCCGGGGACGACGAGCAGGTCCGAGGGCGGCGCGTCGTCCAGGAGGTACGTCGGCAGCACGGTGAACCCGCCCCGCCCTACCGTCGGGCCCGGCTTCAGCCCGACCGAGAAGACGTCGAACGGCCGGCCGTCGCCGAGCTCGCCGGCCACGTTGAACACCTCGTAGGGGCCCGCGAAGTCGAGGACCTCCATGTCGTCGAAGGCGAGGATCGCGACGGTCCGTGGGGTCATGGGGCCATCCTCGCGGGTGCGGCGTCGGAATGTCGGCGGAAGGTGTTGAGATGGACCCATGAGCGCGATCACCACTCCCGAGACGCCGGCCTTCCGCCTGCGCCCCGCGGCGGCCGCGCCCGCAGCGCCCACGCTCGACGAGCACCAGCAGCAGGTCGTCGACCACCCGGGTGGTCCGCTGCTCGTGCTCGCCGGCCCCGGCGCGGGCAAGACGACCACCCTCGTCGAGGCCATCGTGGCCCGGGTCGAGGCCGGTGCCCGCCCCGACCAGGTGCTGGCGCTCACCTTCTCCCGCAAGGCCGCCGAGCAGCTCCGCGACCGGGTCACGGCGCGGCTCGGCCGCACCATGGCGACCCCGCTGAGCTCGACCTTCCACTCCTTCGCCTACGCGCTGGTGCGGCGCTACGCGCCCGCCGAGCTGTACGCCGCGCCCCTGCGGCTGCTGTCGGCGCCCGAGCAGGACGTCGTGCTGCAGGAGCTGCTGACCGACCACCCCGAGTCGGTCCGCTGGCCCGCCGGGCTCCGGGCCGCGGTCGGCACCCGCGGCTTCGCCAAGGAGGTGCACGCCGTCCTCGCCCGCGCCCGGGAGCGCGGGCTGGACCCCGACGAGCTGATCGAGCTCGGCGAGCGGGAGGGGGCGCCCGAGCTGGCGGCGGCCGGCTTCTTCCTCGCCCAGTACCTCGACGTCCTGGGCGACCAGAGCGCGGTCGACTACCCCGACCTGGTCGCGCGTGCCGTGATCGAGGCCAACCTGCACCGCGACGAGCTGCGTCGCGAGCTGCGCCACGTCTTCGTCGACGAGTACCAGGACACCGACCCCAGCCAGGTGGCCCTGCTCCGGGCGCTGGCCGGCGACGGCCGCGACCTGACCGTGGTCGGCGACCCCGACCAGTCGATCTACGGCTTCCGAGGAGCGGACGTCCGCGGCATCCTCGACTTCCCGCGCCAGTTCCCGCAGGCCGACGGCTCCCCGGCCCGCGTGGTCGCGCTGGCCACGACCCGCCGCTTCGGCTCGCGACTGCTGCGCGCGTCCCGCTCCATCGCGGCCGGCATCGGCGTCACCGGGTCGATCCCCGCGTCGGCGTACGCCGCCTTCCGTGACCCGGCGCCCGTCGCCCACGAGCTCGGTCCCGGCACGGTCCAGGCGCTGACGTTCGACACCGCACGCGCCGAGGTGGAGCACATCGCCGACCTGCTGCGCCGGGCACACCTCGAGGATGGCGTCGCCTGGTCCGACATGGCCGTGCTGGTGCGCTCCGGTCGCGCGGAGATCCCGGGGCTGCGCCGGTCGCTGGTCGCCGCCGGGGTGCCGGTCGAGGTCGCCAGCGACGAGACGCCGCTGGTCCGCGAGCCCGCCGCGGTGCCGCTGCTGGCGGCGCTCGCGGTGGTCGGCGACGCGACGGTCGACGACCCCACCTCTCAGGACCACGTCGGTGCCGACCGTGCCGAGGCGCTGCTGACCTCGCCCCTGGGCGGGCTCGACGCGACGGACGTGCGTGCGCTGACCCGTGCCCTGCGCGAGCGCGAGCCCGAGGCGGCCCCGCGCGAGCTGGTGCGCGGGTCGGTGCTGGAGCCCGCGCTCCTGGTCGGCGTCGACGGCGAGGCCGCCACCCGCGCCCGCCGGCTCGCGCTCCTCGTGGCGCGAGCCCGCGCCGAGCTCGACGCCGGGGCGACGGTCGAGGAGGTGCTCTGGACGCTGTGGGAAGGCTCCGACTGGGGGCGCCGGCTGCGGCACGCGACCCGGGGCGGCGGCCACGGCGCCCGCCTGGCCCACCGCGACCTCGACGCGATCTGCGCCCTGTTCGAGACCGCCGCCCGCGCCGAGGAGCAGCGTGGTCACACCAGCGTGCGGGCCTTCGTCGACACCCTGCGGGCGCAGGAGATCCCCGCCGACACCCTGGCCGACCGCGGGGTCCGCGGCGACGCCGTCCGCCTGCTCACCGCCCACCGGTCCAAGGGGCTGGAGTGGCGGCTCGTGGTGGTCGCTCGGGTCCAGGAGGGTGCCTGGCCCGACCTGCGCCGCCGTGACACGCTGCTGCAGGCCGACCGGATCAGTCGCGAGGGTCTGCTGCCGCCGCTCACCCGGGGCGCGATCCTGGCCGAGGAGCGGCGCCTGTTCTACGTCGCAGCGACCCGGGCGCGCCAGCGGCTCGTGGTCACGGCCGTGGCCTCCGCCGACGAGGAGGGCGAGCAGCCCTCGCGGTTCCTGCACGAGCTCGGGCGCGACCCCGTGCACCTGGTCGGCCGGCCGCGACGCCCGCTGTCGATGAGCGGCCTGGTCGCCGAGCTGCGCCGGACCCTCGCCGACCCCGAGCAGCCGGAGCCGCTGCGCGCGGCGGCGGCCCGCCGGCTCCGGCGGCTGGCCGAGACCGACGTGCACGGGCGGCCGGTCGCCGTCGCAGCCGACCCGGCGTCCTGGTGGGGGCTGCGGGCGCCCACCCGGGCCGCGCAGCCGGTGCGGCCCGGCGAGGCTCCGCTGACGATCTCCGCGAGCACCCTCGAGGGCCTGATCACCTGCCCGGCGCAGTGGTTCCTCAGCCGCGAGGCCGGCGGCGCCGTGGTGAGCTCGGCGAGCCAGGGCTTCGGCAAGGTCGTGCACGCGATCGCCGACCGGATCGCCAAGGGCGAGATCGCCTCGCCCGTCGACGTCGACGCCGACCTGATGCCGCTGGTCGACGAGGTCTGGGCGCGCCTGGAGTTCCGCACGCCGTGGTCGCGGGCCCGGGAGCGGGCGGCGGTCCGCGACGCGCTGGTGCGCTTCGTCGGCTGGCACGAGCGGCCGGGGGCGCGCACGGTGCTGGCGACCGAGCCGCGCATGCAGGCCCAGGTGACCCTGCCCGACGGTCAGGTGGTGCGGTTGAACGGCTACGCCGACCGCCTCGAGCTCGACGAGGACGGCCGGGTGGTGGTCATCGACCTGAAGACCGGCAAGTACCCTCCCACCGGTCCGCAGGTCGAGCGGCACAGCCAGCTCGGCCTCTACCAGCTGGCCGTCGAGCACGGTGCGGCCGACGAGTGGCTGGCCGAGTCCGCCCGACCGGGACGGACGGGCGGAGCCGAGCTGGTGCAGCTGCGCCACGGCACCGACCAGCCCAAGGTGCAGCGGCAAGCCCCACCGCTGGAGGGAGCGGGCTTCGTGGAGGACCAGCTCGTGGCGGCCGCGACGGTGCTGCGCAGCGAGGAGTTCGTGGCCCGCCCCGGTGCGCACTGCGACCGGTGCACGTTCCATGCCGTGTGCCCCGACAAGTCGTCGGGATCGGTGCTCTCGTGACCGCCACCATGGATCCCACCGCCGAGGGGACCTCGCCGGTCCCGCCTCGCGACATCACCACGCCCGAGCAGCTGCGCGACCTGATGCGCGCCGAGTGGACCTTCAGCGACCAGCAGTTCGCGGCGATCACCGCGCCCCTGGAGCCCGCGGTCGTGATCGCCGGCGCCGGCTCCGGCAAGACCACCGTCATGGCGGCCCGGGTGGTGTGGCTGGTCGCCACGGGCCGGGTCCGCCCCCACGAGGTGCTGGGGCTGACCTTCACGACCAAGGCGACCGCCGAGCTGCAGGGCCGGATCCGCGAGAGCCTGCGGCAGGCCGGCCTGCTGCCCGAGCGCGGCAGCCGCCCGGTGGACCCGGGACAGGACGAGCCCGAGGAGCTCGAGGAGCCGACGGTCGCGACGTACCACTCGTACGCCACCAACCTGCTCTCCGAGCACGGCCTGCGGATCGGTCACGAGCCGGACACCCGCCTGATCGCCGACGCCAGCCGCTACCAGCTCGCCGCCCGCGCCGTGCAGCGCTACACCTCCACCGTCGACCAGCTCACGGACTCGCCGAGCCACGTCGTCCAGTACCTCCTCGCCCTCGACGGGGAGATGAGCGAGCACCTCGTGACCCCGCCACAGGTGCGCGCCTACGACGCGTCCCAGCGCCCGCTGTTGGAGGTCGGGATGGCCACCGAGCACCGTAAGACCTACCGCGCCGTCAACGAGAAGGCGATCGCGGCGATCGACAAGCGGGCCGAGCTGCTGGGCCTGGTCGAGGCGTACCGCCGCCTGAAGACCCACCACGGGCTGATGGACTTCTCCGACCAGATCGCGCTGGCCGCACGACTGGCCGAGGAGTGTCCCGAGGTCGGCGAGATCGAACGCGGGAAGTTCAAGGTCGTGCTGCTCGACGAGTACCAGGACACCTCGGTCGCCCAGGCCCTGATGCTGAGCCGGCTGTTCAGCGGCCCCGACGCCGACCACGGCCGGGGGCACCCGGTGACCGCAGTGGGCGACCCCAACCAGGCGATCTACGGCTGGCGGGGCGCCTCGGTGTCGAACATCCTGGAGTTCGCCCAGGACTTCCCGAGCGTCGACGGCGAGGGCCGGACCTACCCGCTCACCGTCAACCGCCGCTCCGACGAGCGGATCCTGGCCTCGGCCAACCACCTGGCCGCCGGGTTGTACGCCGACCGGCCCGAGCTGCGCCCGCTCGAGCCCAAGCCCGGGGCCGATCCCGGCGAGGTGCGCGCGATCGTGCACGAGACCTGGGACGACGAGCTGACCTGGTTGGCGACGGAGGTGATCGCCACCCACGGCGTCCTCGCCGCCCGCACCGAGGAGCCCTGCTGGAAGGAGATCGGGGTCCTGGTGCGCGACAACGCCCACGCGGCCGCGGTCTTCGATGCGCTCTCCGCCCAGGAGATCCCGGTCGAGATCGTCGGCCTGAAGGGGCTGCTGCGCCTGCCCGAGGTGGCCGAGGTGGTGGCGACGCTGACCCTGATCCAGGACGTCACCGCCAACGCCGCCCTGCTGACCCTGCTCGCCGGACCGCGCTGGGCGATCGGCCTGCGCGACCTGGCCCTGCTGGGCCGGCGTGCCCGCGACCTCGCCGGCGGGGGCGCCGCCGTGCGCGCCACGACGTTCGCCGACCTGCAGGCCGAGCTGGGCGCCGCGGTGGAGGGGGCCGACCCCAGCGAGATCGCCGCGCTCTGCGACGCCCTCGACGACCCGGGGGAGCCCGGCGACTACGACTACTCGTCCGAGGCGCGCGAGCGGTTCGCGCTGCTCGCCACGGAGCTGCGCCGGCTGCGCGCGTCGATCGGCGAGCCGCTGCTCGACCTGGTCCGCCGGATCGTCGACGTGACCGGCATCGACGTCGAGCTGGCCTCTTCGGTCAGCCCCGCCGCGGCCGCCCGCCGCGAGAACCTCGACCTGTTCGTCCAGGCGGTGGCGGAGTTCCAGGCCGTCGACGGCCAGGTGACGCTCGCGGCGCTGCTGGCCTGGCTGGAGGCCGAGGACGAGTTCGGCCAGGGCCTCGACGTCGCCACCCCCTCGGAGGCCGACTCGGTCAAGCTGCTCACCGTCCACCGGGCCAAGGGGCTGGAGTGGGACGCGGTGTTCCTGGTCGGGGTGGCGGAGCAGAAGTTCCCGACCAACCGCACCCGCTCCAGCTGGCTGACCGTCCCGTTCGTGCTGCCCACCCCCCTGCGCGGCGACGCCCGGGACCTCCCGACGCTGGCCGGGCACACCCCCGACGACCTGAAGGCGCTCGCGGCGCAGGCCAAGGAGCACCAGGCGCTGGAGGAGCTGCGGCTCGGTTACGTCGCCTGGACCCGCGCCCGGCACACGCTCCGGGTCTCGGCGTACTGCTGGGCGCCCCAGCGCAAGAGCGGCCTCGGCCCCTCGGCGTACCTCCAGAGCACCCGGGAGGCGATGGAGGGCTGGGGCGCGCTCCCGGACGCCTGGCTCGACAAGCCGGCCAAGGACTCGCCCAACCCGTACGCCGAGGCCGCGACGGACCTGGCCTGGCCGATCTCCCACCACACTCGTGAGGTCGAGCGGCGGATCGAGGCGGCGGCCCGGGTCCGCGCGGCCGACCCGGAGGCCACCGACGACCTCGAGGACATGCTGCTGCTGGACCGGGTGGCCCAATGGGACACCGAGATCGACCGGCTGCTGGAGGAGGCGACCCGCGACCGCGCCACGGTCGTCGAGGTGCCGCTGCCCTCCAGCCTGTCGGCGACCTCCCTGGCCCGGCTGCGCGACGACCCGGAGGCCTTCGCCCGTGAGCTGGCCCGGCCGATGCCGCGCAAGCCGTCGTCGGCGGCCCGCTTCGGCACCCGCTTCCACGCGTGGGTCGAGAGCCGCTTCGGCCAGCAGCTGCTGATCGATCCCGACGAGCTGCCCGGACGTGCCGACTCGGGCATCGCCGACGACGCGGAGCTCGCCGAGCTCGTCGAGCGCTTCGAGACCGGTCCGTTCGCCGACCGGGTGCCGCACGCGGTGGAGCCGCCGTTCGCCCTGGTGCTGGCCGGCCAGGTGGTGCGCGGGCGCATCGACGCCGTCTACCGCGACGGGGAGGGCTACCTGCTGGTCGACTGGAAGACCGGTCGGCACCTGGAGCCCGACCCGCTGCAGCTGGCGATCTACCGCGTGGCCTGGGCCGAGCTGCACGGGGTGCCGCTGGAGGACGTCCGGGCGGCGTTCTTCCACGTGCGCTCCGGCGAGCTGGTCGAGCCGCCCGGGCTGCCCGGCCGGGCGGAGCTGGAGGCGCTGTTCACCGCGACGTGAGCCTGACCTGGACGGCGGGTCGCGCGTCTCAGGGGTGCGCTGGCAGGGTGGAATGGCACCGCACGTCCTGACACCTGCCGAAGGAGAACCTCATGCTGAAGAAGCTCGTCCTCGTCGTCGCCGTCGTCGCCCTGGGCGGCCTCGTCGCCAAGAAGGTCGGCGGCAAGTAGCCGCAGCCCCTCTCAGACCTGACGGCCCGCGGGCTGGCCGAGCGACTCGGCCACTCCGCGGGCCGCGGTGCGTCCGGCCCGGTTCGCGCCGATGGTGCTGGCCGAGGGGCCGTACCCCACCAGCTGCACCCGCCGGTCGGCGACGGCCGTCGTCCCGTCGAGCCGGATCCCGCCGTGCGGGGAACGCAGCCGCAGCGGGGCCAGATGGGTCACCGCCGGGCGGAAGCCGGTCGCCCACACGATCACGTCGACGCGTTCGAACCGGCCGTCGGCCCAGCGCACGCCGTCCGGCTCGACCGCGGCGAACATCGGCAGCCGGCGGTAGGCGCCGAGTCGCTCCGCCTCCCGCTCCTGGGGTCGCAGCGCCAACCCGGTCACGCTGACCACGCTGGCGGGCGGCAGCCCGCGGCGTACTCGCTCCTCGACCAGGGCGACCGCCTCGCGCCCCGCGTCGGGCGTGAAGTCGTCCGTACGCCACACCGGCTCCCGGCGGGTCACCCAGAGCGTGTCGGTGACGGGCGCCAGCTCGCCGAGGTGCTGGACGGCGGACGCACCCCCGCCGACGACGAGGACCCGGCGGCCGCGGAAGGGCAGCGGCCCCGGGTAGTCGTGGGTGTGCAGCTGCTCGCCGAGGAAGGTGTCCATGCCGGGGTAGCGCGGCACGAACGGGTGGGTCCAGGTGCCGGTGGCGTTGACGAGGGTGCGCGAGACCCACGACCGGTCGCCGGCGGACGTGCGCAGCAGCCCGTCGTCGTCGCTCACCCGGTCGACGCGGACCGGTCGCAGCACGGGCAGCTCGTGCTCGCGCTCGTACGCCGCGAAGTACGCCGGCACGACGACGTTCGCGCGACCGGCGTCGTCCGCGGGGGCGACCGAGTCCGGCAGCGCCGCCACCCCGTGCACGTCGTGCATGGCGAGCGAGTCCCAGCGGTGCTGCCAGGCCCCGCCCGGAGCCGCGTCGCCGTCCAGGACCACGTGGGACAGACCCCGCCGCCGGAGGTGGTACGACGCCGAGAGCCCGGCCTGGCCGGCGCCGATGACGAGCGAGTCGAGGACCTCCATGCCGGTGGAACATCCGGGACCGGCTGCGGCTTCCGTTCCCGGGAGTGACATCCTCGACACGTGACGGAATCCCGCGGCATCTCCTGGCCGCTCCTGGTACTGGCCCTGATGTGCGCGATCCCGGCCGTGGTCGGCGGCCTCTGGGTCCTCGGCGGCGACGAGGACTACCAGGGCCTCGGCTTCGCCGTCCTCGGCTTCTTCGGCGCCGGCGTGGTCGTCCTCGGCCGCAAGGCCTTCCGCCCCGGCCCCTGAGCGCGACCCGTCACTTTCTCGGCACTTTTCGCGGCGTGTCGACGAAGGATCGACGGGTCGGCCGCCCCGTTCAGCCCGCGGCCAACCCGGCCGTCAACGCGATCTCGACCATCGACCCGAAGGTCTGCTCCCGCTCCAGCGCCGTGGTCTGCTCGCCGGTGACCAGGTGGTCGGAGACGGTGCACACCGCCAGCGCCTGCCGGCCGAAGCCGGCCGCGATCGTGTAGAGCGCGCTCGCCTCCATCTCGACCGCGAGTACGCCGTGCTCGACCAGTCGCCGGGTGAGCTCCGGCCGGGCCGGGTAGAACGAGTCGCTGCTGTAGATCAGCCCGACGTGCACCGTGGCGTCGCCGGCGAGGCCCTGCCCCGAGCGATCGGCCGCGTCGTACGCCGCCCGCAGCAGGCCGAAGTCGGCGACCGGGGCGTAGTCGAGTCCCTCGAACCGGATCCGGTTCATCGACGAGTCGGTGCAGGCGCCCGAGGCGATCACGATGTCGCGTACGGCGACGCTCTCGGTCATCGCGCCGCACGATCCGACCCGGATGATCCGCTGCACGTCGTACTCGCTGAACAGCTCGTGGGCGTAGATGGCCAGCGACGGCTGACCCATGCCCGAGCCCTGCACCGACACCCGATGTCCGCGCCAGGTGCCGGTGTAGCCGTACATGCCGCGCACCTCGGTGTAGCACCGCGCGTCGTCGAGGAAGGTCTCGGCGATCCACCGCGCCCGCAGCGGGTCGCCGGGCATCAGGACGAGGGGCGCGATCTCACCGGGGCCGGCGCCGACGTGCGTGCTCATGGCGCCAGCCTAGGGATCGCGGGGAAGAGTCACCCCGTCACCGCGACGAGCTCGTCGGGGACGACGTCGAGCCGGTGCGTCGCCGTCGTCTCCATCGTGGCGAGGTCGACGACGTGCAGCTCGCGCGTCGCGGGCTCGGTGACGTACGCCGTGTCGCCCGCGACCTGCAGGGTGGGACGGGGCTCCTGCCACTCGGTCGGCTCCTGCCAGGCGGCAATCACCTGGGTGGAGCGCACGAGGCGGCCCCGCCGCGCGTCCAGGACGTGGAGCGCGCCGTCGGTCCCGAGCACGAGGCCGTCGCCGTCGGGCATCCGGCCCAGCGAGCGGAAGGTGTAACTCGCCGGCAGGTCCACCAGTCGGACCGTCGCGTCGCGGGTGTCGATCAGCGACACCCGGGTCGGCCGCTCGAGCTCCGCGTCGGGATCGGTCTTGTAGTCCCCGAGGACGTACGGCGAGCTCTCGTGGCCGGCCTGGTTGCCGATCCGGCCGTACGGGTCGGGACTCGTGACCTTGCGGATCTCGCGGCCGTCGACGACCAGCACGCCGTCCTCGCAGCCGAAGACGGCCACGTCGCCCGCGAAGGCCTCCCCATGGACGCCGGGGCAGTCGTCGCTCGCCGCGAGCTCGGCGCCGGCGGCCGTGGCGACCCGGACGCCGGAACGGGAGTCGTGGTCGCCGACGGTGTGCACGAGGTTGCCGTGGCCGTCCTGGACGGCCACGCCGTGGTGGGCCTCGGGCAGCTGCCAGGTGTCGAGCGCGGGCGCGTCGTCCTCGAGATCCTCCAGGTCGTGCGGGTCGAACGCGGTCACGGTGCCGGTGCCGTCGTCGAACAGCGTCGTCCGTCCGGCGTGGGGCACCACGTGCCCGGGCTCCTCGGCGGGCACGGTGAAGTCGGTGAGCCGGGGGTCGGCGGTGAAGGAGTGCCCGTGGTCGCCGTGCTCGTCGGTCCAGGCGCCGAGGTCGAGGGCGGTGAACGTTCCCGCGGCCGCGACCATCGCGTGCCGCTCGTCCCCGGCGGGGCTCAGCCGCGCGTAGCCCTCCAGCGGCTGGTCGAGGAGGACCTCGCCGTCCTCGGCGCGGAGCACGAGGACGCCGCCGTCGTACGTCACGGCGACGCGGGGCTCGGCGCCGGCCGACTCGGTGGCGGAGCTGGCCGAGGGGGCAGCGGAGCTGGGGGAGGAGGCCGGTGCGGCGTCGGGAGCGGGGTCGTTCTCGGTGCCGCACGCGGTGAGGGCGAGGGCGGCGAGAGGGAGGAGGGGGAGGGTGCGTCGAAGTCTGAACATGAGAACGAGTCTCAACGTAAATGAGAATCGATGTCAAAAATCCTCGCCGGTCCTCGGCTGAGCGGGCATCGCGTCTAGCCTGCGAACGTGACCCAGCCGCACCTGAGGATCGTCGAGAACCCGCACGACCGCGCCGCCGTACGACGCAAGGACGAGGGGTGGCTCGCGGACCGCTGGGCCGACCCGACGACCCGGGTGCTCGTGGTCGCCGGCACCCGCGTCCAGCCGCGTGACGGCGCGCTCGACTGGGTCTCGCCCGCGGCGGCGCCGGAGGGCCTCCGGGTGCTGCTGGGGGAGCGGGACGGGACGGCGTGGTTCGCCGTCGTCGCGGGCGTCGAGCTCGCGCGGGAGGGCGGCGAGTGGGCGGGTCTGCGCGACTTGCTCATGCCGCTGTCCGACGGATCGCTCGAGGGTGGCCCGCTGCTGCTGCACGCACTCGGGTTGGCGGAGTGGCTGTTCGTCACCCGGTTCTGCCCACGCTGCGGTGGTGCCCTGGAGCCGCGGGCCGCGGGCCACGAGCTCGTGTGCACGCAGTGCGGCCGGTCGCAGTTCCCCCGCACCGACCCCGCCGTCATCATGATCGTCGCTGCGGGCGAGCCGGGGGCCGACGACGAGCGGTGCCTGCTGGGCCGTCAGGCGGTCTGGCCCGCGGGCCGGTTCTCGACGCTGGCCGGGTTCTGCGAGCCGGGCGAGACGCTCGAGGACGCCGTACGCCGCGAGGTCGCCGAGGAGACCGGCGTCCTCGTCGGCGACGTCGAGTACTTCGGCAACCAGCCCTGGCCGCTCCCGGCCAGCCTGATGCTGGGCTTCGTCGGCCGGGCGGTCTCGACCGACATCGAGGTCGACCGCGACGAGATCGAGGAGGCGCGCTGGTTCACCCGCGCCGAGCTCCGCGCCGAGGCGGAGGCGGGGCGGGTGCGCCTGCCGCAGGGCGTCTCGATCAGCCGCTCGCTGATCGAGCACTGGTACGGCGGGCCGCTCCCCGGGCAGTGGTGATCAGGAGGCCAGCGCGGCCAGTTTCTCCTTGACCTGCGCCAGCGACGGGTTCGTCTGCGCGGTGCCGTCGGAGTAGACCAGCGTGGGCACCGTCTGGTTGCCGTTGTTGGCCTCCTCGACGATCTTCGCCGCCTCGGGGACCTGCTCGATGTCGACGATGTCGAAGGTGATGCCCTCGCGGTCCAGCTGGCTCTTCAACCGGTGGCAGTAGCCGCACCACGGGGTGCTGTACATCGTGAACGTGCTCGACATCTGAACTGTCGCCTCCGGCGTCTAGGGTCTGGGCTCTACCCGATCCAACCACCGGTCCCCAGGAGATGTTCCTTCGATGCCCCCCGCGCCCGACGACCTGCTGGCCGCCCTCGATCCCGAGCAGCGCCGGGTCGCGGAGGCGCTGCGCGGTCCGGTACGGGTGCTGGCGGGGGCCGGCACGGGCAAGACGCGGGCGATCACCCACCGCATCGCCCACGGGGTCGCCTCCGGCGTCTACGCGCCGACCGAGGTCCTGGCGGTCACGTTCACGACGCGGGCGGCCGGGGAGATGCGGGGCCGGCTGCGCCAGCTCGGCGCGGGCGGCGTCCAGGCGCGCACCTTCCACTCCGCCGCGCTGCGCCAGCTGCGCTACTTCTGGCCCAACGTCCACGGGACCGAGCTGCCGCAGCTGATCGAGTCCAAGATCGGGCTGCTCGCCTCGGCGGCCCGCCGTCAGCGTCTCTCCTCCGACCAGGCGCTGCTGCGCGACCTGGCGTCCGAGGTCGAGTGGGCCAAGGTCAGCAACGTCCACCCCGACGACTACGCCCGGGTGGCGACCGCCCGCGGCCGCTCGGTGACCGGCCACGACGCGGAGACCGTCGGCCGGGTCTTCGGCAGCTACGAGGAGGTCAAGCGCAACCAGGGCCGGATGGACATGGAGGACGTCCTGCTGCTCACCGCCGGACTGCTCGCCGACGACGAGCGGGTCGCGGCCCAGGTCCGCCGGCAGTACAAGTGGTTCGTCGTCGACGAGTTCCAGGACGTCTCGCCGCTGCAGTCGGCCCTGCTCGACCTGTGGCTCGGCGGTCGCGACGAGCTCTGCGTGGTCGGCGACCCGGCCCAGACCATCTACTCGTTCGCCGGCGCCAACGCCGACTACCTCCGCGACTTCCCGAAGAAGTTCCCCGGCACCACCTCCGTCGAGCTGGTGCGCAACTACCGCTCCTCGCCCGAGGTCGTCGGCGCCGCGAACGCGCTGCTCGCGGGCTCGCCGAGCCAGGGCGTGAAGCTCCAGGCGCAGCGCCCCTCCGGGCCGACGGTCGCCTACACGCCGTACCCCGACGAGGTGGCCGAGGCCGAGGCCGTCGCCGCCAGGATCAAGGCGCTGCGCGACCGGGGCCGCGCCCTCGGCGAGGTCGCGGTGCTGTTCCGCATCAACGCCCAGTCCGAGTCCTTCGAGGAGGCGCTCGCCGCCCGCGGCCTCCCGTACGTCGTCCGCGGCGCCGCCCGCTTCTTCGACCGGCCCGAGGTGCGGGAGGCGGTGACCCGGATCCGGGGTACGGCGCGCTCGGGCGGGGGCGCCGCCACCGGCGACGAGCTCCTCGAGCACGTGCACGGCACCCTGGCCGGGATGGGCTGGACCTCCGAGGCGCCCACCACCCGGGGCCAGACCCGGGACCGCTGGGAGTCCTGGCAGGCGCTGGTCGACCAGGCGACGGAGTTCGCGGCCGGCGGGGGAGACCTCGGCGGGTTCGTCGACGATCTCGACCGCCGCGCCGCGGAGCAGCACGCTCCGGTGGCCGACGGCGTCACCCTGGCGACCTTCCACGCCGCCAAGGGCCTGGAGTGGGACTCGGTCTTCCTCTGCGGCCTCCAGGACGGCACGCTGCCCATCACGTACGCCGACACCCCGGCCGCGGTCGAGGAGGAGCGCCGGCTGCTCTACGTCGGCATGACCCGCGCCCGCCTCGAGCTGTCGCTGTCGTGGGCGCTGGCCCGCAACCCGGGCGGCCGGGCCGGGCGCAAGCCGTCGCGGTTCCTCGATCCGCTGCTGCCCGACGACGCCCGGGTGGAGCGGACCCCCGCGCGCAGCCGCAAGGTCGCCGGCTGCCGCGAGTGCGGCCGGCCCCTCGACACCGGGGCCGAGAAGAAGCGCGGTCGCTGCAACGATTGCCCGGCGTCGTACGACGAGGAGCTGTTCGAGCGCCTGCGGGAGTGGCGCAAGGCGCGCGCCGCCGACGAGAGCGTGCCGTCGTTCGTGATCTTCACCGACGCCACCCTGCAGCTGATCGCCGAGCACAAGCCCCGTTCGCCCCAGGCGCTGCTGAAGATCAGTGGTATAGGCCGGTCGAAGGTCGAGCGGTACGGCGAGGACGTCCTCGAGCTGGTCGGCTGAGGTGCTGCTTCCCGCTCAACAGAGCGGGAAAGTCGTCGTGGTCCGACGCCCGGACCGGTCGTCGGCGAAGGCGCTGGGAGAAGTTGAAAAAGAAACCCACGAAATAGTCATAAAATCGTTTGCTCCTTACCAACTGCCCGCGGTAACTTTCCGTCACCAACAAGTTCCGCGCATCACGGTCCTGGCACGACCGGCGCACCACACGCACCGAAGGAGGTGGCCTCAATGAACAGCACCAAGCTCATGACGACGGTTCAGACCCCGTCGCGCTTCGCCGTGCCCGCGTGCGGTCACGCCTTCGCAGCGACCCGTTGGGGCGTCGATCTCGGCCTGTTCGCCGGTGCCGGCACGACCGTCGTGGAGCGCGACCGCTCCGCCCAGATCACGGAGATCAAGGGCGGTCGGGGTTTCGTCCCGACCTACGCCCCGGGGACCACTGCCTGGAGTCCACCGACCAGTTGAGAAACACTGCGTCGTCGCCTCCAGGCCGCGGATCCCACACCGGGATCCGCGGCCTTTCTGTTGTCCGCACATCAGACACACAGCGATCAGATTCGAAGGAGGTGAAACATGACCATCAGTGTTCTCGACCGCACCGATGCAGCCAGCCTGGGCCAGCTGCACGACGAGGCGGAGCGGGTCGACGACGAGCTGCTGCCGTGCCGGGTGAAGAACCCCGAGCTGTGGTTCGCCGAGTCGCCGGCCGACGTGGAGTTCGCCAAGGCCCTCTGCCAGGAGTGTCCGGTCCGGTCCCGGTGCCTCGACGGCGCGCTCCAGCGGCGCGAGCCGTGGGGCGTCTGGGGCGGCCAGCTCTTCCTCCAGGGTGCGGTGATCCCGCGCAAGCGGCCCCGCGGGCGTCCGCGCAAGAACGAGACCGCCGCCTGAGCGGCACCAGCACCACCTCCATCCGACGTACCACCGAGAAGGACCACCGAGATGAAACTCATGACCGACGACCTGGCCCGCGCGCAGATGTCCGCGCGCCTGGGAGAGGCGCAGCAGCTGCGTCGCGGCTACCACCTGGCCCGCGCGCACCGCATGACCCGCCGCGCGGAGCTCGCCGCGTCGCAGGCTCGCACCGCCCTCGCCCGCGCGCTCTGAGCGCCTGATCGACCAAGGAACCACATCGCCATGAACACCTACCTGAACCGGAGCACCGAGATGAATCTCATGAACGAAGATCTGGCCCGCGCACAAATGTCCGCGCGCCTGGGAGAGGCGCGCCAACTTCGACGCGGCCACCACGTGGCCCGTGCCGCTCGTCTCTCCCGCAAGGCCGAGCGGGCCGCGCAGCAGGCGCGGCTCGCCCTGGCCCGGGCACTGTGACGGGCCGACCCGAACGCACCCTGATCGCGGGTGTCTGATGCAGGAGCCGGGCACGACCACCGAGGTCGTGCCCGGCTCCTGGCGTTCCGGGCCGCCTATCGTGGGCAGGTGCGCACCTGTGACTTCTGCGGGCGCCGGGAGAGCGAGGACGACGACCCGGCGACGGCCCTGACCGGGACGACCGCGGTCGAGCGCGGCCGCGCCCGGACCTTCTGCCCGACCTGCTCGCGCGAGCACCTCCGGTCGATGGAGGGCAAGCTCGACAGCGAGTGGTGGTGAAGACCTAGGACACGCCCTAGCCGACCAGTGCCTGGTCCCAGGCGCAGCCGCAGCCCGGGTGTCGCTCCCACCGAGTGCGTCGTACGCCGAGGTCCGCGTCGAGCCGGACCGTCGCCGACCAGGTCGACGGCACCCGGCCCTCGGCCCACGAGACCAGATCGGCGACCGCCCAGGCCAGGGCGACCGCGTGCAACGCAGGCTCGCGCGGCACCCGGGTCGTGGCCTGCTCCAGCAGGAGCGCACGCCGTGGATCGACCACGCCGAGGTGGGCGTCCACGCACCGCACGCAGGCGGTCCGGCCGGGTTCGACGAACGGCCCCAGGACCATCCCTCCGGGCTCGGTGCAGACCAGGAGGTGAGGGGTGCCCTCGCGGGTGTACGGGTCCAGGTGGGCGCGGGGGACCGGTCCGTCGCTCAGGACCAGGAGGACCTCGGCCCGGTCCGGGTCGGTCGCGACGGCGAGGCCGGCGGCGCGCAGCCGCTCGGCGGCGGGGCGGCCCAGGTCGGCGGGAGCGTCCAGACCCACCGCCGTCGCGAGACGAGCGGCCTGCCGGCGCTCGAGCTCGTCGAGGTCGTCGAGGAGACCGGCTCGGGCCAGCCGGTCGAGCGCCTCGACGCCGACCCGGGTCCGGGGGAGCGGCGGCCGACCCGCGCGCAGTCGGGCGAGCACGTCCCGGACGTCGGGATGGTCGGGGAGCACGGCGTACCCGGGGTGGTCGAGACCGACCTGCAGATGCTGCTCGTCGCGTCGCAGCACGGGGAGTCCGGCGCGGAGGACGGGCCGGGCGGGAAGCATGGCGTCAGCCTCACACGCGGCGGGCAGCGGCTGCGGAAGTCGTCCACAGGCGCCGGGGAGCGGTGCCGGGAATGCCGACGGCGGCGTCCCCGTGGGGGACGCCGCCGTACGCAGATCAGGGGGTGCGGATCAGGCCTTGCCGAGGATCCGGTTCAGGTTGGTGCCGCAGACGGGGCACACGGCCTTGGCCATGCGGGTGCCCTTGTCGTTGACCTTGACCTCGCCCTCGGCCTCGCGCTTCTCCTTGCACTTCACGCAGTAGAACTCGCCGCTCCAGGTCTCCGCCATGACGGCCTCCTTGCTTCTGTCTCACGTGGGTCGTCGCGGCGGGGTGGGTGGGGAAGCCCGCCGGAAGCCCCGCGGCGGATGCCGTCGGGCCGATCCGACCCTACGACACGCCCGAGCCGCGGCGCAGCAGGCGCACCGCCGCCTCCGGCGGGGTCTCGAGGGGCCGGATCCGGTGGGCGGTCTAGGGTCCGGACATGACCGACCTCCCCCACCTGCGTCTCGAGCGCCCCGCAGCAGGCGTCGCCCTCATCACCCTCGACAACCCCGACCAGCGCAACGCGATGTCGGCGGAGATGACCTCCTCCTGGGTCGCCGCCGTCGACGAGCTCGCCGCCGACCGCTCGCTGCGCGCGCTGGTCGTGACCGGCGCCGGCTCGGCGTTCTGCTCCGGTGGGGACACCAGCTGGATCGCTAGTGAGCCGGACGCGTCCGTCGACCACCTGCGGACCCGGATGCTGACCTTCTACCGCTCCTGGCTGTCCGTACGCCGGCTCGAGGTGCCGACGATCGCCGCCGTCAACGGCGCCGCGATCGGCGCGGGGCTGTGCATCGCGCTGGCCTGCGACCTGCGGTACGCCGCCCGCGGTGCCCGGCTGGGCGCCCCGTTCGTCAAGCTCGGCATGCACCCCGGGATGGCCGCGACCCACCTGCTGCCCGAGGCGGTGGGCGAGGCGCACGCCCGGGACCTGCTGCTCACCGGTCGCCTCGTCGACGCCGACGAGGCGCTCCGGCTCGGCCTGGTGTCGCAGGTGCACGAGCCGGACACCTTCCTCGACGACGTGCTCGACACCGCCACCCAGATCGCGGCGAACGCCCCCATCGCCACCCGGCTCACCAAGCTCGCACTGGCCGACGGCGGCCACCGCGACCTGGAGAGCGGCCTGCAGTGGGAGGCGATGGCCCAGCCGATCACGCTGGCGACCGCCGACCTCCAGGAGGGCATCCGGGCGGCTCGGGAGAAGCGCCTCCCGGTCTTCACCGGCTCCTGATCGTCCGACCGTTCACGACGACGCCAGCACCTGGGTGATCAGGGCCTGCACCCGGCCCCGGGTGCCGGCGTCGTCGCGCCAGCGCACCCGGCGTCCGAGGTCGGTGACCGTGCTGATGGCGGCCATGGCCAGGAACCGGGCCTCGGGGAGACCGAGACCGGGATCGCGGGCGCGCAACAGGGTCACCCAGAGCCCGACGTGCTCGCGCTGGAGCGCTCGGAGGCGGGCCTGGTCGGCCTCGGGGAGGCTGGCGACGTTCGCGTAGTAGACCCACATCTGCTCGTGGTGGGAGAAGGAATGGGCGACGTACGCGCGGGCCAGCCGGTCCAGGGCGACGTCCGGCGGTGCGCCGCGGAACCCCGACGCCTCCACGGCCGCGTCCAGGTGCTCCGAGGCCTGGAGGCAGGCCGCGAGCAGCACGTCGGACTTGCTGGCGTAGTGGCGGTAGAAGCCGGACGGGGTCAGCCCTGCCTCGGCCGCGATCGCCTCGACGGTGACCTCGGCGAACCCGACCTCGGAGAACTGGTGGACCGCGGAGTCCAGCATCACGGCCCGCCGTGAGCGGCGCGCGGGGTCGTCCGGGTCCCTGGTGGACTCCGCCGGCCTCGGCCGCTCCTCGGCCGGGGGCGCAGCCAAGCGGGTGAACGCCGCCCGGGTGGCGGCCGCGACGATCAGCGAGGTGATCCGCGCGGTCGGCAGCGAGGTCCGGTGCGCGGTCAGGCTCGCGACCACGCTGAGCGAGCCGGCGGTGAGGACGTCGACGTCCTCCGGAGAGAGCTCGGGGCGGATGCTGCGGACGAGGGCCGCGACCCGGGCGATGATCTCCTCGAACATCAGCCGCACCGTCTCGCGGTCCTCCGGTGCGAGGTAGCGGCCCTCCCAGCGGTAGATGCTCCCCGAGCGCCGGGTGCGCAGGGTGGTCCGGGCCAGGGCGGTGTAGACCGCGTCCAGGTGCGCGAGCGCGGGCTCCGGCAGCGCGAGGTCGACGCCCAGCGGAGCGGGGGGCCACTCCTCCAGGAGGTCGCCGGTCAGGGACGTCGCGCACTGGGCGAAGACGGCGTACTTGCTCGGGAAGTGGCGGTAGAGGGCGGGTCCGGAGACCCCGACCGCGGCCGCGATCTCCTCCATGCCGACCTGGCGGTAGCCGCGCTCGGCGAAGGCCAGGGCCGCGGCGGCGAGGATCGACTCCTTGCGGCTTCCGCGGCGCGACGCGGCGCCGGGCGCTCGTCGGCTCGCGGCACTCTCCGGACTCGCCACGTGCGTCCACCTCTCCGATCGCGGTGCCGACAGCGGCCGGCCGCCGAGGCGACGCCGCCGACCCAGTGTGAGGGACGATTAACAAAAATGTGAATTGCCACTAACAAATCTCTTGTCAGCCGCGGGTCGGCGACGGCATGCTGTGCCGCACCTCACATCGGCCGGACGCCGGTGTGGCCGCGACGAAGGAGGCCTCCGGATGGAGCTCAGCGCCAAGCAGCGGGCGATCCTGGCGACCATCTGCGACACCTTCGCGCCCGGGGACGGTGCCGGCCTCCCGTCGGCGAGCGAGCTCGGTTCGGTCGAGGTCGTGGAGGCCCTCGCGGCGCACAACCCGCGGGCCGCGGAGTTCGAGCAGCTCGCCCGGCTGCTCTCGGTCTGGGACTCGCCGCTGGCGGGCCTCGCGCTCGGTCGCGGACCGCGGCGCTTCTCCCGGCTGAGCCCGGGGGAGCGGGAGGCGGCGCTGGTCGGTCTCTCCGACTCCCGACTCCCGCAGAAGCGGGCGCTCTTCCAGGCCCTCAAGGGCGCGGCCACGATGGGCTACTACCTGGCGCCCGGGCCGACCGGCCACTCCCCGCTGTGGGAGGCGATGGGCTACCCCGGCCCGCTCGGGACGCTGCCGAGCGCGCCGGCGCCGCCGCTCTCGCCGGTCACGCCCGGTGCCGACGTCGACTGGGAGTGCGACGTGGTGGTCGTCGGCTCCGGCGCCGGCGGGGGTACGGCGGCCGCGGTGCTCGCCGCCGCCGGCCTGCACGTCGTGGTGCTGGAGAAGGGGCACTACCTGGACGACCGGGACTTCGACGGCGGCGAGCTCGCCGGGCTGGGGCGGCTCTACGCGCCCGGGCCGTCCTCGACCGCGGAGGGCCAGCTGTCCCTGCTCTCGGCCCAGTGCCTGGGCGGCGGGACGGTCGTCAACTACAGCACCTGCTTCCGGACCCCCGACCACGTCCGCGACGAGTGGGCCGCCCACGGCGTACCCCAGTTCGCGACGGCGGAGTTCGACCGGTCCCTGGACGCGGTGTGGACGCGGCTGGGCGTCAACGGCGACCACAGCGCGATCTCCTCGCGCGACGCGATCATGGAGCGCGGGCTGGAGAAGCTCGGCTGGCACGTGGGTGCCCTGGACCGCAACGTCGTCGGCTGCGACACCGACGTCGAGTGCGGCCGGTGCGGGCTGGGCTGCCGCATCGGGGCCAAGCAGTCGGTGACCAAGACCTGGCTCGCCGACGCCGAGGCCGCCGGCGCCCGGCTGGGTACCGGGGTCGACGTACGCACCGTGACGCGCGAGGGCGGCGCCGCCACCGGCGTGGTGGGTCGCACCGCGAACGGTCACACGGTCACGGTCCGGGCGCGAGCCGTCGTCGTCGCGGGCGGCAGCCTCCAGACGCCGGCGCTGCTGCGCCGCTCGGGCCTGCGCAACCCCAACATCGGCCGGCACCTGCGCCTGCACCCGGCGACCGCGGTGTGGGCGGAGTTCGACGAGACCGTGCGGCCGTGGGAGGGCGGGATGCAGACCCGCTACTCCGCGGAGCACGCGGACCTCGACGGGACGGGGTACGGCGTGGTCTACGAGACCGCGGCCGCCAACCCCGCGCTCGCCGTGGCGTTCATGTCCTGGCGCGGAGCGGCCTCGCACCGCGAGCGGATGCTGCGGCTCTCCCGCCTGAGCAGCGTCGGTGTGATCACGCGCGACCAGGACTCGGGGGAGGTGCGCACGGGCCGCGACGGCGAGCCCGTCGTGCACTACACGCTCTCCGAGCGGGACGAGCGACGCGTCCGGGCCGGCGTCGCGGGGGCGGCCCGGATCCTCGAGGCGGCGGGGGCGGAGAGCCTGTTCTCCGGGCACCAGGCCGACGTCACCTGGCAGCGGGCCGGCGGCACCGGCATCGAGGACTTCGTCGCCCGGTGCGACGACGCCGGCTACGGGCCGGGACGGTGCGCGATGGCCGCGCTCCACATGATGGGGTCCGCGCGGATGGGCGGCGACGCCGCCACCAGCGCGGCGAACCCCGACGGCGTCACCTGGGACGACCCGCACGTGGTCCTGGCCGACGCGTCGTGCTTCCCCACGGCCTCGGGCGTGAACCCGATGGTCTCGATCGAGGCGATCGCCCACCTGAACGCCTCCCGCCTCGCCGCTCGACTCTGAGCGGCGAGCACGCACCACCCACCGCGCTCGGGCGCACTCCGAAGAGAGGTAGCCATGCGAACACGACCGTCAACCTGGAGGACCGTCGCCGCCCTGGCCGCGGCAGCCCTCGTGCTGAGCAGCTGCGGGGCTGACGGCACCGACGACAGCGAGGCCGACCCGGGCTCGGGCGGGTCGGACCCCGCCGCCGCCCTGGACGGCCCTCCGGTCCGGGTCGGTTTCCTGAACCCGTCCGGCGGCGCCGTACCGCAGCCCGGCGCCGACACCGGTGCCGAGGCGGCCGTCGACTACATCAACGGCGAGCTCGGCGGGATCGGGGGACGGCCCATCGAGGTGGTCAGTTGCGACACCGACACCACCCCGGAGAAGGCGACCTCCTGCGCGAACACGTTCGTCGAGGAGGGCGTCGTCGCGGTCATGGACGGCTTCAACCTCTCCTCCAGTGCGACGCTGCCGGTCCTGAAGGCGGCCGGGATCCCGCTGGTCGGCATGATCCCGTTCGACTCGGTGACCGGGGCCCAGGCCGACGGCCGGGTCTTCTTCGCCGGGCCGCAGGCGGCCTTCCTGGTCGGCGCCCTGCAGGCCTTCAAGCAGACCGGCAAGGACTCGGTGGTGCTCGCGCTCGTCGACACCCCCTCGTCGCACCAGACCATCGACGGCCTGCTGCCGCTGCTGGCGGAGGCGCTCGACATGGACGCCAGCGGCGTCTACTTCTCGCCGACCAACCCGAACTTCACCGCGCTGGCCGCGGCGATCGCGAAGGACGACCCCGACGCGGGCGGCCTGATGGCCTCGCCGAACGAGGCCGCCTGCACCGCGCTGGTCCAGAGCCTGCGCAAGATCCGGTACGACGGCACGATCTTCACCGCGGCCTGCACCGACTACATCGAGACCGCACCGGCCGACGCCGCCGGCGGTGCCCTCTACTCCTCGACCTGGCTGCCGGCCGCGATGGACCACGCGCCGGAGGAGGTCAAGGCGGACCTGAAGGCGGCCCAGGACGCCATCGAGGGCGTGGACGGCGGGACCGGCGGCTTCTACGCGTACGCCGAGTTCGCGCAGTTCGTCACCTTCGCCCAGGCGCTCTCCGAGGTGACCGGCGAGCTGACCGGTCCGACCGTGCTCAGCACGCTCAAGGGGCTGAAGGACTTCCCGAGCTTCCTCGGACCCGAGATCACCTGCGGCAGCAAGACCTCGCCGAACTGCACGAGCGAGACGCTGCTCTTCGAGGTCCAGGAGGACGGCACCATCGAGCCCGTCGGCGGGGACTTCCTGCAGCCGGCGCTCGAGATCCTCGGCCAGATCCCCGGCGCGGTCTGAGCGACGCCGATGGAGAACGTCGTCCTGTTCGTGAGCCTCGGCTTCGCGGTCGGCGCCGTGTACGCCGTGATCGCGGCCTCGCTGGTCGCGGTGCACAGCGCGACCGGGGTGCTCAACTTCGCCCAGGGCTCGATCGCCCTGTGGGGGGTCTGGGTGGCGGCCGAGCTCGGGGCGACGGGACGACTGGTGCTGCCCGTCGGTGAGCTCCAGCTCACCGACGGGCCGGCGCCGGTCGTCCTCACCGTCGTCATCGCGGTCGCCTGCTCGGCGCTGCTGGCCTCGCTCACGCACCTGCTGGTGCTGCGTCCGCTCCGCTCGGCACCGGCGCTGTCCCAGGTCGCCGCGTCGGTGGGCGTGATGCTCCTGGTGGCCAGCCTGGTCCCGCTGCGCTTCGAGACCACGGCCACCCTCGCGCGGCCGATCCTGCCCGAGGGGTCGGTGACGATCCTGGGCGCGGAGGTCGCGGTCGCCGACCTGCTGATGCTCGGGCTCGCGGTCGCGATCGCGCTGCTGCTGGCGGCGTACCTGCGGTTCACGCGGTGGGGGACCGCCACCCGGGCGAGCGCCCAGGACGAGGTCGCGGTGATGCTCACCGGGTACTCGCCCGACCGGCTCGCCGCGGTCGTGTGGTTCACGACCGGGGCCGCGACCGGCCTGGTCGCGGTCCTGGGGTCGCCCACGATCGGCCTGGACCCGCTGAGCTACACCTTCTACGTGCTGCCCGGGCTCGCGGCCGCGCTGATCGCCCGGCTCCGCTCGGTCCTCGTCGCCTGCGCGGCCGGCCTGCTGATCGGGGTGTTCCAGTCGCTCCTGCTGCTGCTCAGCACCTACGACTTCTGGCCGGTGTGGGCCCAGGCCGGCTTCGGCGACACGGTCCCCTTCCTGGTGGTCGTGGTCGCGCTGTTCGTCAACGGCCGCAGCCTCCCCGAGCGCGGCGGCCTCCTCACCACCCGGATGGCGGCGGTCCGACCGCCGCGGATGCGGGCGCGGCCGGCGCTGCTGACCCTGGCCGCGGTCCTCGCCGCCGTGCTGCTGACCGACGGCACCTGGCGCTTCGGCATCGTGACCTCGGTGATCATGTCGCTGATCGCGCTGTCCCTGGTCGTGCTGACCGGCTACCTCGGGCAGATCTCGCTGGCGGCGATGGCCTTCGCGGGCACGGGCGGCTTCCTGCTGGCCCGCGCCACCACGGAGTGGGGAGTGCCCTTCCCGCTCTCGATGGTCGTGCCGGCGCTGGCCGCGACGATCCTCGGGGTCCTCGTCGGCGTCCCCGCGCTGCGGATCCGGGGCGCCCACCTCGCCGTCGTCACGCTCGCGGGCGCGCTGGCGATCCAGAGCTTCGTGTTCGGCAACCCCTCGTTCACGCCGTACGAGGGCAACCTGATCGCCGACCCGTCGTTCCTCGGCATCGACCTCGGCGTCCGGGACGGCACCGACCTGGCCACCGTCGAGTTCGCCGTCATGGTCGTCGTCGTGGTGGGGGCGCTGATGTGGGTCACCGCGCGGCTGATGAGCGGCCAGACCGGCCGGGCCTTCCTGGCGGTGCGCTCCAACGAGCGGGCGGCCGCGTCCTCGGGCATCGACGTCGCCTCGACCAAGTTGCTCGGCTTCGCGCTCGCAGCGCTCCTGGCCGGCATCGGCGGCTGCCTGATCGGCTACAGCCGCTCGCAGCTCTCGGTCGAGTCGTTCAACGTGCTGGTCGGCCTGGCCCTGCTCTGCACCGTGTACGTCGCCGGCATCACCAGCATCCCCGGCGCCATCCTGGCCGGGCTGCTCGCCCCGCTCGGCCTCGCCGAGACGTTCCTGGAGAGCTCACTGGGGCTCGGCGACACCTACAACCTGATCGCGGCGATCGCCCTGGTCGTCACCGCCGTGCTCAACCCCCACGGCATCACCGGCAGCGTCGGGGAAGCCGTCACCCACGTCCGGACGAGGAGGTCCCGTGTCGCATCGGCCTGAGGCAGGAGGGGGCGCGCCGGTCTTCGAGACCCGCGGCCTGTCGGTGCGCTACGGCGGCGTCGCCGCGAACGTCGACGTCTCGCTCGACGTACGACGAGGCGAGGTGGTCGGCCTGATCGGCCCCAACGGTGCCGGCAAGACGACGTTCGTCGACGCGGTCACGGGCTTCACCCGGTCCACGGGGGAGGTGTGGCTGGACGGCGTACGGATCGACGGGCTGGCCGCCCACCAGCGGCGCCGGGCGGGCCTGGCCCGCACCTGGCAGGCCGGTGACCTCTTCGACGACCTGAGCGTGGCCGAGAACCTGGCGGTCACGACCCAGCGGGGCGGCCTGCGCGGCGTCCTCGCCGACGTGCTGCGCCGCCGGGCGGACACGGTGGGCCACGACGCCGTGGTGGACGACCTCGGTCTCGCCGACGACGCGGCGCGGCGACCCCCGGCGCTGAGCCTGGGCCGGCAGAAGCTGGTCGGCGTCGCGCGGGCACTGGCGGGCGGGAGCCAGGTCCTGCTGCTCGACGAGCCGGCCGCGGGCCTGGACTCCCAGGAGAGCATCGGCTTCGGCGAGGAGGTGCGGGCGATGGCCGGGCGCGGGCTCGGCGTGCTGCTCATCGACCACGACATGAACCTCGTGCTCGGGGTCTGCGACCGCATCTACGTGCTCGACTTCGGCCGGGTGATCGCCTGCGGGACCGCCGACGAGATCCGGCGGGACCCTGCCGTGGTGACGGCGTACCTGGGTGCGGAGGTGGCGCCGTGAGCGTCCTCGAGCTGCGCGGGGTGAGTGCCGGGTACGGCGCCGCCGCGGTCGTGCGCGACCTGGACCTGAGCGTGGCGGCGGGGGAGGTGGTCACGCTGCTCGGCCCCAACGGCGCGGGCAAGACCACCACCCTGAAGACGGCCGTCGGCCTGTTGCCCGCGCGCTCGGGCGAGGTCACGGTGCTCGGCCGCCCCGTCGGCCGGCGGGTCGACCGGAACGCCCGCGCCGGGCTGGTCCTGGTGCCCGACTCGCGTGCCCTCTTCCCGGGACTCACGGTCCGCGAGAACCTCTGGCTGGCGGCCCGGCGCGGCGGCCCCGGCTGGGCCTCCGCCCTCGATCGGCTGCCGCGGCTGGCGCCGCTGGTGGACCGCCGAGTCGCGCTGCTCTCCGGCGGCGAGCAGCAGATGCTGGCGCTGGCCAAGGCCCTGCTCGCCCAGCCCCGGGTGCTGCTCGTCGACGAGCTCAGCATGGGGCTCTCCCCGGTGGCGGTCCAGGAGCTGCTGCCGATCGTGCGCTCGCTGGCCGACGACCTGTCGGTCGCCGTCCTGCTGGTCGAGCAGCACGTCGACCTGGCCCTGGGCATCGCCGACCGGGGGCTGGTCCTGCACCACGGCCGGGTCGTCCTGGAGGGCGCGGCCGCGGACCTGCTCGCCGACCGGGAGGCCGTGCACCGGGCGTACTTCGGGGGCACCGACGCCGCCCACGCATGAAGGAGGCCTCCGGCCACCTCGCGACACTCGCCTTCCCCTTGCGAGTGTCGTTCGGTGCCCGGAGGCCCTCTGCGCGCAACGCTAGGGACCGTCGTCCGCGCGGGTCAACGCTCGCGCGTCCAGGCCTGTGGACGAACCTGTGGAGAACGTTGTGGACGAACCGCCGGTTCCGTGGAGGAACCGGCGCCTGGCCGGGAGAGGCCTGTGGAAAACGGGCGGCTGTCGGCGGCGTAACCTGCCCTGACCAGCCAGAACGTCGATCCACCACCTGTGGAGGAGAAACAGTGACCGAGGAGAAGCCGTGACCGAGCCGTACGACGGCGGCCCGCTCGCCGCGCTGCGCCGGATCGCGTTCCTGCTCGAGCGCGGCCGCGAGGACACCTACAAGGTCAAGGCGTTCCGCGGCGCTGCGGCGGCGGTGCTGCCGGTGCCCGAGGACGAGCTGCGCGAGGCGGCCGGGGCGGGGACCCTGACCGAGCTCCCGGGGGTGGGGGCCAGCTCGGCGAAGGTCATCGCGGACGCCCTCGCCGGACGGCTGCCCGAGCGGCTCGCGAAGGCCGAGCGTGAGCACGGCGGCCCGCTGACGGCCGGCGGTCACGAGCTGCGAGCCCGGTTGCGCGGCGACCTGCACTCGCACTCCGACTGGTCCGACGGCGGGTCGCCGATCGAGGAGATGGCGTTCACGGCGATGGAGCTGGGCCACGAGTACCAGGTGCTCACCGACCACTCGCCGCGGCTGAAGGTGGCGCGCGGGCTGAGCGCGGAGCGGCTGGCCCGGCAGCTCGACGTCGTCGACGCGGTCAACGAGCACCTGGTCGACGGCGGCAGCGGCTTCACGTTGCTCAAGGGCATCGAGGTCGACATCAACGAGGACGGCACCCTCGACCAGTCCGACGAGCTGCTGGGGCGCCTCGACGTCCGCGTCGCGAGCGTGCACTCCAAGCTCCGCTCGGACGCGGCGACGATGACGAAGCGGATGCTCACGGCCATCCGCAACCCGCGGACCAACGTGCTCGGTCACTGCACCGGCCGGCTGGTGACCGGCGGGCGCGGCAAGCGGCCGCCGTCGGAGTTCGACGCGCGGGCCGTCTTCGAGGCCTGCGCCGAGCACGACGTGGCGGTCGAGATCAACTCCCGTCCGGAGCGGCGCGACCCGCCGACGAAGCTGCTGGAGCTCGCCCGCGACCTGGGCTGCCTGTTCTCGATCGACACCGACGCGCACGCGCCGGGCCAGCTCGACTTCCTCGTGTACGGCGCGGAGCGGGCCGAGCAGGCGGGGATCGACCCGGAGCGGATCGTCAACACCTGGCCGAAGGAGCGCCTGCTGGCATGGGCGGCCAAGTGACCGATGCGCGCCCGCGCGGCGCCGAGATGGCTTAGATTCCCGTCATGGCCGGTCCGGACGTCGAGGTGCGCCGCTCCAAGCGGCGCCGCCGGACCGTGTCCGCCTACCGCGACGGCGACAAGGTCGTGGTCCTCATCCCGGCCTCCCTCACCCGGCAGGAGGAGCGGGACTGGGTGGCGACGATGGTCGCCCGCCTGGAGAGGTCCGAGCAGCGCCGCGCTCCGTCCGACGACGACCTGCTCGGCCGGGCCCGGGACCTGAGCGACCGCTACCTCGGCGGCATCGCGGTCCCCGAGTCCGTGCGCTGGGTCGACAACCAGCAGTCGCGCTGGGGCTCGTGCACGCCGGGGGACCGGACCATCCGGCTCTCCCACCGGCTGCAGGGCATGCCGTCGTGGGTGCTCGACTACGTGATCGTGCACGAGCTCGCCCATCTCTTCGAGCCGGCCCACGACGAGCGGTTCTGGAGCTGGGTCGACCGCTACCCCCAGGCCGAGCGGGCCAAGGGCTACCTGCTGGGCTGGTCGGCCGCCGCCCAGGTCGAGTCGCCGGCCGGGAGCGCCTCCGAGGTCGACTGAGCCAGCGCGTGCGCCACGAGGTCGGCCAGCTCGGCGTCGGGGAGGTCGTCGACCGGCCACCACCGGACGTCGAGCGACTCCTCGCTCGTGTGGTGCGCGACGCCGACGGGCGCGACGGCGAGGAAGCGCACGTCGAGGTGGTGGACGTCGGCCGCCGGACCGCAGAACGGCACCTCGTGCTCGTCCAGGTGGACGGGTCCCGGGAGGAGCCGCAGCCCGTCGATCCCGGACTCCTCCGTGGCCTCGCGCAGAGCGGCGCCGGCCAGGGTCGCGTCACCGGGCTCGCAGTGCCCGCCGAGCTGGAACCAGCGCTGCGCCTTCGCGTGCAGGGTCAGCAGCACCTGGCTCCGGTCGGCGCTCAGCACCACCGTCGAGGCGGTCAGGTGGACGGGTCGGCACTCCCGGGTCAGGCCGCCGGGGTGGGCGCGCAGGTGCGCGACGTACCGGTCGCGCAGCGCCGCCTGGACCGCGGAGGGCGGCTCCCAGGAGAGCAGCACGGCCAGGGCGTCCGTGTGCAGGCGCGCGCGGTGGTCGGTGCTCACTCGCCGTCGAGCATCTTCTTCAGCTCGGCGTCGAAGTCGTCCTCGCTCAGGCGCTCCGGCGCGGTGGCGTCCTCGCGGAAGCCGAGCGGGTCGTCGAGGTCGGCCGGCGTCGGCAGCAGGTCGGGGTGCATCCACACGCCGTCGCGAGCCTCGACGCCCTGCCGGGTGCGCAGCGAGCCCCACAACGTGGATGCGTCGCGCAGGCGGCGCGGGCGCAACTCGAGACCCACGAGGGTGGAGAAGGTGTCTTCGGCCGGACCGCCGGCGGCCCGTCGGCGGCGGAAGATCTCCTGCAGTTTCGCCGCGGCGGGCATCCGCTCGGCGGTGGCCTGGCTGACGACCTCGTCGACCCAGCCCTCGACGAGGGCGAGGACGACCTCGAGGCGCTGGAGGGCAGCCTCCTGCTCGGGCGTCTTCGGCATGTCGAACATGCCGCCCTCGAGCAGCGCCTGCATCGCGGCGGGGTCGGTCGGGTCGATGGCGCGCAGCTGCTCGTCCATCCGCTGCTGCATGCTCTCGGCGTTGATCTCGATGCCGCGGGCGAAGTCGGTGACGGCGCCGAGGACGTGGTCGCGCAGCCACGGGACGTGGGCGAAGAGCCGCTGGTGCGCCGCCTCGCGCAGCGCGAGGTAGAGGAGCAGGTCGTCCTCGGTGACGTCGAGTCCCTCGGCGAAGGCGGTGACGTTGGTCGGGACCAGGGCCGCGCGGCCGGCCGGCCCCAGGGGGAGGCCGATGTCGGAGACGCTGAGCACCTCGCCCGCGAGCGCGCCGAGCCCCGAGCCGAGCTGGGTGGCCAGGATGGCGCCGACCGCCTTGGAGAGGATGCCGAGCAGCGGGCCGGCGTTCGGGTCGACATCGGTCGGCAGCGCGCCGCCGATCGCGCCCACCGACTTCTCGGCGATCGGCTCGACCAGCACCTTCCAGACCGGGAAGGTCTCCTCCACCCACTCCGCGCGGCTCCAGACGGCGGTCAACTGCACGCCGGAGGGGAAGTCGGTGGTGGCGTCGAGCCAGTGGTCGGCGAGCCGGACGGCGTCGGCCACGGCGTCGCGCTGACGCTGCGAGGGCGTCGGGTCGGGCTCGGACGCGACCTGCTGGCGCGCGAGGTCGGTCGCCAGCTTCCAGTTGAGCGGGCCGTCGTACGGCTGCATCATCTGCTGGAGCTGGCCGAAGAGCTGGGAGAGGTCCGGGAAGCCCGCACCCCCGCCGGGGCCGCCGAGGCTGCCCATCGCGCCGCTGAAGAACTGCTCGAAGGGCGTGCCCTTGAACGGGTTCTGGCCGTCGTCCGGCCGGTCCGACGGGTCGTTGGTCATGGGGACAACGGTACGCCGTCCCGGCAACCGGCACCGTCACGTATCGTCGCGACGTGCCCCATCCCGCCGTGCGCCTGGTCGAGCTGCGCGAGACGCCCCTGGACCTCGCGGAGGTGACGGCCGCCCTCGACGACGACGCCTCCGGCGGCCTGACGCTCTTCGTCGGCCGGGTCCGCGACCACGACGGCGGCAAGAGCGTCACCGGCCTCGACTACAGCGCCCACCCGAGCGCGCTGGACCGGCTGGTGCAGGTCTGCGACCGCGTCGCCGAGGAGTACGACGTGCAGGGGGTCGCCGCCGTCCACCGCACGGGGACGCTCGCGATCGGCGACCTCGCGGTCGTCGTCGCGACGACCGCGGCCCACCGCGGCGACGCCTTCGCCGCCTCCCGGGCGCTGATCGACACCCTGAAGGCCGAGGTGCCGATCTGGAAGCACCAGCGCTTCGGCGACGGCACGGAGGAGTGGGTCGGCGCGCCCTGACCCGCCGACGCGGCTTCGCCACCTACCCTCGAGGGATGGAGATCCTGCTCTGGCTCGTGCCGCCCGCCGTGGTGACGCTGGTCGCCATGTGCTGGGTCGGCTGGGCCGGACGCGAGGGGCGCGGCGAGGTCGACCGCGACGTCGCGGCGAGCCGGCTCGAACGGGCGCTCCAGCACCAGCACCCGCGCCGGTACGCCGCTCCGGCGCCCGAGCGCGATCGCAGCACCGGGGTCGCCGTACGACCCTCCCGGCGCGCCTCCTGAGCACCTGACCTCGCCCGGCCGAGGCTGCCGACGAGAGCCGCAGGGGTCGGCGATTGGGTCGTGATGAGAGGCTGTGCCGCATGACGCAGCGCACCGTGGCCGCCCTGGTGGCCGTGCCGCTGCTGCTGGCATTGCTCACGGTCGCCTTCGTGGTGCCCCTTCCGTACGCGACGTACTCCCCGGGACTGACGGTCGACGTGCTCGGCAAGGACGGCGACCGGGAGATCATCTCGGTCACCGGGCACCCGACGTACCGCGACGGCGGGCACCTTCGGATGACCACGGTCTACGTCTCCCTCGCCGGCCCGGACGGCGAGAAGCGGCTGCCCGAGCTGATCACGACGTGGCTGAACGACGACGACGCGGTCTACCCCTACGACGTCGTGCACCCCGACGGCCAGACCCGCGAGCAGGACCAGCGCGAGGGCGCCGTCGACATGGTGACCTCGCAGGACACCGCGACCGCCGTCGCGCTGACCGAGATGGGGGAGAAGGTCGAGCCCGAGCTCGGCGTTTCGTACGTCGAGAAGGGGATGCCCGCCGACGGCAGCCTCCAGGTCCGCGACCTGCTCCTGGCCGTCGACGGCGAGCGGATCACCGACGCCGAGCAGGTCACCTCGGCCGTCCAGGCCGCGGTCGACGAGCCGGTCGAGTTCACCGTGCTCCGCGCCGGCGAGCGGATCACGGTGAAGGTGACCCCGAAGCTGGTGGACGGGACCCGGCAGATCGGCATCAGCCTGGGTCCGGCGTACCGCTTCCCGTTCGACGTGTCGGTCAACATCGACCCCGCCATCGGCGGACCCAGCGCGGGGCTGATGTTCTCCCTCGCCATCTACGACACCCTCACGCCCGGCCCGCTCACCGACGGCGGCGACGTCGCCGGCACCGGCACCATCTCCGCCGACGGCCGGGTGGGGCCGATCGGGGGCATCGAGCAGAAGATCGCCGGTGCCCGCGACGCCGGTGCCGAGCTGTTCCTGGTGCCGCCGGACAACTGCGACGACGCGAGCCGGGTCGAGAACCCCGGGCTCCGTCTGGTCCGCGCCGACACCATGCACGACGCACGCCTCGCCATCGAGGCGTGGGCCGAGGATCCCGACACCGACCTGCCGAGCTGCGAGGCCTCCTGAATGACCTCTCCGACCGACACCAGCGACTTCGACGTCGATCCCGCCCTCGCGGCGGCGGTCCTCGAGATCGAGACCCACATCGCCGAGGGCGGCTGGGACCAGCCCGCTCGGCTCTACGCGCTGGTGGACACCGCCCAGCTGGTGGAGCGGGAGCCCGCGCTCGCCTCGCTGATGGGGCTGGACGCCGCTTCGGCGCAGGGGTCGCTGACCCCTGTCGAGCAGGACCAGCTGACGCCGGGCCAGCCGCTGGAGCAGGTGCTGGAGTCGATCACCTGGCCGCCCGGCGTGGCGGGCTGCGCCGCGGTCGTGGAGCGGCTCGTGCTGCCCCCGGGCGCCGACGACGCGATCCCCGACGACCCGGCCCGCGCGGAGGAGTTCGCCCGCGAGCACCCCGACCGCCAGGAGGTGCGGATCGTGGCCGGGGTGACCCGCGCCGGCTCGGCGTACTGTGCCCTCCGCCTGCGCGCCCACGACGACCCCCAGTCGGTCGTCGGCGGCTCCGATCTCGTTCCCGGCCTGCTCACGCTGCTGGGAGACACCCTGCACGACGACCCCGACGGACCCGAGGTAACCCAGTGAGAGAGATCCAGTGAGCGAGCTTTTCGACCAGGACCCGCGCGCCGCGGCGCCACCACCGCGCAGCGCACGCTCCCGAGCCCTGATCATCACCGCGGTGGTGCTGGTCCTCGCGTTCTTCGGGCTGACCACCTTCGCCTCGGTCTACACCGACCGGCTGTGGTTCAACGACCTCGGGTACGGCGAGGTGTTCTCCACCCTGCTGTGGACCCGGATCGTGCTGTTCGTGGTGTTCGGGGTGCTGATGGCGGCCGCGGTCGGCGTGAGCATGTACGTCGCGTTCCGCACCCGGCCGCTGTTCCACCCGAACTCGCCGGAGCAGACCGGGCTGGACCGGTACCGCGAGGCGGTCACGCCCATCCGCACCTGGCTCCTGGTGGGCACCGTCGTGGTGCTCGGGGTCTTCGCCGGCACGTCGGCCGTCGGCCAGTGGCGCAGCTACCTGCTGTGGCGCAACGGCACCGACTTCGACACCAAGGACCCCTACTTCAACCGCGACGTGGGGTTCTACGTCTTCGACCTCCCGTGGCTGCACTACCTCGTCGACTTCGTGATGGTTCTCGCGGTGGTCGCGCTGCTGGCCTCCGTGGTCGTGCACTACCTGTACGGCGGCATCCGCCTGCAGTCGCCCGGTGACCGGCTCAGCGGAGCCGCGCAGGTCCAGCTGTCGGTGCTGCTCGGGATCTTCGTGCTCGCGAAGGGCGGCGACTACTGGCTCGACCGCTTCGACCTGACCTCGGACTCCGGCGGGCTGCTGACCGGCATGGGCTACACCGACGAGAACGCGGTGCTGCCGGCGAAGAACATCATGATCGGCATCGCGGTGATCTGCGCCGTGCTGCTCTTCCTCAACGTCTGGCGGCGCACCTGGATGCTGCCGTCGGTCGGCATCGCGCTGCTGGCGCTCTCGGCGGTCCTGCTCGGCATGATCTGGCCTGCGCTGGTCCAGCAGTTCCAGGTCAAGCCGACCGAGGCCGACAAGGAGGAGTCGTACATCGCGGCCAACATCGAGGCGACCCGCGCCGCCTTCGACATCGACGACGACAACGTCGACATCACGGCCGTGCCCGACCAGCAGAGCCAGGGCGAGCAGCTCGCCGCCGAGATCGCCGAGACCCCGGTCCGGCTGGTCGACCCGAACGTCGTCCCGGCCGCCTTCGAGCAGGCCCAGCAGATCCGCGGCTACTACAGCGTGGCCGACGTCCTCGACGTCGACCGGTACGACGTCGACGGCACGCCGCGCGACGTCGTGATCGGCGTGCGCGAGCTCAACCAGGCCGGCATCAACCAGAGCAGCCAGAACTGGGCCAACCTGCACACCGTCTACACGCACGGCGACGGCGTGATCGCGGCGTACGGCAACCAGCGTGGTCGCGACAACCAGGAGATCACCACCAACCAGGAGCAGGACCCGCAGTGGGCCGACCCCACCCGGGGTGACCTGACGGCCGTCGTCGGCGAGTTCGAGTCGCGGATCTACTTCGGCGAGAACAGCCCGGAGTACTCCATCGTCGGCAAGAAGTCCGACGAGTCCCCGGACCTCGAGCTCGACGTCCCGATCGGCGTCGCGGAGGGCTCCGAGCCGACCTCGACGTACGACGGCGAGACCGGCATCGGCGTCGGCAACCTGTTCCGCAAGGTCATGTACGGCATCAAGTTCGGCGAGCCGAACCTGGTCCTCTCCGACCGCGTCCACGAGAACTCCCGGATCCTCTACGACCGGGACCCGGCCGAGATGGTGGAGAAGGTCGCCCCGTGGCTGACCGTCGACGCCGACCCGGTCCCCGCCGTGGTCGACGGCAAGATCGTCTGGATCATCGACGGCTACACCACCACCGACCGCTACCCGCAGTCGCAGAAGGAGTCGTTCGAGGAGATGACCGACACGTCCATCCAGGACGAGACGGCCTTCCAGACCCTGCCGACCGACGAGATCAACTACATCCGCAACGCGGTCAAGGCCACGGTCGACGCCTACGACGGCACGGTCACGCTGTACGCCTGGGACGAGGAGGACCCCATGCTGAAGGCGTGGCGGGGGGCCTTCCCCGACACGGTCAAGGACCGCTCGGAGATCTCGCCGGAACTGATGGAGCACCTGCGCTACCCCGAGGACCTGTTCAAGGCGCAGCGCTACCAGCTGGCGCGCTACCACGTCACCGACGCGGGCGACTGGTACCAGGACAACGAGCGCTGGGAGGTCCCGACCGACCCGAACAGCGAGACCAGCCTGCAGCCGCCGTACCGCCTGACGATCGGGAACGTCGACGGGGGCACGGACTTCGCCATGACGTCGACGTTCGTCCCGTACAACCGGCAGAACCTGGCCAGCTTCATGTCGGTCGTGGCGGACGCCACGAGCGAGAACTACGGCCGGATCCAGGTGCTCGACGTCTCGCAGGGCGCCCAGGTCGCCGGCCCGGGCCAGGTGGCCGCCTCGATCGCGGCCGACACCGAGCTCCAGGACGCCCTGGTGCCGTTCACCAGGGGTGGTGAGGCGCGGCCGGTCCGCGGCAACCTGCTGACCATCCCGGTCGGTGGGCGGCTGCTGTACGTCCAACCGGTCTACACGATCCGCGAGACCGGCAGCGGCCGGTTCCCGGTCTTCCAGTACGTCGCCGTCGCGTTCGACGACAACGTGGGCTTCGGGCGCAACCTGAGCCAGGCCGCCGCCGACCTGCTCGGCGTCGACCTCGGCACCGGGACCGGTGGCGGAGGTTCCACCGGCGGCGGTGGCGGCGAGGACGACCCGTCGACCGAGCCCGAGGGCACGGTCGAGGAGCAGATCCGTTCGCTGCTCACCCGCGCCGACCGGAAGTTCACCGAGGCCGAGGCCGCCCTTGCCGAGGGCAGGCTCGGTGACTACCAGACCGCCGTGGAGGAGGCCCAGGACCTGGTCGGCCGTGCCCTGCAGCTCGACGAGCAGCGCGCCACCGGCGACGAGCCGGCACCGGACGAGGAGGAGACGCCCCCCGCCGAGTGACCCCGATTTGGTGCGCCACCCCGCATGACGTAATGTTCTGTTCACCGACGCGGGGTGGAGCAGCTCGGTAGCTCGCTGGGCTCATAACCCAGAGGTCGCAGGTTCAAATCCTGCCCCCGCTACCAATCGAGAACCCGGATCTACATCGAGTAGATCCGGGTTCTCGGTATTTCGGTGGTCTGCGTGGCCCGGGCATGCGCTGGGTGCAGGCTCATCACGGTATGCAGATCAGCCGGCACCTCCCACGGTGGGTACGCCGTGGGGAGTGCCACATCGTCTGCATACCGTGATGAAGCAACGGAAGCCCGCCCCGCTCACCGGCTGGGCAGCCCGCGCCGCTGCAGGACCTCCCGCAGCAGGTGCCGCCCGGCCATCGACTCCGGCCCGCGGAGGCGGGCGAGGACGCGGGTGGTCCAGTCGCCGCTCAGGCCGTACGACGCGCGGTACGCCGCGAGCCGTCGGTCGTACGCCGGCAGCTCGGCGTCGGCGGTGACGGCGTCGTACTGCTCGTGGTGGAGCACCGCCTGCTGCGGCAGGCGGGGCTTGATGCCGGCCGGCGCGTCGGGGTCGGGGACGCCGAGGGCGAGACCGAACGCGGCGACGGTGTGGGGCGGGAGGGCGAGCTCGGCGGCGACCTGCTTGGGGTGGTCGCGGATCGCGCCGACGAAGACCGTGCCGAGGCCGAGTGACTCGGCGGCGACGACGGCGTTCTGGGCGGCCAGGGCGGTGTCGATGAAGGCGATCAGCGTCGTCTCGAGGTAGTCGGCCGCGGCGAGGTCCGTGCCGTGGCGGCAGGCGAGGCGGCGGGCGCGGCCGAGGTCGGCGACCCAGATCAGCAGGAGCCCGTTCTCGGCCACGAACCGCTGGTCGGCGGCGAGGTGGGCCAGCCGGGCCTTGCGCTCGGGGTCGCGGACGGCGACCACGCTCCACGGCTGGAGGTTCGACGAGGTGGGAGCCGACTGGGCGGCCGCCACGATGGTCCGCAGCTGGGCGTCGGCGACCGCGTCGGGCCGGAAGCGGCGTACCGACCGGTGCCGCAGCAACAGGTCGACCGAGTCGCTCGTGACGTCGAGCGCCACGCGCGGGTCGGCGTACCGCTGGGCTTCGGGGCTGGTCGTGGTCACGGTCCTCGGTCACGGAGCGGATGCGGTCGAACAACATCAATATGACTGAATTACTATAGTAAATGTGACCGACGACCTCCGCGCCGAGCGCGCTGCCCGATTCCTGCGCTACCTGGGTCCCGACCCCGCCTCCTGGGTGCGGCCCAGCGACACCGACCACGACGTGCTGGTCGTCGGCGGGGGACAGGCCGGCCTGACCGTCGGCTTCGGGCTGCGACGGGCGGGGGTCGCGCGCACCTCCGTGATCGACGCGGCGGCGCCCGGCGGCACCGGCGTGTGGACGACCATCGCCCGGATGCGCCACCTGCGCACCCCCAAGCAGTGGCCCGAACCCGAGCTCGGCTTCCCGGAGCTGAGCTTCCGCGCCTGGTACGAGGACGCGCACGGCCCCGCGGCGTACGACGAGATCGGGCGCATCCCGCGCCTGGTGTGGGCCGAGTACGTCGCCTGGCTCGAGCAGGCCCTGGCCGTGCCGGTGCGCCACCGCACCCGCCTGGTGTCGGTGGAGCCGGCCGCGGACCACCTGGTCGTCCGGCTGGACGTCGACGGCGTCGCGGTCACCGAGACCACCCGCTCGCTGGTTCTCGCCAACGGGGTGGAGGGCACTGGCGGCGCTCACCTGCCGGACTTCCTGCGCGCGCTCCCCGCCTCGCTGGTCGCGCACACCGGCGACCGCATCGACTTCGCCGCCCTGGCCGGCCGCGTCGTCGGCGTCCTCGGCGCGGGCGCCTCCGCCCTGGACGCCTGCGGTACGGCGCTGGAGGCGGGCGCTCGCGAGGTGCATCTCTTCGTACGACGCCCGGACCTGATCGTCCAGGGGCCGGGCGCCGTCCACGGTGCCGGTCTCGGCGCCCGGGAGAACTTCCACCGGCTGCCGGACGCCGACCGCTGGCGGGCCAAGGCGCTGCTGGGCCGGGCCGGCCGGTCGTGCACCCTCGAGTCGGTGCAGCGCGCCGCCGCCCACCCGGGGTTCCGCGTCCACCTCGACGCGGGCTGGCACGACGCCGCGGTCGACGGCGACCTCCTGCGGGTCACCGCCGCCGACGGCGAGCATCTGCTCGACTTCGCCATCGCCGGCACCGGCTACCAGTACGACCCCCGCACGCGGACCGACCTCGCCGGCATCGCCGACCGGATCGCGCTCTGGGGCGACGTCCACAGCCCGCCGGCGGACCTCGCCGATCCCGGGCTGGCCCGGTTCCCCTACCTCGGTGACGGCTACGAGCTGACCGCCAGGGACCCTGCGGACGCCGGGTGGGCGAGTCGGATCCGGGTCTTCTCGGCCGCGGCCGGCCTCAGCTTCGGGCTGCCCGTCGGCGACACCCAGGGCCTGCCGACCGGAGTGCCTCGGCTGGTGGACGCGCTCGCGCGCGACCTCTACCTGGAGGACCGCGCCGTACCGCAGGAGGGCACCCCGCCGGCGGCCGCGCCCGGACCCGCTCCGCACCGCGACGCCTACGCGCACGCGATCTGGAGCGGGGACCCGGACGCCGAGCTGGTCTGACCGGCTCCGGTCAGGAGGCCTCGTCCGCCCGCTGCCGGTGCGGGTGGGCGAGGCCGAGCCGCTCGCGCAGGGTCACGCCGACCGGTGCCGGGGCGAACAGCCCCCGTTCGACCAGGAGGGGTACGACGCGGTGCGCGAAGCGGTCGAAGTCGACCGCGGTGTCGGCGTACATGATCGTGAAGCCGTCGGCGGCGCCCGCCCGCCACCAGGCCTCGAGGTCGTCCGCGATCTGGGCGGCCGTGCCGATGAGGAGCCGGTGCCCGCCGGCGGCGCCGGCGCTGTGCCGGACCAGCTCGCGCGCCGACATCGGGTGCTCGGCGACCAGCGCGCGGGTGCTGACCTGGAAGCCGACCGAGCCCGTCTCCGAGACCGGGATCTCCGGGAGCTCGGCGGCCGTGATCGGGTCGTCGAGCGAGTGGTCGGGGAGGCCGAGGGCGGCGAGGGTCGAACGGGCCAGGTCGTCGATCGGCAGCGTGGCGTACAGCTCCTCGGTACGGCGAGCCGCGTCCTCCTCGGAGTCGGCCACCAGCACGATCACGCCGAGCGAGACCTTGACCTGGGACGCCGAGCGGCCGGCCGCGACCGCCCGGGCGTGGACGTCGTCGCGGAACGCGACCGCCTTGGCCTGCGTCTGCGCCACGGTGAAGACCACGTCCGCGAAGTCGCCCGCGAGCCGGAGCCCGCCCTCCGACCCGCCGGCCTGGATGACGACCGGCCGTCCCTGCGGGCCGTGCGGCAGCGGCAGCGGACCGGCGACCGAGAAGAACTCGCCCTCGTGCGCGGGACCGTGGATGCGCGCGGGGTCGGCGTACCGCCCGGACGCCTTGTCGGGCGCGAGCGCGCCGGGCTCCCAGCTGTCCCACAGCCGGGTGACCACGGACAGGAACTCGTGCGCGCGCCGGTAGCGGGTCGCCTTGTCCAGCGGCTCCGGCAGGCCGAAGTTGGCCGCCGCCGCGGGGTTGTAGGTGGTCACGATGTTGACCGCGGCCCGGCCGCCGGTGACCAGGTCGAGCGACTGGAACCGGCGGGCCAGGTTGTACGGCGAGTTGTACGTCGCGGAGGAGGTGACCAGGCCGCCGACCCGCTCGGTGCCGGCGAGCAGGTGGCCGACGAGCACCAGCGGGTCGATGCCGTTGGCGGGCTGCGCGCCGATGTCGGCGGCGATCGCCGGGGCGTCGCCGAGGAAGATCGCGTCCAGGCCGACCTCGTCGGCCGTTCGGGCCAGGCGCCGGAAGTGCGCCACGTCGAACGTCGCGAGCGGGTCGGCGTGCGGGAGCCGCCAGGCGGTGCGGAAGTGGCCGGGCGTCTGCAGCGACGCCACCAGGTGGAAGGTCATCGGGACTCCTGAGGAGGGAGAGGGGCGCCGCCGTACGACGCGGCCCGGTCGTCGCCGGCAGAACGGCGCAGACCGGGCCGCGTCATCGTGCTCACGCCATCGGGGTCACAGGTTCAGGCCGGTGCCGTGCACGCCGTGCTCGTCGATGATGGCCAGCTCCTCGTCGGTCAGCGGCGCCGCGTCGAGCGCCGCGACGTTGTGGTCGAGCTGCCAGGTCGAGCTCGCGCCCACCAGCGCCGAGGAGACCTCGGGCTTGCGGAGCACCCACTGAATCGCCAGCTGGGCGAGCGACTGCCCGCGCGACTCCGCGAGCTTGTTGAGCTCCGCGGCCCGCTGCCGGTAGGTGTCGTCGATGGAGTCCTGCGAGAGGAAGCGCGAGTTCGCGGCCCGGGCGCCCTCGGGGATCGACTCGAGGTACTTGTTCGTCAGCAGGCCCTGGGCGAGCGGCGAGTAGACGATGAGCCCGAAGCCCTGGGCGGCCGAGAGCTCCAGCAGCCCGTTGCGCTCGATGCTGCGGTCGAAGATGGAGTAGCGCGGCTGGTGGATCAGCAGCGGTACGCCGGCCTCGCGCAGCAGCCCGGCGATCGCCTCCGCGCGGTCCGGCTGGTAGTTCGAGATGCCGACGTACAGCGCCTTGCCCTGCTGGACGGCGCTCACCAGCGCGCCCGCCGTCTCCTCCAGCGGTACGTCGAGGTCGGGGCGGTGGTGGTAGAAGACGTCCACGTAGTCGGTCCCGAGGTCGCGCAGGCTGTGCTCGAGCGAGGTGAGCAGCGACTTGCGCGACCCGCCCTTCGTGTAGGGGCTCGGGCCGATGTCGCCGCCGGCCTTCGTGGAGAGGATCAGCTCGTCGCGGTACGGCGCGAGGTCCTTCTCCAGCACCCGCCCGAAGGTGAGCTGTGCGCCGCGGATCGGCGGGCCGTAGCGGTCGGCGTTGTCGAAGTGCGCGATGCCGAGCTCGAAGGCGTGCAGGATGATCTCGCGCTGGGTCTCGAAGGAGTAGTCCCGGCCGAACTTCTGCCAGAGGCCGAAGGACAGCGACGGCAGCGTCAGGCCGGACGCGCCGGTGGGGCGGAAGCCGATGTGCTCGTAGCGCTCGTCGGCGGCGAGGAACGGCTTCTCGAGGGGGCCGTGGGTCATGGGAGGGTCCTTTCGGGGAAGGGTCAGTGGTCGCGGTGCGAGCGGGCGGGCACGGGCCGCGAGGCCCGCAGGGCGGCCGGCTGCAGCGAGGCCGTGTAGGCGCCGGTGTCGCGCTCGAGGAAGTGCGTCCCGGGGTCGACGATCTCGTCGACGCGGTCCAGCACGTCGTCGGTGAGCTCCACGGTCGCGGCCTTCAGGTAGGCCTCCAGATGCTCCTGGGTGCGCGGGCCGATGATGACGCTGGTGATCGCGGGGTGGTTCAGCGCGAACGCCACGGAGAGCTCGATCAGGGTGAGCCCGTTGTCCTCGGCCAGCCGGGCCAGGGCGTCGGCGGCGGCCAGCTTGCGCTGGTTGCGCTCGAGGTCGATGTCGAAGCGGCCGGGGATCATGTCGGCCCGCTTCGACTCCGGCTGGTCGACGCCGATGCGGTACTTGCCCGACAGCCAGCCCGCGGCGAGGGGTCCGTAGCTGATCACGCCGACGCCGTACTTCTGCACGACCGGGAAGACCTCGCGCTCCGCGCCACGCACGAGCAGCGAGTACGGCAGCTGCTCGGTGTGCGGGGCGATCAGCCCGTGCTTCTCGGCGAGCCAGTGCGCCTCCACCTGCTGGTGCGCGGGAAAGGTCGAGGTGCCGTAGTAGAGGATCTTGCCCTGCCGGATCAGGTCGTTGAGGGCGTGCAGGGTCTCCAGCAGGCTGGTCCGGCTGTCGGGCCGGTGCGCCTGGTAGAGGTCGATGCGGTCGGTGTCGAGACGACGCAGGCTGTTCTCGACCTCCTGCACGATCCAGCGCCGCGAGTTGCCGCCGTGCAGCGGGTTGTCGCTCATCGGGCCGTGGAACTTGGTGGCCAGGAAGATGTCGTCGCGGCGGCCCTTGACGGCCTTGCCGATGATCTCCTCGGACCCGCCGTGGGCGTAGGTGTCGGCGGTGTCGATCGACACGATGCCGGCGTCGAGCGCCGCGCCGATGATGCGGATGCTCTCGTCCTCCTCCTGGAAGCGGCCGAAGTTCATGGTGCCGAGGGTGAGGGGGCCGAGCCGGACGCCGGTGCGGCCGAGAACGCGGTTGACCTCGATGGTCACGGGTTTCCTTTCGTACGGTGAAGCAGGGGGCGGATGCTCAGAACAGACCGGTCGTGGGCGGCTCCTGTCCGGTGAGGTGGTAGGCGCCCGCGACGGCGTGCTTCCACTGGCGCGGGTTGTGGTTCGCGGCCGTCCGGGCGTTGCGCCAGTGCCGGTCCAGGCCGAGCCGGCGGTCGGTGAGCGAGCCGCCACCGACGTCGAAGAGCAGCTCGGACGCCGCCAGGGACGCCTCGATCGCGGCCGCGCTCGCCTGGGCGACGGCGACCGCCGCCGCGGCGCCCGCCGTACGCGCGGCCGGGCCGGTGAGTCCCGCGACCGCGCCCAGCTCCTCGGCGGCCAGCAGGACGACGGCGCGCGCGGCCTGCGCGCGGGTCGCGATCTGGCCGACGGTCTCCTGGACGTACGGGTCCTCGGCGCTGGTGCTCGCCGTGCTGTGCTTGATCGGGCGGGCGGTCTCGCGCACCACCCGGACGGCGTCGTCGAGGGTGCGCGCGGCGATGCCGGCCTGGACGGCCGCCAGGTAGAGCTGCGCCCAGCTCCCGCGCCAGGGGTTCTCGGGCTCCACCTCGTCGGTGAAGACGACGTCCTCCTCGGGCACGTGCACCGCCCGCAGCCGGGTGGTGCCGCTGGCGGTGAGCCGCTGGCCTACGGCGTCGAAGTCGTCGAGCCGCTCGACCCCGTCGCGGTCGAACGGGACGCTGAACCGGATGATCCGGCCGTCCTCGGTGCGGGCCGCGGTGCTGAACCAGGACGCGTACAGGCCGCCCGTGGAGTAGTACTTGTCGCCGTCCACGAGGTAGCCGCCCGGCACCCGGCGGGCCGTGGTGCCGACGGCGCCACTGGCCCCGCCGGTCCGCTCGTTGGACGTCCCGGCGAACAGGTCGCCGGCGCGGAGCCTCTCCAGGACCCGGTCGCGGTGCGGCACCGGGGCTCCGCTCGCGACCGCGTGGGCGGTCAGGAACGTCGTCCGCAGCGCCTGGGCCACGCTGGAGTCGGCGCGCGCGATCTCGACGACCAGGTCGGTGACGTCGCGCAGCGTGCCGCCCGCGCCGCCCTCGGCGCGGGCGATGCCGGTGAGTGCGATCCGCTGGTCGGCGAGCTCGCGCACCTCCGCGAAGGCGTAGTCGCGGGTCTGCTCGCGAGTCGCGGCCGAGGCCGCCAGCCGGGTCAGGACGGGACGTACGCCGGCCCGGATCCCGCTCAGCGTCGGGGCCGGGCGTACGTCGAGCGGCCGGTCGAGGTCGTGACCGGGATCGAGGGCGGTCATGCGACGGCCTCCGTCAGGCGTGCCGCCACCGGGGTCAGGCCGAGCCCGGCCCGCAGCGTCGGCTCGGCGGGGCTGGGGGAGAGCTGCGGGACCAGGTGGCGGATCACCGCCAGCGCGCCGTCGGCGCCGCCGGGCGGCACCAGGACCAGCCCGTCGAGATCGTGACCGGCGAGCCGGTCGAGCAGCCGCCCGGCGCCCTCGGTCGCGGCCACCGGGATCCGGCCGAGCAGCGCGACGTCGCTGCGCCGGCGACCGACGCGCTCCAGCGCGGCACTCAGCGCGGCGGCGCCGTCGGCCCGGTCGGCGTCGACCACGACCACGTCGGCACCGGTGGCCAGCTCGTCCCAGCCGAGCTCCCGGGCATCCGCGGCCACGACCGGCCGTCCCTGCAGCGAGGTCGGGCCGTCGAGTGGCCCGGCGACGCGGTAGTAGCGGCCCTCGTGCCCGACGGCGGCGATCAGGGCGTCGTCGACGAGCAGGGCGCGCTCGGCGTCGCCGAGCAGCGCCTCGCGGGGGAAGGACTCCCACAGGCGAGCCAGGAGGCCGGCGTACTCCGACCAGCGCTCGCCCGCCACGGTGGCCGTCGTGTCGGGCGTCGTGGCGTCGCTGACCTCGTCGCCGCTGCCGGGGTGGAGCAGCAGGCCGAGCCGGCCCGCCGCGGCGCGGTCGACGGAGAGCACCCTCCGGGCCAGGTTGTACGGCGCGTTGCGCGTCGTGCTCGCGTCGGCCAGGAAGCCCAGGCGGTCGTGCCGCCCGGCGAGGTACGCCGCCGCGAGGGTCGCCTCGACGGTGGACCGCTCGCCGAGCGTGTCGAGCAGCCGCAGCGCGGTCACGCCCGCCTCCTGGGCGGCCTCGGCGACCCGGTCGGCCTCGGCGACGGTGAGGGCACCGCCCCCGACGGCGACCTCGACCAGGACGGGGATGGTCTGCGTGCTCATCGCGCGGCCTCCAGGGGGCTGCGGTCCCACACCCCGCTGGGCACGCCGGGCAGACCGAGGCCCAGGTGCTCGCGGAGGGTGGTCCCGGTGTACTCGGTGCGGAAGAGGCCCCGGCGCTGCAGCTCGGGGACCAGGTGGTCGACGAACTCGTCGAAGCCGGAGGGCAGCACGTCGGGCATCACGTTGAAGCCGTCGGCCGCGCCCTGGCGGAACCAGGTCTCCAGGTCGTCGGCGACCTGCTCCGGAGTCCCGACCACGATGCGGTGGCCGCCGCCGCCCCCGAGCTTGCGCAGCAGCTGGCGCAGGGTCGGGTTCTCGCACTCGATGATGTCGCGCACGATGCGGTAGAAGGTCTGGGTGGTGCCTCCGACGCGGTCGGGGTCGTGGAGCAGCTCGGCCGGGATGGACGCGTCGTCGTCGAGCCCCTCGAGCGAGAAGCCGAGCTGGCCGGCCAGGCGCTGGCGGGCGTACGCCTGGGGCAGCACGTCGTCGAGCACCTCCCGCCGTTCCCGCGCCTCCGCCTCGGTGCTGCCGAGGACCGTGGAGACGCCGGGCAGCACCACGAGCTCCTCGGGGGACCGGCCCCACTCGCGGGCGCCGGCGCGCAGCTCGGTGCGGAAGGCGACCGCCTTGGCCAGGTCCTGCTCGGCCGAGAAGATCACCTCGCCCACCCGCGAGGCGAGGCGCTTGCCGTCGGTGGAGCCGCCGGCCTGGACGACGACCGGGCGGCCCTGCGGGGAGTCGGCGCGCTCGTCCCAGGTGGCGACGACCTGCTCGACCATCTCGGCCGCGCGCCGGTAGCGCAGTGCGTGCTCGGGCTCGCCCAGCCGGCCGAAGTTCGCGGCGGCGACCGGGCCGGCGGTCGTGACGACGTTCCAGCCGAACCGTCCGCCGCTGAGCAGGTCGAGGTCGCCGAGCCGACGGCCGAGCTCGGCCGGGTCGTTGTACGACGAGGAGAGCGTCCCGATCAACCCGATCCGCTCGGTCTGCGCCGCGATCCGCGCCAGCACGGTGGTCGGCTCGAAGCTGTTGCCGGGGCGGTGCCGCAGCTGGGGGTCGAGGACGGGGGTGTCGGCGAGGAAGACCGCGTCGAGCTTGGCCGCCTCCGCCTTGCGGGCGATCGAGGTGTAGTGGTCGATGGAGAAGCTGGCGAGCGGGTCGGTGCCCGGGAAGCGCCAGGACCCGCCGAAGACGCCCGCGTTGAGGATGTTGACGTTGAGGTGCAGCTGCGCGCTCACCGGCTCGCCTCCGATCGGAAGGAGGGTCGGTCGCGGTAGTAGCCGGAGACCGGGGCGACGTCGTTGACCAGGAAGTCGCCGACCACGCGGGGCTTGTAGACGACCGGGTTGTGCGAGGCCAGGGTCCGGGCGTTGCGCCAGTGCCGGTCGAGGTGGGCGGCCGTCCGCACGGCCGACGACCCGAGGGCGTCGTACGCCGAGGACGCGGCGTCGAGCACCGCCTCGATGACGGCGACCTGGGCCGTCGACGTGACGACGTACGCGCGCTCGTAGTCGGCTTCGACGCCGGAGGCGTGCGCGGCCTCGAGGGCCTCGGCGGCCGCGCGCAGCAGCGTCTCGGCGCTCAGCCGGCGTGCCTCGATCCGTCCGACGACGGCGAGCACGTCCGGGTCGCGGCGGGCCTCGTCGCTCTGGGCGTGCAGGCTGGTGCGGGTCCGGGCGCGGACCTGGTCGACGGTCTCGTCGACCAGGTTCCGGGCGATCCCGACCAGGTTCGCCAGGTGCACGACCTGGACGAACGAGTCGAGGCCGCGCAGCGACTCCTTGAACCGGCCGATGTCGCCGTGCTCCTGGACCGGGACGTCCTCGAACAGGGTGGTGCCGCTGCCCGTCTGGCGCTGCCCGAGGCCGTCCCAGTCGTCGACGTGGGTGACCCCGGGGTGCCGCGCGGGGAGCACCACGAACCCGCGGTGCCCGTCGTCGTCGGTGACGGCCGCCCGGATGTGGTCGGCGAACCGGGCGCCGGTCGAGTAGAACTTGGTGCCGGTGACCAGGCGGGTGCCGTCGTCCGCGACGCGCACCCGCGTCGTGAGCGTCGACTGCGCCTGGGTGCCCTGCGCGGAGGGCTCCGACTGGGCGTTGCCGAAGACCGCGCCCCGGCGGATCCGGTCGAACCAGGTCGCGCGGACCGTCGGGTCGATCTCGAGCCGCAGGATCTCGGTCGTGGTGAAGTGGCCGCGCCAGATCTGCGGGACGTTGGAGTCGGCCGCCCCCGCCTCGGCCAGCAGGCCGAACAGGGTGGGCAGGTCGACGTCGAAGCCGCCGTGCTCGACGGGGACGCGGAGCCGGCCGAAGCCGGCGTCGGCGAGCTCCTGGACCAGGGCGTCGGGGTGCTCGTGGTGGACGTCGCGGTCGGCGGCGCCCACGGCCAGCTCGGCCAGCACGGCTCGGATGCGGGGGAGGGCCTCGGCGAGGGTGGCGGGCTGCCCGGTCCCGGCGACGGTCGGTGCCGGGGGGCCGGCAGGGTCGGTGGTGAGGGTCATCGTGCTCCTGCTCGGGTGGAGGGGGTGGCGAGCCGCTGGCCGGCGATGGCGCCCAGCAGCCGCTCGGTGTAGGGGTCCTGCGGGTCCTCGAAGACCCGCGCGACGGGTCCCTGCTCGACGATCCAGCCCTGCTGCATGACCGCGACGCGGTCGGAGATCGCCCGGACCACGGACAGGTCGTGGGAGATGAAGACGTAGGTCAGGCCGAGGTCGCGCTGCAGCGAGTCGAGGAGCTCGAGGATCTGCGCGGCGACCGAGACGTCGAGCGCGGAGATCGGCTCGTCGAGCACCAGCACCTGCGGCTCCAGCACCAGTGCGCGGGCCAGCGCGACCCGCTGCCGCTGGCCGCCGGAGAGCTCGCGCGGATGCCGGTCGGCGTACGACGCCGGCAGCGCGGCGGCCTCCAGCGCCCGGCGTACGGCGGCGACGTCCTCGGGCCGCCGGCGCAGCGAGCGCCGTCCGCTGCGGAAGGAGCGCAGCGGCTCCTCGACCACGTCGTAGACGTCGAAGCGCGGATCGAAGGACGCGTAGGGGTTCTGGTAGACGAGCTGGAGGTCGCGGCGCAGCGGCCGGAACTCCTTGCGGGTCAGCGAGGTGATGTCGGTGCCGAGCAGCCGGACCCGACCGGAGGTGGCCTCCGTCAGCCCGCTGAGCACCCGCGCGGTGGTGGACTTGCCGCTGCCGGACTCGCCGACGATCGAGAACGTCTCGCCGCGGTGGACCTCCAGCGAGATGCCGTCGACCGCGGGGACCTCGCCGTACTCCTTGACGAGGTCGGTGACCTGCACGACCACCTCGGGTTCGCGGGGCACGCGGCCGGCGGGCCGGTCGCGGACCAGCTCGAGCCGGGCCGGCACGCTGGCCAGCAGCTGCCGCGTGTACTCGTGCTGCGGGTCCGCGAGCACCTGGGCGGTCGGCCCGACCTCGACGAGCCGGCCCTGCCGCATCACGCCGACCAGGTCGGAGCGGTCGGCGGCCACGCCGAGGTCGTGGGTGATCAGGATGGTGCTGGTCCCGCTGCGGGCACGCAGGTCGTCCATGAGGTCGAGGACCTGCTTCTGCACGGTCGCGTCCAGGCCCGACGTGGGCTCGTCGGCGATGACCAGGTCGGGCTCGACGGCGATCGCGGAGGCGATCAGCACCCGCTGCCGCATCCCGCCCGAGAGCTCGTGCGGGTACTGCCGCGCCCGGCGCTCGACGTCGTCGAAGCCGACGAGCTCGAACAGCTCGTGCACCCGCGCGCGGCGGGCGTCGGCGTCGAGGTCGGTGTGCAGGCGCAGCACGTCCTCCACCTGGACCCCGACCCGGCGGACCGGGTCGAGCGAGACGGTCGGGTCCTGCGGGACCAGGCCGATGGCGCGGCCGCGCAGGTCGCGCCAGCCCCGGGCCGACAGCTCGGTGAGGTCCTGGCCGCGGAACCGGATGGACCCGTCGAGCACCTCGCCGTTCTCGGGCAGCAGCCCGAGGACGGCGTGGCCGGTCGTGGTCTTCCCCGAGCCGGACTCGCCGACGAGGGCCAGCACCTGGCCGGGCAGCACCCGGAAGGAGACGTCGTGGACGACGGGGCTCAGCGTGCGCCGTACCCGGTAGCCGACACTCAGCCCCTCGACCTCGAGCACCGGCTCGGGTGCCTCGGCCGAGGACGGCTGCTCCTCCGGGTGCGGGCGTGGTGCGGTGATCGTCATGCGTGCCTCCGCGAGGTGATGCGGTGCGAGATGTGGTTGGTGGACAGCACGACGGCGACGATCGTGACGCAGGGCCACAGGGTCAGCCAGCCGCGCGTGGCGATGTAGCTGCGTCCCTCGGCGACCAGCCGCCCCCACTCGGGGTCCGGCGGCTGGGCGCCCAGGCCGAGGAAGCTCAGCGAGGCGATCCAGATGATCGCGGTGCCGAACTGCACGGTGATCAGCGACAGCGTGGGCGCCAGCGAGTTCGGGACCACGTGCCGGCGCAGGATGTCGGACGTCGAGGCGCCGCTGGTGATCGCGGCCTCGACGTACGTGCTGGCGCGGGCGCGCAGCACCTCGGAGCGGATCAGCCGGGCGAAGGTCGCCGAGGACGTCAGCCCGACCGCGATCGCGGCCTGGAAGATGCCGAAGCCGAGCAGCACCACCAGCGTGATCGCGAGCAGGAAGCCGGGGATCGACAGCACGACGTCGATGAGCCGCATGACCACGCTGTCGACGAACCCGCCGAACCAGCCGGCCAGCGCCCCGAGCAGCGAGCCGACCAGGACGGCCACGCCGACCGCGACGGCCGAGCCGATGAGCGAGGCCCGCGCGCCGTGGACCACGCGGGAGTAGACGTCGCGGCCCAGCTGGTCGGTGCCGAACCAGTGCTCGCCCGAGGGCGGGAGCAGCTTGGCGCGCGGGTCCACGGCCAGCGGGTCGTGCCCGGTGAACAGGCCGGGGACGACGGCCCACAGCAGCACGACCCCGACCACGGCGACCGACAGCGCCAGCGCCCAGTTCCGCGCCGCCGCGCGCACCAGCGAGGTGCGCTCGCGTCCCGGGACCGCGAGCGGTGCCTCGGGGGTCTGCAGGAGAGCGCTCATGGCATCGACACCTCCACCGGCAGCCGCCGCGGCGGTACGGCGGCGGGGGCGACCGCCGCCGCGACCGGGGCCGGGACGGCCGCCGACGGCGCGGTGCGCGCCGCCGGCCGGCCGGCGGTGACCCGGCGGGTCCGGCCGTCGACCAGGATGCGCGGGTCGATGAACGGGTAGGCCAGGTCGACCGCGAGGTTCACCGCGACGTACGCCGCCGTGCAGAGCAGCACCACCGCCTGGACGACGGGGAGGTCCTGGGTGTTGACGGCACCGACGGTGAGCTGGCCGAGACCCTCGCGGGCGTAGACCGTCTCGGTGACGACCGAGCCCGCGACGAGCTCGCCGACCGCGAGGCCGAGCAGGGTGAGCACCGGCAGCGAGGAGTTGCGCAGCACGTCCTTGCGGAAGATGTAGCCCTCGGTCGCGCCCTTGGCCTGCAGCACGTGCACGAACGGCTGGGCGCGGGTGCTGCGGATCGAGGTCGCGAAGACCTGGGCGAGCGGTGCGGCGATGACCAGCCCCAGCGTGGCGGCCGGGGCCACCAGCGCCAGCAGGGTGCCGTCGTCGACGGCGGGGATGAGGTGCAGGCGGAACGAGAGGTACTGCAGGGCCAGGATGCCGACCACGAACGTCGGGATCGAGCCGAACAGCGCCGGCAGCGAGCCCGCCGCCTGGCGCAGCCAGCGCCACGGGCCGTAGTTGATCGCGAGCGCCACCACCGCGGCGAACGCGATCCCGAAGACCAGGGCGAGCCCGGTGAGCTGCAGGGTGCTCGGGATGACCTCGACGACCATGTCGGCGACCGGCTTGCCGGTCGACAGCGAGTAGCCGAAGTCGCCGCGCACGGCGCTCCCCAGGCCGTGCAGGTACTGCTCCCACAGCGGCCGGTCCAGGCCGTAGTAGGACAGCAGGGTCTCCTGCGCGGCCGGGGAGATCTGGGCGTCGGGGTTCTTGATGCGGTTGCTGACCGCGTCACCGGGCAGCGCGCTGAGCAGGAGGAAGGCCAGGGTGTAGGCGGCCCAGAGGACCAGGACCGCCTGCCCGAGGCGTCGGGCGACGTATCTGCGCACGGGACTCCTTCGTCGGATGGCGTAGGGAGGGGGAGGGACCGGCTACTCGGCGAGCCAGGTGTCGTAGAGCCAGGTGCGGGCGACGGCCTCGGTCTGGAAGCCCTGCACGCTCGGCGCCAGGCCGTAGACCTGGGTCTCGTCGTACAGCGGGATTTGCAGCGCCTGGTCGAACACGTAGTCGTCGATCGCCTGGACCGCCGCGGCGCGCTCGGTCGGGTCGAAGGCGAGGGCCTGGGCACGGACCAGCTGGTCGAGCTTGTTGTCCACGGGGTCGGCGTACGTCGTGTTGTTCGCGGTGCTGTCGAGCGAGGCGCGCAGGACGTCGGCGTCGGCACGGGAGGTCTGGCCCTGCTGGAAGACGACCGCGGCCGGGTCGTCGGCGAGCAGCGCCTGGTACTCGGTCAGCGAGGGCGTCGTGAGCTTCACCTCGATGCCGGCCTCCTTCCACTGCGACTGGAGCAGCTCGAGCACGGCCTGCGAGACCTGGTAGTACGGCGTGACGTAGAGGGTGAACGCGAGCCGCTGGCCGTCCTTCTCGCGCACGCCGTCGCTGCCCTCGACCCAGCCGGCGCCCTCGAGGAGCTCCCGGGCGCGGTCGAGGTCGTAGGTGAGGTACTCGCTGGCGTCGCCGCGCAGCGGGGTGCCCTCGGCGAGGGTTCCGGTGGGGACGGGGTAGCTGGGGGAGAGGGCGACCTCGTTGATGCTCTGACGGTCGGTCGCGGCCTGCAGGGCGCGTCGGACGGCGACGTCGCGGGTCGGGCCGGGGGCGCCGATCGAGATCTGCAGCTTGTTGGTCTGGCCCTGCACCGGGAAGGCCTCGATGACGCCGCCGCCGGCGGTCACCGTCTCCTCGTCGTACGGCGCGATGTTGCGCGCGACGTGGGCCTCGCCGGACTGGAGGGCGCCGACGCGGGTGCCGGCCTCGGGCACGGTCTTGAAGACGACACGGTCGAGGTACGCCGCCCCCTCGTGCTGGGCGCCGTCGGGCGCCCAGTCGTAGTCGTCGCGCTTGGCGAGGACGACCTCGGAGGTGCCGCTGACCGACTCCAGGACGAAGGGGCCGGAGCCGATCACGTTCTCCAGCTGGCCCTGCTCGTTCCAGTCGGCGTCGAGGTAGGACTGCGCCAGGATGCCCGAGCGGTAGACGGACGTGACCTGCAGGAAGCCGGCGTTGGGCCGGGTGAAGGTGAACCGCACCGTCTGCGGGTCGACGACCTCCGAGCCCTCGTAGTCGGAGAAGAAGGTGTCGGGGGCGATGCCGCGGGCCTCGTCGCCGAACCCGTGCTGGTCGTAGTTGGCGGCGACGATCGCGGCGTCGACGGGCTCGCCGTTGCTGAAGGTCACGCCCTCGCGCAGGTGGAAGGTGTAGGACAGCTCGTCCTCGCTGATCTCCCAGGACTCGGCGAGCCAGGGCTTGATCTCGCCGGACTCGGGGTCCTGCCAGGTCAGGCGGTCGACGAGGTTGTTGGTGACCTGGGTGTTCGACCACAGCGTGTTGGTGATCTGCCAGGCGGAGTACTCGACGGGGTCGTAGAAGGTCAGGGTGCCGCCCGTGACGGGGTCACCGCCGCCGCTGCTGCTCGCGGGCGACGAGGAGCCGCCGCATCCGGCGAGGACGGTGGCGAGTGCGGTGGCGGCGGCCGTGGCGGCCAGGAGCTTGCGGAACCGGATCGTGCTCATCGGGGTGGGTTCGTCCTTGCTGTTCGTGTCCACGTTTCGGGGCCGTGGACGGGAGGCGCACCGGGTTAAGTAGAGTAAACGTATCAAGAATGCTTACTTGAGCGACAAAGTGTTCAAATGGTGGCGCGTCGCCCTCGTCACCCCCGGGCGGACCGCCGCAGATCCAGGCCGACGTAGGAGGAACAGCGCATGACCCTGACCACCGAGCCGGCCCCGCCGGACCTGTCCGCCGCCGCCCGGGCCGTCGACGCCGCCGACCGGCACGCGTTCGTCGCCCGGGTGCGTGAGCTCGCCGAGCAGGTGCTGCGACCCGCGGCGCTGGAGACCGAACGTCGCGGGGTCGACGCCGAGCGGATCAGCCGCCTCGCGGAGGTGGGGCTGCTCAACCACGCCGCCCCCGCGACGTACGGCGGCGCGGGCCTGGCCCGTCCCGAGGACCGCCGCCTCCACGAGGTGCTGGCCGGCGCCTGCTTCAACACCTGGCTGGTCTGGGCGCAGCACGCGCCGCTCGTCGGGCGGCTGGCCGCCGCCGGCGCGCCACGCTCGGAGCTGGCCGACCGGGTGCTGCGCGGCGAGGTCCTGCTCGGTGCCGGCATCAGCGACGTCCGCCGCTACCCCGAGCGGTACGTCACGGCCGTGCGGGTCCCGGGCGGCTGGCGACTCGACGGGGTGCTGTCGTGGGTCAGCGGCTGGGGACTGCACGCCGCGCTCACCGTCGCGGCCGTCGATCCCGGCAGCGACACCGTCGTGACCGCGCTGGTCCCGGTCGGCACGGGCACCCGCGCGACCCCGCTCGCGCTCGGCGCCGTCGCGGGCAGCCGCACCGAGCGGGTCCGCCTGGTCGCGGTCCACGTCCCCGACGAGCACGTGATCGCCACCGACTCACTGGCGCGGTGGCGCCGCAACGACCTCGACGTCGCGAGCGACGCCCGCCCGCACCACTTCGGGCTGGCGCAGACCGTCCTCGCCGAGCTCGCCGGTTCCGGGGACCCCCTCGCCGCCGCGGTCGCCGACCGCTGGGCGCCCCGGGTCGCCGACCTGCGCAGCCGCGCCTACGCCCTGGCCGACCAGGTCACCGCGGGCACGCCCGCCGGCGACGCGCCGTACCGGCTCCGGGAGCGGCTGGCGCTGAAGGTCGCCTCCGGCGAGGCGCTCTCACTGCTGACCCGGGCCCTGCTGGTCGCCCGGCGCGGCCACGGGCTGGCCGGCGACGACACCGCCCAGCTCCATGCCCGGTCCGCCCTGTTCTGCCAGGTCCAGGGGCAGAGCAGCGACGTCCGCCGGGCGCAGCTCACCCACCTGGCCGCGCTGGCCGGCTGAGCCGGCACCTCCCTCCACCCGAAACCCCGACAGGAAGACTGCGATGAGCTCCGAGTTCCTCTGGTACATCCCCAACACCGTCGAGCCCGGTCACCGCGGTGACACGGTCACCGACGACCACCACAGCCTCGACACCCTGACCGCCCAGGCGGAGGCGCTCGAGCGCACCGGTTGGACCGGAGCCCTCCTCGGCACCGGCTGGGGCCGGCCGGACACCTTCACCCTCGCCACCGCGCTCGCCGCCCGGACGCGGACCTTCGAGCCGCTCGTCGCCGTCCGGCCCGGCTACTGGCGGCCCGCGAACTTCGCCTCCTCCGTCGCCACCCTCGACCACCTGACCGGTGGCCGGGTGCGCGTCAACGTCGTGTCCGGCAAGGACGACCTCGGTGCGTACGGCGACAGCGAGGGCGACCAGGCCCAGCGGTACGGGCGCACGAAGGAGTTCATGCAGCTCGTGCGCCGGCTGTGGACCGAGGAGCACGTCACGTACGACGGCGAGCACTTCTCCGTGACCGACTCCACGGTCATCCCGCGGATCACGCCGCGGCTCACCGCGCAGGGCGAGCGGCGGCACCCCACCCTCTACTTCGGCGGTGCCTCCGAGGCCGCGGAGCGGGTCGCGGCGACCGAGGCCGACGTCCAGCTGTTCTGGGGGGAGCCGCTCGACGGCGTCCGGGAGCGGATCCAGCGGCTCCGCGCGCTGTCCGAGGAGCTCGGGCGCGAGCACGCCCCGCTGCAGTTCGGGCTGCGGGTGACGACCTTCGTGCGGGACACCACCGAGCAGGCCTGGGTCGAGGCCGAGGCGCGGGTCGCCGAGATGGCGGCGCAGGCGGACCGCCGGCAGGAGGACTCGCCGGCGTACAACCCGCACCGGCGTACGGCGGTGGGGCAGCAGCGGCTCTTCGAGCTGGCCTCGCGCGGCGAGGTGCTCGACGACAACCTCTACACGACCCCCGGGCGGTACGGCGCCGGGGGAGCGGGCACGACCTGGCTGGTCGGCTCGCCGCAGGACGTCGCCAAGTCGCTGCGCCGCTACCAGGACCTCGGCATCACGCACTTCGTGCTCTCGGACACGCCGTACCTGCGCGAGATCGAGCGCCAGGGTGAGCAGCTGCTGCCGCTCCTGCGCGGATGAGCGGCGATCCGTTCGCCGACAACCGCCGCCTGGTGGCCGTCTTCGCGGTCACCATGAGCACCGGGTTCATCGCGATGTCGCAGGCCCTGCCCGTCGCGCTGATCCCGATCTCGGAGTCGCTCGACGTCTCCCGTGCCGCGGTGACCGCGGCGACCTCGATCTCGACGCTGGTCGGCGCCGCGGTCGCGTTCCCGGTCGGCCGGCTGCTCGACCGCCATGGCGGCCGCTGGATCATGACTGTCGGGTCCGCGATCGGCGTGCTGTCGATCGTGCTCTGGTCGCAGGCCACGTCCCTGACCCACCTCTACCTCGCGTTCGCGGCGATGGGGCTGGGGACGGCGATGTGCACCTACGAGGCGGCGTTCGCGGTGCTGGTGGTCGCCAGCGACCCGAGCCGTCGGGATCGGTCGATCCTCACCGTCACGATGATCGCCGGGCTGTCGACGTACCTGGTCTACCCGCCGCTGGGCTGGCTGGTGTCCGAGCTCGGCTGGCGCCACACCCTGCTGGTGCTCGCCGGGCTGATGCTGGTCACCTCGGTGCCCGGGCACCTGTGGTCCATCCCCGACCGGGCCACGCACGTACGACGCGTGCGGGCGCGGGCGAGCGTCTCGGTGCGGGTCGCCCTGCGTCAGCGCCGGTTCTGGCTGCTGGCGATCGCGTTTGTGGGGCAGGCCGCGGCGACCTCGGCGGTGCTGCTGCTGGTGTTCAGCTACCTGCTCGACGTCGGGCACTCGCTCGCCGTGGCCTCCACGATCCCGATGGCGGTGGGCCTGCTGCAGATCCTGTCGCGGCTGGCGCTGACCACGTTCGCGAGACGGCTGCCGCTCGCGACGGCCGCCGCGGGCGCGTTCGCGATCCAGGGGATCGGCCTGCTGGCGCTGCCGCTGGTGGGCCTCTCGATCCCGCTCACCTTCCTGTGCGTGTCGGCGGTCGGGCTGGCCAACGGCGTCAGCGTCATCGCGCGTCCGTCGATCCTGGCCGACACCTTCGGCGCGGCCCAGTTCGCCTCGATCATGGCGGCGATCGTCGTCCCCATGGCGCTGGCACGCGCCGGCGCACCGCTGGTCGCCGCCTGGCTGGCCGACTGGCGCTTCCTGGTCGCCGGGGGTGTGGTCTCGCTCGGCGCGTCCGCCGCATTGCTGCCGCTCGTCCCGAGGCGGCGCCGGGGAGGCTCCGCCGACGCGGTGACGGGGGAGGCGGTGCTCGCGCGGTGATCCCCGCGACTCCAGAGACGTAGAGAATATATTCTCTATACTGGATCCGAGTGGATTCCCCCTCGTGCCTACCAAGGAGCCGCCATGAGCGCTGCCGTCACCAAGGGGCGCAAGTTCGCCCTGGTGCTTCCCTCGACCAACACCTCGGTGGAGCGCGAGTTCCACCACCTCCGGCCGCAGGACTGCTCCTGGCACACCGGCCGGATCATGATCAGCGCGCCGGCGCTGGACTCCGCCGATGCGTTCGGCGCGTTCCGCGAGTGCCTCAACGAGGCGCTGCCGGGGGCGCTGGAGGTCGTGATGACCTGCGAGCCCGAGTACATCGTGATGGGCATGTCGGCCGAGACGTTCTGGGGCGGGGTGCAGGGCAACGCGGCGTTCGAGCAGAACGTCCGCGACCTGACCGGTCGCGAGGTCACCACCGGCGCGACCGCGGCGGGGGAGGCGCTGAAGGCGTTCGGCGCGAAGCGGATCGGCGTGGTGACGCCGTACCAGCCGGTGGGCGACGAGCAGGTGGTGGCCTACTTCACCGAGCTCGGGTACGACGTGGCCGCGATCCACGGGCTGTGCTCGGCCTCGGCGACCTCCATCGCCGACGAGACCCCCGAGACGCTGCGCGCGGCGTTCCTCGCCGTCGACGGGCCGGACGTGGACGCGCTGATCCAGTGCGGCACCAACCTGGAGTGCATCGCGGTGGCGGCGGAGCTGGAGAAGGAGCTCGGCAAGCCGGTCATCGCCATCAACCTGGCCACCATGTGGCACGCCTTCCGGGCCAACGGGATCGACGACAAGATCGCCGGCTACGGCCGGCTGATGGAGGAGTTCTGATGTTCAACCACGTCGGTCACCTCACCCTGGCCCCGGACGCCGGCGACGCCCGGCTCGACGCGATCGCGTCGGGTCTGCTCGGGCTGCCCGGCGTCGTCGACGGCCTGGTCGAGGCCCAGGTCGTCCGGGACGCGGGGCTCGTCGAGGGCAACGCGAGCCTGCGCTTCCAGATGCGCTTCGAGTCGCAGGCGGCCTGGGAGGCGTACAAGACGCACCCCGCCCACGTGGCCGTCGTCCAGGACCACATCGGTCCGGTGCTCGTCGCCAAGGCGTTCGTCCAGTACGACGACTCGGACGTGCGCGTGAGTCGCTGACCGGCGGTTCCCTCTCCGCAGCCGTCGGCGGGCGAGGTCACCTCTGCTGTTGCGTGACCCGCTTGCGGTGCCGGGCCATCCGCTTCCAGACATGGTGCTGCACGGCCAAGGTCAGCCAGCCGGCGAGGATCATTCCGCTGACGTTCAGCGCCAGCTGGACGGTACTGCCCCGCACCTCGTCGAAGGCGCCGAAGGCGAGGCCGAGGGCGACGTTTCCGGCCGCGGGAACGGTAGTCACGGAGATGAAGACTCCTGAGAGCCCGCCGATCTTGGCGGAGGTGAGGGAGAGGACCCCCGCGGCGGCCGCGATGAGGGCGACGATGAACGACCACCTGTCGGGGGAGTAGATGAAGTCCGTTCCCGGCCGTGGCCCGGTCACGTCCTCGGCGAGGATCCACCCCAGTTCCCGGCCGATCAGCGCGGCCGCCGTTGTGATGGCGATAGAGACAGCGAACCCGAGCACGAGCGTGCGTGCGGCCCGCTGGAAGAGCCGTCGGCGGCGTCGGACGAGGGCGAGGCCGAGGGCGGCGACGGGGACGAACTCGGGACCCAGGACCATGGCGCCGATGACGAGCACCTGCGAGTCGAGGACGATGGCGATGCTGGCCAGCATCGTCGCCAGGACCATGAACGAGAGATAGGTCCAGTTGAGCTCCGACTCCTCGTAAGCCCGCTGGGTCACGTCTGCCCACACCACGGCGTCGGCGCCGGAGCCAGGAGTACGGCGGGCCGCGTCGTACCCGGCCCGCGAGACCCAGGAGGCGACCGGGGTGAGGTGGATCGTGCCGACCTCGGGGATACCGAGCTCGTTCAGCCGGTCGACATGCTCGTTGACGGCCTCCCGAGCGACATCGACGAGCACGATATCTCCAGGTGGCGCGAGGGATGCGCCGCGCATCACGGCCAGCTGGCTGACGGCGGGATCGTCGCCAAAGACGGCGAGCACCTCGTCGGTGAGGTCGGCGGGAGAGGTGATCCTCAGGTGGAACATGGCGAGATTCTGACTCCTCGGTGGCGTTTGGCGCTGGGTGCCACCACCCCGACCACCCTCACCTGGCGCGTCGTCGGTCGATGACGGTGCCGAGCTGGTCCGCCAGGAGAGCCGCCACGCGGCGCTGCTCCACCGTGGGGTAGACCGGCAGGACCGCGGTGATCACGAAGTGCCCGTCGATCCCCGGCCGGCCCCGGATCGGCAGGGCTGTCTCCTCCAGGTTCGGAAGTCCGACCCGGTTGACGTCGACCTCGTGACCGTCGCGGATCAAGGTGCCGTCGGGCTCGAGGACGGCGTTGCGCGGATCCGGGCGTCCGTGCTGGACGAAGCGGCAGTCGGACACGCCCAGCACGGAGCGGATCTGGTCGGCGACCTCCATCCCCAGGTCCTCGACCGACCGGTCGTGGACGGCGATCAGGCCAGCAGCCCGGACGGCACCATCGAGATACCCTGCTCGAAGGCTCGCCCGTTCCTGCTGTCGCCTTCCCCACAACGCGAGCTCGGAGACTGCGGCACCGATGACGACGAGCAGCACGGTGATCTCGACGTTCTCACGATGGTCGATCGTGAAGCTGAGATAGGGCCGGGTGAGGAAGAAGTCGAACCACAGCCCGCTGGAGAGGGCGGCGAGGAGTCCGGCGGCACGGTCCCCGGCCGCCGCCACGGCGACCACCATCGTGACGAGCACCAGGCAGGACGTCGCAGGTGCCACGGACTCGCGTGCCCCGGAGAGAACGGCGGCGGTCGCGAGCGGGAGGAGCACAGCCAGGCCCACCAGCCAGGGTCGGAGCCTAGTCTGCCGTTCTCGCATCGAGCGGCCGAGCTGCTCGTCCATCACGTCAGTAACCGCATGATGATGGCCATCACACTTGCGACGAGCATGGCGATGCCGACGAGGACGATCCCGCCCACGCCGGCCGGTCGACGGTGCGTCCGCCCCAGCGGGGCGCCGGGTCTGACTGACATGCCGTCGACGTTAGGACGTCCCGGGACGGCAGCGGGAGACTCTTGACGCGATCCTGACGGTGCCCCGACGCGAAATTGACCCTGCGCGTGCGTGGGTGGGCAGGAGGCTCGGCTTCGGGCACCTGGTGGAGATCGAAGGAGTCACTGCGCGGGGGTGGGATGATCTCCGGCGTGTGGGGTGTGACGGACCTCGGGTCCTACCTGGTCGGCCTGGTCCTCATCATCCTGCTGCCGGGACCGAACTCGATCTACGTGCTCTCGGTCTCGGCCCGGCGGGGGATCCGGGCCGGCTACCAGGCCGCCGGCGGCGTGTTCACCGGCGACGCCGTGCTGATGGTGCTCTCGGCCGCCGGGGTCGCCTCGGTGCTGCGGACCAACGACCTGCTCTTCGGCGTCGTGAAGTACCTCGGCGCGGGCTACCTCGGCTGGCTGGCCGTCGGCATGCTCCGCGGGGCCTGGACCGCCTGGCGGCGCCGCTCGGTCCCCGAGATCGAGGACGCGCTCGACGACGGCGTGCCGACGCGCGAGTCGGTCGAGCGTCCCTACCGGCGTGCGCTGGTCATCAGCCTGCTCAACCCGAAGGCGATCCTGTTCTTCATCGCCTTCTTCGTGCAGTTCGTGGACCCCGGGTACGGCCGCCCGGCCCTGTCGTTCCTGTTCCTGGGCGTGCTGGTCGAGATCGCCAGCTTCCTCTACCTCAGCGCCCTGATCCTGTGCGGGGCGCGACTCGCCGCCGTCGTACGGCGGCGGCGGGCGCTGGCAGCGGGCGGCACCTCCCTGGTCGGCGCCGTGTTCCTGGCGTTCGCGCTCAAGCTGGCCACCACCAGCGCCTGATCCGGGGCAGGTGCCGAGGGTCGGGCGGCGCGCCGGGGCGCGCCGTGGTTGACGCGAGGCCCCGGGGCCGTAGGCTCGGACGGACGTGAAACGGTCGACGACCGGGCGCGCTGACTGCCGGACGGCGGGCGCGATCACCTACGATGTCGAAAATTCGACAATCGTTCTCAGCACAGAGGAGCTCAGATGAACAAGGCCCAGCTTCGGGACGCCATTGCCGAGGCGACCGGTTCGAGTGCCGCCGAGGCCGACCGTGCGCTGGAGGCGACCCTCCAGGCGATCACCAAGGCCGTCGCCGGTGGCGACAAGGTGACCATCCCGGGCTTCGGCACGTTCGAGGCGCGCGAGCGCTCCGCGCGGACCGGTCGCAACCCGCAGACCGGCGCGGAGATCCAGATCGCCGCAAGCAAGGCCCCGGCCTTCAAGGCCGGCTCGGCGTTCAAGGCGGCCGTCGCCGGCTGATTGCCGACGTCCCGCGCAGGGTCCGACCCGTGAGGGTCGGACCCTGCGTCCATTTTCTCCGAAAGTTTCTGCACAGAACTCCTCAGGTCCGTCCACGGGCTGCCGAGGAATCGAGGAAGGTCCTCCGGGACCGCTACCGTGTGCTCGGTTCCATCGAGATATCCAGGGAGTTCGCTCGTGTCCGTCTTCCCTCGCCGCCCCCTCCGACCCGCCCAGGCCGCGAATCGCGACGCCCGGCTCAGCCTGCTCGGCCTCTGCCTCGGCGCCGGCGTCTTCACCGTCGCGGCGGTCGGCCTGCACGCCACCGGACTCGACGAGCGGATCCCCGGGTTCCCGGACCTGCCCTTCGTCGGTGCCGAGCCCGAGGGCCAGTCCCTGGTGAGCGGCACCCACGTGCCCGAGGAGCTCACGACCGACCCGAGCGGCGACGGGTCCACCGGCGCGACCGCGTCCGACCTCCCGACAGCGGGCGGCACCCCGGCGCCGGGCGCCGGGGGACTCGGCGGCGTCGGGGGTGCCGTCCTGGCGGCCTCGGACGACGCCGCTCAGGTCCTGCTCGCGGGGTCCGGCGCGACCTCGTCCACCGGTCTGGCCGACCCGGCCGCTCCGGTCCAGCCCGCCCCCGGCGTACCGCTCACGCCCATCACGCCCTCGGTCCCGCCGTCCGCGCCCCAGCCCGCGCCGGGGGCGACTCCGTCGCCGTCGCCGAGCGTCGGCAACGGGTCCGGCAAGTCGAGCAGCCCCACCAAGTCGAACAGCCCGGTCAAGACGAGCCCGAGCGCCCCGAGCGCCCCGAGCGGCTCGGCCAGCCCGAGTGCCGACGCCTCCGAGGACACCCCCGAGACGCGTCCCGGTCGCGGGCCGCGCGGTGGCCGCGACCACGATCACCGGGGCCGGGACCGGGACGGCCGGGGACACCACGGCGGCGACCGCGGAGACGGCCGCGGAGACAGCCGCGGCGAGAGCCGGGGCGACCGGGGTGGGTCCGACGAGTCCCGTGGCGGTCGTGGGCGCGGCGATGACCGCGGGCCGGGGAACGACTCCGGCGGCAGGCCGGAGGGCAAGCCGGACAGCAGGCCCGGAAAGCCGGGCAAGTACGGCGACCGGCCCGGTCAGCAGGGCCAGCAGCACGACGACAAGCGCGGCAGCGGACGCGACGGCCGGGACGGCCGGAACGGTGACGCTCACGGCTCGCGGGGCCACGGCTCCGGCAAGCACCGCTGAGGCGCCCCGCTCCTCGGCACGCACCTCGACAAGACGGACGCCCGGCCGGCTCAGGAAGTGAGCCGGCCGGGCGTCCGGTCGTTTCGCGGACCTACGGCCCGGTGGGGGAGCTCAGCGCTTGACCACGCCGAAACGCAGGGCGAACGCCTGACGGTCGTCCCGCGGGATCCCCTGGCAGCTGTACCGCGGGTCGGCGGGAGCGTCCGGGCGGTTGCAGGCGAACCGGGTGGAGGCGTTGACGGCGGTGACCGTCACGCTGCGGATCCTGCGGCTGCTGAAGGTCACCTTGGTCTGGCCCTTGCCGTTCCGGTTCAGGCGGATGTTCTTGCGCACCAGCTTGCCGTTGCGCAGCTGGGTGGTGACGACCACGCCGGGCGAGGCCTTGCGGGAGGGGCCGTCGACCTTGACCCGCAGCTTCCAGCTCTTGCCGCGCAGGCTCTTCTCCGGCCGCAGCCGGACGTGGTGCGAGGAGAGGTGGTTGAGGGTCAGGGTGCCGGCCTCCGTGCGCTTGCTCTTCGACAGCCGGAGGTTCGCCGCGGGCTTCGGGGAGGGCCAGCGCCGGCCCTCGGGGTAGGCCCGGGCCGGGAAGGCGTTGGCGGCGGCGAAGGAGCGGTAGACGTTCGCGAAGCCGCCGCGGCGCCGCAGCTGCTGCTTCAGCGCTCCGATGGCGTAGGTGTTGCGCTTGCCGCGGGGCGCGGTGGCGGTCCACACGTTGCGCACGATCTTGGTGCCGTAGCGGTTGCTGAGGTACTCCCAGAAGGCCCAGTTGCCGTACTGGAACGAGCCGGCCGTGGTGAATGTGTCCAGCGGGATCCAGGGGGCCCGGACCTGGCTGGCGGCGAGGTACTGCCGGTTGTCGTTGACCGAGTCGAAGACCTGCTCCTCCATCCAGGTGGCGGTGGACTCCATGAACCAGCGGTCCTCGCCGTAGTCGTAGGAGAACTGCACCGCGTGGAAGAACTCGTGGGCGGCGGTGGCCTTCAGGGTCGGCTTGGGCGCGGTGCCGAACTGGGCGCGGGAGAAGTCGTTGTCGAGCGCGCAGTAGGAGATCGCCCGCCACCGGTACTTCGCGCCGATCAGCGTGGCCTCCGGCGCGCAGTAGCCGTACAGGCCCGCCGACCCGAGGTCCTTGAGGTAGACGTCGAACTTGCCGTTGCCGCCGTTACGGGGCAGGGGCCGGTCGGACAGCGGCTTGCGGTAGCCCATCCGGTTGATCTGGTGCTTCCAGACCCGGTTCAGCTGGCTCAGGGTGTACCGGACCCAGGCCGGCTTGGCGGCGTCGGCGCCGCTGGTGACGTAGTGGACGCAGAAGTGTCCGCTGCACCTCTTGGTCGACGGGACGGTGTACCCGTTGCCCTGGGGGTCGGAGGACCCGTCGGTGGGCCGGGCCAGGAGCGCCTCGGCCTGCTGGCGCTGGTCGGCGTCTAGCCGCGGCAGCGCGAGGTAGAGGTCGCGCAGGGCGAGGGTGAGGTCGGGGGCCTCCTCGGCCGCCTGACGCGCGGCACCGGACTGCGGTGCGGCCGTGCCCTCGACCAGCTCGCTCACGGTGGTGAGGGCCTCGGTGGCCTGCTCGTCCGTCGCGATCTGGGGCACGTCCTCGGTGGGCAGCGTGACCTGCTCGTCGACAGCGGTCGCGGACTGGGCCGGAAGGACCGTGAAGGCGGTGGCCATGGCCGCGACAGCCGCGGCGATGGTACGGCGCATGCAAGTGCCTTATCTGTGAGGCGGCACCCCTGAGGTACCGCGGTCTGGATCAGCCTGCCCCAGCCCCTGGTCGAACCAAACCCGCCGAACCAAAGCCCCGAGACGGCGTGCGGTCAGCCGGTCGAGGAGATCTTCTCGATCAGGGCTGTGGTGGAGATCGCGGGCGTGCGCGGGAGGTAGACGACCTCGCAGACGTCGCGGAACTCGTCGAAGCGGCCTGCCCAGTCGTCACCCATGACGAGGACGTCCGCGCCGTACTTCAGGATGTAGTCGCGCTTGAGGTCGAGGCTCTCCTCGACGAAGACCTCGTCGACCGGCTTGAGCGCGGCGACGATCTCGAGCCGCTCGCCCTGGCTGAACACCGGCTCGCGGCCCTTCTTGCTCACGTTGAGCTGGTCCGCGGACACGCCGACCACCAGCCGGTCGCCCAGCGCCGCCGCCCGCTCGATCACCCGGAGGTGACCGACGTGGAAGACGTCGAAGGTGCCGAACGTGATGACCGTGCGTGCCATGCGGGTGATTCTCGCAGTCACCGTGCCTCGGCAAGAATCGCCGGATGGCGACCATCGAGATGATCACGGGCGACCCGGCGGCCGACGAGGTACGCCGCCGCGCCCTGCGCCGGATGCGCACCGTCGCGGTCTCGCTGCTGCTGCTCGCCGCTCTCGTGTACGTCGCCACGCTGGGCAGCGACGGGTTCCTCGGGTTCGTGAACGCCGGTGCCGAGGCCTCGATGGTCGGCGCCATCGCCGACTGGTTCGCGGTGACGGCGCTGTTCCGGCACCCGCTCGGACTGCCGATCCCGCACACCGCGCTGATCCCGCGGCGCAAGGACCAGCTGGCGCAGGGGCTGGAGGAGTTCTTCGGTGAGAACTTCCTGCAGGAGGGGATCATCCGGGACCGGATCGCGGCCGCCACGGTCTCGCTGCGGATCGGGCGCTGGCTGCGGGTCCCGGCGAACGCGCGCCGCGTCGTCGAGGAGGCCTCGGACGTCGCCGCGATCGGTCTCGGCAAGATCCGCGACGAGCACGTCGAGAGCCTGGTGCGCGACGCGCTGGTGCCCCGGTTCCACGAGGAGCCGATCGCGCCGCTGCTGGGCAGCCTGCTCGACGAGACGCTCCGCGACGACCTGCACCACGGGCTGGTCGACCTGGCGCTGCGCGAGCTGCACGACTGGCTGGTCGCGAACCCGGACACGGTCTCGGACGTGCTGGTCGAGCGCGCGCCCTGGTGGACGCCGCCGCGACTCAACGAGCGGGTCAGCAGCCGGATCCACGTCGAGCTGGTGCGCTGGGTGGCCGACATCCGCGACGACCCGCGACACCAGGCCCGGTTGGCCTTCGACTCGATGCTGGCCCAGCTGGCCCGGGACCTGCTCGAGGACCCCGACACCCAGGCCCGCACGGAGCGCTTCAAGGACCGGCTGCTCGACCACCCCCAGGTGCTCGCGTCGGCGACCTCGCTGTGGAACGCGCTGCGCCGGGTGCTCACCTCGTCGCTGAAAGACCCCGACGGGGCGCTGCGCCATCGGCTGCTCAGCGAGGTGCTCGCCTTCGCCGAGCGGCTCGTCGAGGACCCGGCCCTGCGCGAGCGGCTCGACGGCATCGGCGCCGACGCGGCCGTCTTCGCCGTCGAGCGGTACGGCGAGGAGCTCACCGCGGTCATCACCCACACCATCGAGCGCTGGGACGGCCGGGAGGCGGCCCGGCGCATCGAGCTGCACGTCGGCCGCGACCTGCAGTTCATCCGGATCAACGGCACCATCGTCGGCGGCCTGGTCGGGGTGCTGATCCACGCCGTGTCGGTGCTGGTTCACTAGTGGTGTGAGCGAGCCGTTCGATGTCCCGATCCGCGACGAGTCGATCCGGCTCGGCCAGTTCCTCAAGCTCGCCAACCTCGTCGAGTCCGGCGCCGACGCCAAGCCGGTGATCGCCGCCGGCGAGGTCACGGTCAACGGCGAGGTCGAGACCCGCCGCGGCCGCCAGCTGACCCAGGGCGACGTGGTCGTCCTCGGCCCCCAGGCCGCCCGCGTGGTCGATGCGGCGTCGTACGAGGACGACCTGCCCTGGTGATAGTCCCTGACGTTCCGCACCAGCGGGGTCAACCGGTGGAAGCAACGTTCATGCTGCTGTCGGGTTCGACAGGAGCTCGGCCAGCGCTTGGGCTGGGGTCTTGAGCCCCAGGGTAGGGCGGGGTCGCTTGTTGAGGGTCGCGGCGATGCGTTCGAGGTCCTCGGCGGTGTGGATCGAGAGGTCGGTTCCCTTCTCGAGCCAGAACCGCAGGAGCCGGTTGGTGTTCTCGTTCG
>Ga0335075_10000451_pt1 | contig 73602 bp, 65 predicted proteins | sample Lox_Sample_24_FD_206723 | JGI IMG/M metagenome (GOLD analysis project Ga0335075, IMG submission 206723) | Soil microbial communities from Loxahatchee National Wildlife Refuge, Florida, United States - Lox_Sample_2.4 | ecosystem: Environmental > Terrestrial > Soil > Wetlands | place: USA... | reverse complement strand
CCGTTCTACATCTACTACTCGATGTTCGGCTACCAGCGAGTCGGCGATCTCGTGTGGGCCGCCGCGGATTCGCGCACCCGTGGGTTCTTGTTGGGCGGCACGGCCGGGCGGACGACTTTGAACGGCGAGGGGTTGCAGCACGAGGACGGGCACAGCCACGTGCTGTTCTCGGTCGTTCCGAACTGTCGCGCCTACGATCCGGCGTTCGGCTACGAGGTCGCGGTGATCATCCAGGACGGCCTGCGGCGGATGCTGGTCGACCAGGAGGACGTCTTCTACTACATCACGCTGATGAACGAGAACTACCACCACCCGGCGATGCCGGACGGCGCGGTCGACGGCATCCTGCGCGGGATGTATCTGCTGCGGCCCAGCGATCGTGATTCCGGTCCGCGGGTCCAGCTGCTCGGGTCGGGAACGATCCTGAACGAGGTGCTCGCGGCGGCCGAGCTGCTCGAGTCAGACTTCGGCGTGGCGGCGGACGTCTGGAGCGTGACCTCCTTCACCGAGCTGCGTCGCGACGGGATCGAGACCGAGCGATGGAACATGCTCCATCCGGTGCAACCGCCCCGGCAGTCGTACGTGACGTCGTGTCTGAGCTCACGACCGGGCCCGGTCGTCGCTTCCACCGACTACATCCGCACGTTCGCCGACCAGATCCGCCAGTGGGTACCCGGTAACTACCGCGTGCTCGGCACCGACGGGTTCGGACGCAGCGACTTCCGCCGCGCCCTGCGCCGGTTCTTCGAGGTCGACCGCCACTACGTCGCGGTGGCCGCCCTGAAGGAGCTGGCCGACTCCGGGACGATCGAGGCCGAGCGCGTGGCCGAGGCGATCGAGCGCTACGGGATCGACGCCGAGGCCCCGATGCCGACGACCGTATGAGCGCCACCGCGGTCGAAGTCCCGGACATCGGTGACTTCACCGACGTCCCGATCATCGAGATCCTGGTCTCGCCCGGCGACGCCGTCGCGGTCGACGATCCGTTGCTGACGCTCGAGTCCGACAAGGCGACGATGGACGTGCCGGCGCCCTTCTCCGGAACGGTGGGTGAGCTGCTGGTGAAGGTTGGGGATAAGGTTTCTCAGGGGGTCGAGCTGCTGACGTTGTCGCCATCGAGCGAAGGCGACGGTGAGGCGACGCAGGAGCCATCGAGCGAAGACGTGACGCCGGCGGCGGCAACCAAGGCCGCCGACTCGGTCGCGAGCGCGACCCAAGCCGAGGAGCAGGCCGCGCCGGCGCCCAGTCCCGCACCGGCCCCTGCCCCCGCCCCTGCCGGGGGCAACGGCGACGGACCCGTGTATGCCAGCCCGGCCGTGCGCCGGATCGCCCGCGAGCTCGGGGTCGATCTGCACCAGGTGAGCGGAAGCGGGCGCAAGGGGCGGGTCACCAAGGAGGACGTACAGGCGTACTCCGAAAGCGGTCCGTCGGCTGGCGGCGCGCCGGCGAGGACCGGTGGCGCCGGCCTCGGGCTCGACCTGCCGCCCTGGCCGCAGATCGACTTCTCGAAGTTCGGCGAAATCGAACGCGTGCAGCGCTCGCGGATCCAGCGGATCTCCGGCCCTGTGCTCGCCCGCAACTGGGTGATGATCCCTCACGTCACCCAGAACGACGAGGCGGACATCACCGACCTCGAGGCGTGGCGCAAGCAGCTCAACGACGAGCTTTCTCGTGACGGCGTCAAGGTGACGATGGTCTCGTTCCTGATCGTGGCGTCGGTCGCGTCGCTGAAGGCGTTCCCGACGTTCAACTCGTCTTTGGACGGCGAGGACCTGATCTTGAAGCGGTACTACAACATCGGCTTCGCCGCGGACACGCCGGGCGGCCTGGTCGTCCCGGTGATCAAGGACGCCGATAAGAAGGGCCTGATCGAGATCGCGCGCGAGCTGACCGAGCTGTCGGGCAAGGCGCGCGAGGGCAAGCTCTCGCCAACCGATATGCAGGGCGCGTCGTTCACGATCTCCTCGCTGGGCGGGATCGGCGGCACCTCGTTCACGCCGATCATCAACGCCCCCGAGGTCGCGATCCTCGGCGCCACGCGGTCGGCCATGAAGCCCGTCTGGAACGGCCGCGAGTTCGAGCCACGACTCATGCTTCCGCTGTCGCTGTCCTACGACCATCGCGTGATCGACGGCGCGGCGGCGGCGCGCTTCGTGGTGCACCTGGCCAAGACGCTGTCGGATCTGCGGCGAGCGCTTCTGTGAGCGACGGCAGCGACATTCGCGTTCCCGACATCGGGGACTTCACCGACGTGCCGGTGATCGAGATCCATGTCTCGCCCGGCGACGAGGTATCGGTCGAGGACCCGCTGGTCACACTCGAGTCCGACAAGGCGACGATGGACGTGCCGGCGCCGCTGGCCGGAACGGTCAGGCAGCTCCGGGTCAAGGTCGGCGACCGCGTGTCGGAGGGCAGCGTGCTGCTGACGCTCGAGGCGGTGGCCGACGGCGCCGCTCCTTCCGAGACGGCCGAGACGCCCGAGGCGTCGGTCGAGCGCGAGCCCGCCCCTGCGCCTCCCCCCTCTTCTGACGGCGCCGGCGGGGATCACGACGCTCAGGTCGTGGTGCTCGGGTCCGGGCCGGGCGGCTACACGGCCGCGTTCCGCGCCGCCGACCTGGGTTTGAGGACGGTTCTGATCGAGCGCCACGCGCGGCTCGGCGGCGTTTGCCTGAACGTCGGCTGCATCCCGTCCAAGGCGCTGTTGCACGCCGCGCGCGTGGTGGCCGAGGCGGAGGAGATGGCCGAGCACGGCATTGCCTTCGGCGATCCGCAGATCGACCTCGACGCGCTGCGCTCCTGGAAGGAGTCGGTCGTCAAGCGGCTGACCGGGGGACTCGACGGCCTGGCCAAGCAGCGGAAGGTCGAGGTGATCCACGGGGTGGCGGCGCTGACCGGCCCTAACGCGGTTTCCGTCGGCGATCGGAGCGTTACCTTCGACAACTGCATCATCGCGGCCGGATCCGAGGCGGCGACGATCCCGGGGCTTCCCGAGGACGAGCGGATCATCGACTCGACCGGCGCCCTCGAGCTCCCCGGTGCGGCTGGCGAGCGGCTGCTCGTAATCGGCTGCGGAATCATCGGCCTCGAGATGGCGACGGTCTACGACGCGCTCGGCTTCAAGGTGACGATGGTCGAGCTGATGGACCAGCTGATCCCGGGCTGCGACCTCGACCTTTTGAAGCCGCTGCACAAGCGGATCTCGGGTCGATATGAAGCGATCCATCTGGAGACAAAGGTCGAGTCGGTTGAGGCCGGCGAGGACGGGTTGCGTGTGAAGCTGTCCAGCGGCGGCACCGAGACCTTCGACCGGATCCTGGTGGCGGTCGGTCGCCGCCCGAACGGCGGGGCGATCGGCGCCACCGAGGCCGGCGTGACCGTCGACGACGCCGGGTTCATCCCGGTCGACCGCCAGCTGCGAACCAACCTGCCGGGGATTTACGCCATCGGCGACGTGGTCGGCAGCCCGATGCTGGCCCACAAGGCCTCGCACGAGGGCAAGGTGGCGGCCGAGGTGATCGCCGGCCATAACGTCGAGTTCGACGCCCGGACGATCCCGTCGGTGGCCTACACCGACCCCGAGGTGGCGTGGATGGGCCTGACCGAAACCGAGGCCCGGGCGAACGGGATCGAGTACGAAAAGGCCACCTTTCCCTGGGCCGCGTCCGGGCGGGCATTGTCGCTCGGTCGCTCCGAGGGGATGACCAAGCTTCTGCTGCAGCCGGGCTCGCGCCGGCTGCTCGGCGCCGGCATCGTCGGCATAAACGCCGGCGAGCTGATTGCCGAGACCGTCCACGCGCTCGAGATGGGCGCCGACGCCGAGGACATCGCGCTGACCGTCCACGCCCACCCCACGCTGAGCGAGACGATCGGGTTCGCGGCCGAGATGGCCGAGGGGACGATCACCGACCTGATGCCCCCGCGTCCACGGGCGCGCCGGTGACGTCCCACGCGGACGCTCGTTGGTAGATAACTCGCGCATAGCGCGAGTTATCTACCAAGCGCCGCCTTAGGAGCGCCGGCGCCGTAGTGTCCGGAAGACGCCGATCGCCACCGCGGCCAGGGCCGCGAGCCGGACCCGAGACTTCGCTCCGGCCACGATTCGGGCGGCCGGCCCCGCCTGCCCGGACGGCGCGCGCGTGGCCGGCATCGCGAACTCCTCGGCGGCCAGCACGTCGTGGGGCTCGACGATCCCGCTCGGGTCGTCGGGCAGCCTAATCGGCTGGTGGCGGAGCGAGGGATCGGCGGCCGGGACGGCGAATTCCTCGGCCGCCAGCACGTCGTGCGCCCGCTCCTCGGGCGGCAGGGAGTGAGATTTGTCGGCGGCGCTTGACGGCGGCGCCTGATGAGCTTTGTCGGCGGAGCCCGACGACGGCGCCTTATCCCGGCCTGACATCGAGGGCATGATCCCATATGTGGAGCATGGTCGGCGGCGCCTGACGGCGGCGCCTCGGGTGTGCTGTCGTCCACCCCTGTGTCGGCCCAACAGCCCCTTCAGATCCTCGCCGGGATCTAAGCCTGGTCGACTGAGATCCCGCCTTCCGAGGTGATATCCTCTCCTTATCTTGAGTAAGCAACTATCGAAAGCGAACGTACTTACTGATGTCTAGTCGTCTATTACTGGTCCCGCTCGACGACGTCGTGGCCTTCCCGGGCATGTCCCTAACGCTCGCGATCGACGCCGGCGACGAGGAACGGGTTCTGCTCGTTCCCAGACACGAAACCGAATTTGCCAACGTCGGCACGGTCGCCGAAGTCGTTGACCGCGTCCGGCTGCCGGGCGGCGCCCGCGCGGTCTCGCTCCAGGGGCTCCACCGCGGAGTCGCCGGCGCCGCCAACACCGCTCCCGACGGTCGGCTTTACGTCGAGGTCGAGGAGCACACCGATGCCGTCCCCGTCGACGGCAAGACCCGCAACCTGGAGCGCGAGTATCGCGCGGTGGTCGAGGAGATCCTCGAGCTGCGCGGCGCCGACTCGCGCGTTTCATCGTTCCTGCGCGGCATCACCGAGCCGGGCGCCCTCGCCGACACCGGCGGCTATTCACCTGACCTGTCCTACGAGAACAAGGTCAGGCTGCTGCAGACGCTCGACGTGACCGAGCGGCTCGAGCTCGCCCTCGCCATGCAGCGTGAGCGGCTGGCCGAGCTTCAGGTCCGCAAGCGCATCCGCGACGATGTCGAGTCCGGCGCCGAGAAGCAGCAGCGCGACTACTTCCTGCGCAAGCAGATGGAGTCCATCCGCAAGGAGCTCGGCGAGGACGACGCGTCCGTCGTCGAGGAGTACCGCACCAAGATCGAAGAGGCCGGGATGCCCGAGGCCGTGCGCGAGCAGGCCGACAAGGAGCTGAGTCGCCTCGAGCGCATGGGCGAGCAGAGCGCCGAGTCCACGGTGATCCGGACCTATCTGGATTGGCTGATCGCCGTGCCGTGGAGCCAGCGCTCGGATGAGCGGCTCGACCCCGAGCACGCGCGGGAGGTGCTGGATGCCGACCACGCCGGCCTCGAGGACGTCAAGGACCGGATCGTCGAGTACATCGCGGTCAAGAAGCTGCGCGTCGAGCGCGGGATCAACGAGGACAAGCGCTCCGGCGCGATCCTCACGCTGATCGGACCGCCCGGCACCGGCAAGACCTCGATCGGCGAGTCGATCGCCCGCGCCACCGGCCGCGAGTTCGTCCGGATGTCGCTGGGCGGCGTCCGCGACGAGGCCGAGATCCGCGGTCACCGGCGCACGTACATCGGCGCGCTTCCGGGCCGTCTGGTCCGCGCCCTGAGGGACGCCGGCACGATGAACCCGGTGATCATGCTCGACGAGGTCGACAAGGTCGGCGCCGACTGGCGCGGCGACCCGAGCTCGGCCCTGCTCGAGGTGCTCGACCCGGCGCAGAACCACAGCTTCCGCGACCACTACCTGGACGTGGAGCTCGACCTGAGCAACGTCATGTTCATCGCCACCGCGAACGTGGCCGACACGATCCCCGGACCGCTGCTGGACCGGATGGAGGTGATCCGCTTCGACGGGTACACCACCTCCGAGAAGGTCGCGATCGCCCGCGGGTACCTGTGGCCGCGGCAGCTCGAGCGCAACGGCCTGCGGGCCGAGGAGGTCGAGATCTCCGACGAGCTGCTCGAGACAGTCGCCACCGAATACACGCGTGAGGCCGGCGTCCGCCAGCTCGAGCGCGAGCTCGGGACCCTGCTACGGAAGACCGCGACCAACATCGCGTCGAACCGGGCCCAGGCGCCGGTCGTCATCGACCTGGACGGAGTCCGCGACGCGCTCGGCCGCCAGCGTCACTTCCAGGAGTCGGCGATCCGCACCGCGGTCCCCGGCGTGGCCACCGGACTAGCGGTGACCGGCACCGGCGGTGACGTGCTGTTCATCGAGGCGACCGCGATGCAAGGCAAGCCCGGTCTGACGCTAACCGGTCAGCTTGGCGATGTGATGAAGGAGTCTGCCCAAATCGCCCTCTCCTACGTCCGTGGCCACGCGACCGAGCTCGAGGTCGACCCGGCCAGCTTCGAGGAGCGCTCGTTCCACGTGCACGTACCAGCGGGCGCGATCCCGAAGGACGGGCCGAGTGCCGGCGTGACCATGGTCACCGCGCTGACCTCATTGCTGACCGGCCGCCCCGTGCAGCACACGGTCGGCATGACCGGCGAGGTCACGCTCCAGGGTCGCGTGCTCCCGATCGGTGGCGTCAAGCAGAAGGTCCTCGCGGCGCACGCCGCCGGGCTCACCGACGTGGTGCTCCCGGAGCGCAATCGCGGCGATCTCGACGACGTCCCGCAGGAGGTCCGTGACGCGATGGCCTTCCACTTCGCGATGACGGTGGACGAAGTGCTGTCGGTCGCGCTCGAGCCGGAGCCGGTTCCCGCGGCCGCGTAAACAGCTTCCCCGGCTGGCAAGGCAACGAGGTGGCGTCCCGGCGGGCTTACGAGCAGCCCGCCGGGACTCGCCGTTTAACCGGTGGTAGGTTGGGTACATGAGCACGATTACCGCACCAGCTGAACAGAAGATCCTTGACGAGGTCCCCAAGCAGCTTTACATCGGGGGCCAATGGCGCGACGGCGCCAAAGGCACACTGGCGGTCGAGGATCCCTCGACCGGCGATTCCCTGTGCGAAGTCGCCGACGCCTCGACCGATGACGCGAAGGCCGCGCTGACCGCGGCCGTCGACGCCGGCCCCGAGTGGGCCGCGCACGCGCCGCGCGAGCGCGGTGAGATCCTCCGCCGCGCGTTCGAGGCGATCATCGCTCGGGCCGACGACCTCGCGTTGCTGATGACGCTCGAGATGGGCAAGCCGCTGGCCGAGTCCAAGGCGGAGATCACCTACGCCGCCGAGTTCTTCCGTTGGTTCTCCGAGCAGGCCGTCCGGATCGACGGCCGCTACTCCGTCAACTCAAACGGGCAGGGCCGCGTGCTGACGATGCAGCAGCCGGTCGGGCCGTGCCTGCTGATCACCCCCTGGAACTTCCCCCTGGCGATGGGCACGCGCAAGATCGGCCCGGCGATCGCCGCCGGGTGCACGATGGTGGTCAAGCCTGCGCAGCAGACGCCACTGTCGATGCTCATGCTGGTCAAGATCCTCGAGGAAAACGGGCTCCCGCCCGGGGTCGTCAACCTCGTTACGGCGTCTTCCTCGGGCGAGACGATGGCGCCGCTGATCGCCGACCAGCGTCTGCGCAAGCTGTCGTTCACGGGCTCGACCGAGGTCGGCCGGAAGCTGATGGAGCAGGCCTCGCAAAACCTGCTGCGGCTGTCGATGGAGCTCGGCGGCAACGCCCCGTTCATCGTGTTCGACGACGCCGACATCGACGCGGCGGTCCAGGGCGCGCTGATCGCCAAGATGCGCAACATCGGCGAGGCGTGCACCGCCGCCAATCGCTTCCACGTCGCCGACTCGGTCGCCGACCAGTTCGCCCAGAAGCTCGCCGAGAAGATGGGCGCGATGAAGGTCGGCCGCGGCACCGAGGAAGGCGTGCAGGTCGGGCCGCTGATCGACGAGAGCCAGCGGAGCAAGGTCGCTGAGCTCGTCGAGGATGCGATCGGCCGAGGTGCGAAGGCTGTGGTCGGAGGTCACTCCCGCGACGGTGCCGGCTACTTCTTCGACCCGACCGTGCTCACCGACATCCCCGAGGACGCGAACCTGCTCCAGGAGGAGATCTTCGGTCCGGTGGCGCCGGTCAAGGGATTCGGAGACGAGGATGAGGCCATCGCGGCCGCCAATAACACCGAGTACGGCCTCGTCGCGTACGTCTACACCAACAACCTCAAGCGCGCGCTGCGCGTCGTCGAGCGGCTCGAGACCGGCATGGTCGGGCTCAACCAGGGGATGGTGTCCAACGCGGGTGCGCCCTTCGGCGGCATCAAGCAATCGGGCTTCGGGCGTGAAGGCGGTTATGAGGGGATCGAGGAGTACCTCGAGACCAAGTACGTCGCGATCAACCTCTGAGCAAGGTCTGCCCGGGAAAGCCCACCAGCACTAGAGCGCGGACAGCACTTCCTGGGCCGCCCGGTCTCCGGAGCGCACCGCGCCGTCCATGTAGCCGTTCCAGTACGTCGAGGTCTCGGTGCCGGCCCAGTGGATGCGCCCGACTGGCTCGCGGATCTGCGGGCCGTAGGCGAGCAGCGTCCCGAGCGAGGGTATTCCCACCGGGCAGCCGCGTGTCCACACCTCCTGGGACCAGACGGTGTCGAAGTAGGCCAGCGGGTTTTGCGCCTCCGAGCCGAGCCAACCCGCGTACTGGTTGAGCACGGCCGATTGGCGGGCCGAGGGCGAGAGCGCGTTGTAGCTGCGGGCGTTGTCCCCGCCCACGAACCCGAACAGCACGCCCAGCGAGCCGTCGTCGGGCGAGTCGTCGAACGAGGCGCTGACCGGACCGCCGGTGTCAAGCACCTGGCCGGTCAACCCGTTGGCACGCCAGAACGGAGTGCTGTACACGGCCGCGACCTTGGTCAGCGTCCCCTGCGGGTAGCGCTGAACCAGCTGGTCGCGCGCGTAGGGAAGGGCCGGCTCGTACTGGATGCGCGCGGTGAGCGTGGGCGGAATCGCCACGATCACCTGCTTGGCGGTCACGGTCCGCTTCGCCGAATGGACGACGATGTCGCTCTTGCCCTGCACGATCCGGCCGACCGGCGAGTTCAGGACCACGCGGTCGCCGAGCGCCGCCGCCACGCGAATCGCGATCTCCTGCGAGCCGCCGACGAAGCGTGACTGCTGCGCGCCGTTACGCGTGTCGAAGTTACGCTCGAACGTTCCCTGGTTCTGCTCGTCGCCGGAGGCGGCGATGTAGAACAGGACGAACAGCAGCGACAGCTCACCGGGCTCGGCGCCGAAGATGGGGCGGGTGGCCGCGGGCACGAGCGCCTGGAAGCGAGGGGTCACGCTGTTGGCGTCGACCCAGCTCTGGAGCGTCTCGCCGTCCCACGTCGACGCGCTCGAAGCCTCCCAGGGCGCGTCGACGGGAACCTGGGTCGACATCTGGTCAAGCTGCTCCACGACCTCGACGATCTCGGCGGCGATCGTCGGATCCGGTGGCGCGGTGCCGAGCGGGCCGGTATCGCTGTAGCGCATTGGCCCAATCAGTCCGAGCGGGTTGTCGACGTTGTTGACGTACAGATCATCGCCCGTGTCGTAGGTGGGGAAGGTCCCGACCCCGACCGCACTGGCCAGTGCTGAAACGTAGTCCTGGGTGGGGCCGACGAACGTCCCGCCCCGCTCGGACACCTCACCGTTCCCGAGGTCGTGGTTCCAGACGCGGCCGCCCACCCGGTCGCGGGCCTCGAGCACCGTGACCGAATGGCCCTGGGCCGCGATGGTCCGGGCGGCGTTCAGCCCGGCGAAGCCGGCGCCGACCACGACCACGTCGGACTTGTAGCTCTTGTGGGTGACGCGGTGCTTGTGCTTTTTCTTGTGCTTGTGCTTCGCCTTGCGCTTGGCCGCCTCGGCCGCCGCCGGCCAGGCCGCCGCGGCGCCCGTCACCAGCGCGCCCGAGATGAACCCCCGTCTTGAGATAGAACCCTTTTCGTCGGTCATCCGGACACCGCCTTGTTCGAGTGGTTGATGAGTGCGTCGGCCGTCGCCAGGTCGAATTCGCCGTGGTCGGAGCCGAGCCCCTGGGCGACCAGCGCCGCGGCGGCGCACCCGAGCGCGGCCGCCTCGCCGGGCGCGCGTCCCAGCGACAGGCCCCGCAAGAACCCGGCCGAGAACGCGTCGCCGCATCCCGTCGTGTCGACCGCTTCGACCGCAAACGCGGGTACGTGGGTCTCCCCCTCGCCGTCGACCACAAGTGCGCCATCGGCGCCGCAGGTGGCCGCCACGCAACCAACCCCGCGCTCGAGCAGCCTCCGACATGCCTCGGCGAGATCGGCACAGCCGGTCAGCGCCAGGACCTGCTCCTCGTTGGGCAGCAGGTAGTCGAGATGCTCGAAGGCCGGCGCGATCCAGTCGAGGATCGCCGCCGCCTGCTCGCCTGGCGCGAGGATGTCGGCCGAGGTCACAACATCGTGCTCGCGCGCAAAGGCCAGGATCTTGGCGGCCTCCTCGCCGCCCATGAACTCGGGCGCCCCGAGATGCAGATAGTCCGCCCAGGCGATCGCCTCCCATGGAGCGTCGGCGGAGGAGTACGTGGCATTGGCGCCGATCACGTGAAAGGCAGGCCGCGATCCGTCTGGTCTGATCGGAAGCACGCTGGCCGAGGTCTGCACGCCGTCGCGGCGCACCAGCAGCGACGTTTCGACTCCGTGGCGCTCGAGCAGCTCGAGCAGCACCGCGCCGAGCTCGTCGGTGCCGATCGCGCCGGCGCTGCGCACGCTCGCCCCGAGCTTGGCCAGCGTGACCGCCGTGCCGCCGGCGGGGCCCGCCGGCGTGATCCGGATCTGCTCCACGAGCGTCCCGCCCTGTCCGGCCGGTATCTCCTCGACGGGACGGACGAGGACGTCGACCACGTGCACGCCGAGGGTCAGAACGTTCATCGCGCGCTCCTCTGCTTGATCCCGTAGCCGCGACGGCTGACCGTCTCGATGAACTCGAGCTGCTCGTCGGCCTCGAGGATCCGCGGCGCGCCGACCGCCTCTGCGCGCCAGTACAGCTGGCACGCCCACTCGAGCAGATCGGACTGGGCCATGGCCACGTCGAGGTCGGGTCCGTAGGCGATCGCGCCGTGGTTGGCCATCAGCGCCGCACTGCGACCCTCGAGTGCCTCGAGCGTCAGCTCGGCCAGCTCGGGCGTGCCGAACGTCGCATACCGAGCAACTCGCACCGTCCCGCCGAGAGCGAGCATCTGGTAGTGGACGACCGGCAGCTCATCGATCACACAGGCAAGCGCGGTGGCGAATGGAGCGTGGCTGTGCACCACGGCGCCCGCCTGGAAGCGCTCGTACACGCCGAGGTGGAGCCCGAGCTCGGAGGTCGGCGCCAGCTCACCGTCCTGTTGCCCGCCGTCGAGGTCGACGACGGCGACATCCGTCGCGGTCATCGCGTCCAGCCGGGCGCCGGTGGGCGTCACCGCGACCAGATCACCGGCACGCTCGGACACGTTGCCGGCCGTCCCGGTCACACCTCCGTCCGCGGCCAGGCGGCGCGCCGCCACGGCGACGCGCTCTCGCTCCCGCTCGAGCATCATGATTGAAATGATTACTTGAAGGGAACTTCACTTTCAAGTTTGAACCGTGAACAGCGCGCCCTCCCCTGACCGACTGCGCAACGCTCCGATCCAGGCCCGCAGCCGCGAGCGCCTCCGTCGCGTCCTCGACGCGGCCGACGAGGTGCTCGCGGCCGAGGGCGCGGCCGCGTTCACGACCACGCTCGTGGCCACCCACGCGGGCGTGCCGATCGGCTCGGTGTACCGCTTCTTCCCCGACAAGGAGGCGATCGTGGAGGCGCTCGCGGTGCGCTACTGGAGCGACCTCGAGGATCTCGTGGCCGGCGTCGCCGACGCCGACGAGGCGACCCCGATCGAAGACCCGGTGGCGGCGGTCCTCGACGTGCTGACGGCCGGATTCCGCGCTCGCCCCGGCTTCCTCGCCCTCTGGTACGGCGGCCTGCGCTCCGAGCGCGTCCGCGATGCGACCCGGCCCACCCGCACGGCGATCGCTCGCTCGATCGAGCGGATCCTGGCGCACCACTGGCCGGGCGCGAAACGCCGCACGCGCGCCCGGGTGGCCGAGATGGTCGTACTCACCGGAGACGGACTCCTGCGCGAGGCGTTCCGGCGCGACCGGCGCGGCGATCGCGCCGTGCTCGCGGAGACAAAGTTGATGTTGAGGGCCTACATCGTGGAGCGGCTCGGATGAGGGGCCGCCTGCTTGCCCTGACCGTAGTCGCGGCGGCGCTGCTCGCGGCCGGCGCGGCGCCGACGCCGGCGTCCGCTGACGTCCGCGGCGACGTGTCGGTGCTCGCGCTGATCCCGACCCCCGGCTACCCCGCTCTCCCCCACGTCGTCGGCAACCTCATCTACGAGGGCACCTACGCCAACCCGGCCGGCGATGACGTGCCCTCGCGGGTGCTCCAGTACACGGCGAGCGGGGAGCTGCTGAACTCGTGGACCGTGCAGGGGCAGAATCTGTCCCAGCCCCACGGCGTGCAGGTCGCCGCAAACGACGCCGAGGGCCGCCTGCTGCTGCTCGACGACTCGAGCGGCCGGATCATCCGGCTCGATCCGCGGACCGGCGCCCAAACGCTGTACTCGCAGGTGCCCCAGCTGCCCACGTGCAGCACTGCGCCGGCCGGCGAGCCGTGCAAGCCCGCGCTGCTGAACCTGGCCCCGATGCCCGACTACGCCGCCTGGGGGCCCGACGGCAGCCTGTACGTCACCGACTACCAGCAGGCAGTGATCTGGCGGATCCCGCCCGGCGGCGGCCCCGCCAGCATCTGGCTGGCCGACCGCCGGCTCGACGGAGGTCCGTTCGGGACCGCGTGCATCACGCTGATGCCCGACCATCACACGCTGCTGTTCGATCAGGCCTCCCACGGCGGCCTGGGCACGCTGAGCCCCACCACCGGCAACGTCTACACGGTGCCGATCGAGCCCGACGGCGACCCCGGTCCGATCACCGAACTGTGGGAGAGCGGTCCGGCCGACGCGCCCGATGGCTGCGCGCTCGCGCAGTCCGGCGACATCTACCTGGCGCTATCGGGCATCTCCAACCAGATCGTCGAGCTCAGCCCCTCCGGTCAGGAGCTGGCCACGTTCGGGCAGCAGTACACGGGCAGCAACAACTCCTCGGTGCCGTTCGACACCCCGTCGGGCGTCGCGTTCCTCGGGACGCAGCTGATCGTCGCCAACCAGTCCTACTTCGAGGGCGACCAGGCCCACCAGGCCCTGCTCGCGCTCGAGACGGGCGAGGAAGGGGCGCCGGTGTACGTCCCGCCGAACGCGGGGCTCCCGCCGGCGGCCAAGCACAAGGCCGCAAAGAAGCGCGGTAAGCGCCGGCGTCACAAACGTCGGCACCGGCACAGGTAGCGCTGCTTCTCGTCCACTCGGAGTGGCCGGCCCCAGGGACGCCGAGCGAAGCGAGGCCCCTTTACTATACTTTGTAAAGCGTGCTGCTATTTAGGCGACTTCTCGGCTTCCTGAGCCCGTACCGGGCTGCTGTCGCCTGGTCGTTCGTCCTCGCCTTCGGGGCCATGGTCATGACGGTCCTGATCCCGCTCATGACGGGCGAGGCGATCAACTCGCTGAGCCCCGGCCATAGCCACCGCCACACGCTGATCATCTGGGCCGTGGCGATCGGCGTCGCCGGCGTCCTGCGACTCGGCCTGAGCGCGGCGCGGCGGCTCGTCGCCGGCCGGGTTTCGCTCGCGGTCGAGGTGGACCTGCGCAACCTGCTCTACGAGCAGCTCCAGCGCCTCGAGCTCGGCTTCTTCGACCGTCAGCAGACCGGCCAGCTGATGTCGCGCGCGACGGTCGATCTGCAGTCGGTGCGCTTCTTCCTCGGCTACGGCCTGATCTTCATCGCCCAGTCGGTCATGACGATCGCGCTCGCCGCCGTGGCCATGTTCGTACTCCAGCCGGGGTTGGCCGCGCTGTCACTGGCGCCGGTGCCGTTCGTGGTGCTGATCGCCAACCGCTATGGCAAGCACTCGCGTCCGGCGCTCCAGGAAGCCCAGCAGCGAATCGCCGAGCTGACCGCCGACGCCGAGGAGAACGTGTCCGGCGTCCGGGTGGTCAAGGCATTCGCGCAGGAGGAGCGCCAGCTCGAGCGCTTCCGCCACTCCGTCCAGCGTGTGTTCGATCAGCAGCTGTACGCGACCAAGATCCAAGCCCGGTACACCCCGATCATCAGCTTCCTGCCCAACCTCGGGCTGGCCCTGATCCTGCTCGTGGGCGGCCGCGAGGTCATCCACGGCTCGCTGAGCATCGGTGCGTTCACCGCGTTCTACGCCTACCTCCTGATGCTGATCTCGCCGATGCAGACGCTCGGCTACATGCTAAGCGCCGCGCAGCGCGCCACCGCGTCGGGCGCGCGCATCTTCCAGGTACTCGACCGCGCGCCGACCATCACCGCGCCGGCCGGCGCCCCGCCGCTGCCCGATGGGCCGGGCCGCGTCTCGCTGCGAGACGTAAGCCTCACGTTCGAGGGCAGCTCGCGGCCCGCGCTGCGCGACGTCGACCTGGAGATCGCGCCGGGCCGCACGGTGGCGCTGGTCGGCGCGATGGGCTCCGGCAAGACCTCGCTGGTGTCGCTGCTGCCGCGGCTGTACGAGGCCAGCTCGGGATCGGTGCGGATCGACGGCGCCGACGTGCGCGACGTCGATCTCGCCTCGCTGCGCCAGGCGATCGCTCTGGTCACCGACGACCCCTTCCTGTTCTCGGCCACCGTGCACGAGAATATCGCCTACGGACGCCCCGAGGCGACCCGCGAGGAAGTCATCGAGGCCGCCCAGGTGGCCCAGGCCGACGGCTTCATCACCGAGCTCCCGCAGGGCTACGAGACGCGGGTGGGCGAACGGGGGCTGACCCTGTCCGGAGGTCAACGCCAGCGGATCGCGATCGCGCGTGCGGTGCTCGCCAATCCGCGGATCCTGGTGCTCGATGACGCCACCTCTTCGGTAGACGCCTCGACGGAGCAGGAGATCAAGTCCGCGCTGCGCGAGGTGATGTCCGGGCGAACCACGTTCGTGATCGCCCACCGGCTCTCCACGATCTCGCTGGCCGACGAGATCGTCGTGCTCGAGGACGGCCGCGTGGTCGCCCACGGCAGCCACGAAGAGCTGCTCGAGGAGTCCGATCTGTACCGCGAGATCGTCGAGAAGGGGATGCCCGACCAGGTGTTCATGACCCGCAAGGCGGCCGGGGCGGTGGGCCTGTGAACAACCCACTTCGTCAGGGTCGCGGACGTGGGCGCAAGCTGCGTGGGCTGGTCGAACTGCTCGCGCCGTACAAGTGGCGCGTGACGGCCATGCTCGTGGCGCTCGTGGCCGCCACCGGCGCCGCGCTCGCGCCGGCGCCGCTGGCCAAGGTCGCCATCGACAGCGGCATCCGCCGCCACGACACCGGCGCGCTCGACTTGATCGTCGTCGCCTTCCTGGTTTCGGCGGTGGTGTACGGGGTGGCCTCCTACGCCCAGACCTATCTCGTCGGGTGGGTCGGGCAGCGGGCGCTCCAGGACCTGCGGATCAAGCTGTTCATTCACCTCCAGCGGCTCTCGATCGGCTTCTACTCGCGCAACCGGGCCGGCGTGATCATCTCGCGGATGACCAACGACGTCGAGGCGCTCGATCAGCTCGTCGAGGACGGGATGGCGACGCTGTTCCAATCCGGGCTGACGCTGATCGGGGTGGTCGTGATCCTGATGGTGCTGGACTTTCATCTGGCGCTGCTGACCTTCCTCGCGCTGCCGTTCCTGTTCGTCGGGGGCATCCTGTTCCGGATCGCCTCAGCCGACGCGTATCGCCTCACCCGGGAGAAGATCGCGACGATCACCGGCTATCTACAGGAGACGTTGTCGGGAATCCGGGTCGTGCGGGCGTACGGTCAGGAACGCCGCCACATCGAGCAGTTCCGGGAGCTGAACGAGGAGAACCGGGCAGCCAACATGACGACGGTCAATCTGAACGCCGCTTACTTCCCGGCGGTCGAGTTCCTCTCGGCTCTGGTGACGGTCGAGATCCTCGTCGTGGGAGGACTCGAGGTGATCAACGGTCACTACTCGACGGGGGTGGTGTTCGCGTTCATCGCCGCGCTGAACAACTTCTTCAACCCGATCCAGCAGCTCTCCCAGCTCTACACGACCTACCAGTCGGGCATGGCGGCACTGGACAAGATCTTCGAGCTGCTCGACGAGGAGCCGGACCTGGTCGACGCTCCAGACGCGGTCACGCTGGGGGCGATCCGGGGCGAGCTGCGCTTCGACGAGGTGTCGTTCCAGTACGGATCGGGGGACGACGCCGAGTACGCGTTGCGCGACGCCGATCTGGTCATCCCGCCCGGCCAGACGGTGGCGCTGGTCGGAGCGACCGGAGCCGGCAAGTCGACGTTCGCCAAGCTCGTGGCGCGCTTCTACGACCCAACCGCGGGCCGCGTGCTCGTCGATGGCCACGACCTGCGCCGGGTGAGCGCCCACTCCCTTCGTTCGCAGATGGGGATCGTCCCCCAGGAGTCCTTCCTGTTCAGCGGCACCATCCGCGAGAACATCGCGTTCGGGCGAACCGGCGCGACCGACGATGAGATTCGCGCTGCGGCCCACGCGGTCGGCGCCGACGAGTTCATCTCCGAGCTCGAGGACGGCTATGACACGCAGATTGGCGAGCGCGGCGTACAGCTGTCAGCCGGTCAGCGTCAGCTCGTCGCGTTCGCGCGAGCGCTCGTGGCCGACCCGCGCATCCTCGTCCTCGACGAGGCCACGTCGAACGTTGACGTGCACACCGAATCGCTGATCGAGCAGGGAATGCGTCGGCTCGTCGCGGGACGCACCGCGATCGTGATCGCCCACCGGCTCTCGACGATCCGCGGCGCCAGCCGGATCCTCGTGCTGGAGCACGGGGAGGTCGTCGAGGACGGCACGCACGAGGAGTTGCTCGAGGCCCGTGGCCGCTACTGGCGGCTCTACCGCGATTGGGCCGAGCAGGCCTCGGCCGCCTAGCCTGGGGCGTCGCGCCCGGGACGGGCCCCCCGAGGTCGCGTAGCCTCAAGAGCATGCCGACCGTCACCCGGCTTGCCCTCACGCCGATCAAGGGCACACGCCTAAAGACGGTCGACCGGATCGTTCTCACCCCGGCCGGCGTCCGTGAGAATCGCCGGTTCTACCTGATCGACGATCGCGACCGGATGATCAACGCCAAGATCGTCGGCGAGCTGCAGACCGTGACCGCCAGCTACTCCGACGCCGATCGACGCTTGCGGCTCACGTTCGCGGACGGGAGCACGGTCGAGGACGAGGTCAGGCTCGGCGAACCGGTGATGACGCGGTTCTTCTCGCGGCCGAAGGAAGCACGCCTGGTCGAAGGCCCGTGGTCCGCCGCGGTGAGCGAGCACGTCGGCCGCGCGCTCCGCCTGGTCGAGGGGAACGAGGTAGGTGGAGTCGATCGCGGCCGCCAGGGAGCGGTGTCGCTGATCTCCCGCGCCTCGCTCGACCGGCTCGCCGAGGTCGGAAGCCTCGAGTCGATCGACCCGCGACGCTTCCGGATGCTGGTCGAGATCGATGGCGTCGACGCCCATGCCGAGGATGGCTGGGTGGGCAACGGCTCGGTGCGAATCGGCGAGGCCATGGTCGCCTTCTCCGGTCACGTCGGCCGATGCCTGATCACCAGCCGCGACCCCGACACCGGCCGAGTGGACGTCCCGACCCTCGACATCCTGGGCACCTACCGGGGCGACCTCGATACCACCGAGCCGTTGCCGTTCGGAATCTGGGGCCACGTCGTTCGCCCGGGCGCGGTGGCCCTCGGCGACGAGGTCTCGCTCGTAGATGGGTAGTGTTCGACGGGGATGAGCCAGACTGATTCGAGCGTCCAGACGCGCGAGCGGGTCGAGATCGAAGTCGACGACCACATCGCGGTCGTCACGCTGACCAGACCCGAAAAGCACAACGCTCTCGACGTCGCGATGTTCGACGCGATCACGGCGGCGGCCGAGCGTGTGGCGGTCGAGCCGGGAGTGCGGGCCGTGGTGTTGCACGGCGAGGGCCCGAGCTTCTGCTCGGGCCTGGATGTGGCCGGCGTGATGGCCAGCCAGCCCAGCTCCGATGGGTTGATGGCGCCGCTGCGCGAGGCGGTTCCCAACTGGTTCCAGCGCGCGGCCCATCGCTGGCTCGAGGTTCCGGTGCCGGTGATCGCGGCGATTCACGGTCACTGCCTCGGCGGCGGGCTCCAGATCGCCATGGCCGCCGACGTGCGGTTCGCCACCGCCGACGCGAAGCTGTCCGTGCTCGAGGTCAAATGGGGCCTGATCCCGGACATGGCGATCACACGAACGCTGCCGCGCCTGGTGAGGATCGACGTGGCCAAGGAGCTCGCGTTCACGGGCCGCGTGGTGAGCGGCCGGGAGGCCTTCGAACTGGGGCTGGTAACCCATCTTTCGGACGATCCGCTCGCCGCGGCTCGCTCGCTGGCCGCCGAGATCGCTGGTCGCTCACCTGACGCGGTCCGCGGGATGAAGCGCCTGTTCGACGAGTCCTGGACGGGCTCGACGGAGGAGACGCTGCGGCTCGAGGCCGACATCCAGCTCGGCCTGCTCGGGACGCCGAATCAGCTCGAGGCGGTCCGGGCCGGCATGCTCAAAGAGCCGGCGCAGTTCACCGACCCGAGCTGACGATCACCTGATCTTCGCGGGTCGGCGCCGCGAAGCGTGCCGGAGCCGAGAAGCCGGCCGTCGCCGGCGGCGCGCGTCGCCACGCGCCGCCAGCGGCTGATCCGGCTCATCCGACTCCGACGGTCACCCCCGCCTGACGCTGAGCATCCGGCCCGAACTGGGCGGTGGCGTGTACCACCTGGTTGCTCGCCGCCTCCCAGCTGGGCGGGGTCACCTTGAACTCGGCGACCGCGGCCTGCCGCGGGGAGAGATTGAACGTCGAGGGTCCGATCACCCGCTGCGTCCAGCCCTGGGGCAGCTGGAGCGAGACGATCACGTTGTGGAGCGTCTCATTGCCTCCACCCTTGGTGAGCCTGACCCGAACCGTGCCGGTGTGACCCAGCTTGATGTTGCGCGGGGCGTGGATCACCACCTGGCGCGCGGCCGACGTCTGGGCGATGCCGAACGAGCCGTGAAGCGGCAGGTCGGCCAGCGCCGAGGAATCGCCCAGCCACAGGGCGTAACGCCCGGCGCTTTGCGTCCATCCGCCGGCGTTCGTGTCCCACCACCAGGTGTCTCGCGGTGTGACGGTGAACTGGAGCCGCGCCGACTGGCCGGGGGCAAGCGCCACCCGCTTGAAGTCCACCAGCTGGCGTGGCGGCTCCCCCGCCGCGGCCGGGTCACCCAGGTAGAGCTGAGCCACATCCGCCCCGGCGCGCTTGCCAACGTTGGTGATCGTCGCCGACACCTGAACGTCGCTGACACCGTCCGAGGCCGTCGGGGTGACGTGCAGTGCGCTGAAGCGGAACTGCGTGTAGGACAGACCGAACCCGAACGGGAACAGCGGCGTCAGGTTCTGGGCGTCGTACCAGCGATAGCCGACTTCGAGCCCCTCCGAGTACAGGACCTGACCGTTGACGCCGGGGAACTGCTGCGGCGTTGACGCGGGGACCTGGCTCAGGCTGGTCGGGAACGTCACCGGAAGGTGACCGCTCGGATCGACCTGCCCGAACAGCACGCGCGCGAGCGAGGTCCCGTTCGACTGACCGGGATACCACGCGTCGAGCACCGCGCCGGCCTGACTCAGCCACGGCATTGTCACCGGCGCACCTGCGTCGATGACGACCGTCGTGTGCGGATTGGCCGCGGTCACGGCCGAGATCAACTCATCCTGCGCCGAGGGCAGGCTCAGGCCCAGCCGATCGGTGGCCTCGGACTCGGTGTCGTCGGAGGCGACCACCACGACGCTCGACGCCGCCTTGGCCGCACTGACGGCCGCCGCGATGCCCGGCGCGAGATCCGACGGGGTCGCCCAGATGAGCGGTTCTGACTCACCACCGCCCGAGACCGATACCGAGTATGTCTGGCCCTGGGACAGGGTCACCGCCACCGAGTACACGTTCACCGGTGGCGTGCCGGGATTGTCGATCAGCTGTGTGCCGTTGAGCGACAGGTACTCCGGCGAGTAGCACTGACACTGGTTGGTGAGCGCGAGCACATACGTGCCCGACTCGGGCGCGGTGAGTGTCGCGGTGTAGTTCCCTCCGAACCCGGTGCCCGAGTTCGGCGAGGACAGGTCCGACGACGGGATCTGCGCGAGCGATGAGTCAGTCGGCAGACCTTGTGTGTAATTGACGGTCGTGCCCGAGCCGGCCGCAGCCTCGATCCCGGCCAGCGGGGTCACCGTCTGCGATGGCACGACGTACGCGCTGCCTCCGCCGCCATCGACCGGAGAGGCCGAAGCGGCCGGTCCGATGACCGCCACCGTACCCGCGTGTGCGGCGGACAGCGGCAGCGTCCCGTTGGCGTTCTTCAGCAGTGTCGTGCCGTCGTCGGCCACCTGCGTGCCGGTTGCCTGGTGCGCCGGCGTGGTCACCGTGGCGGTCGGCGTCGGCGTGAGCGGATGGTCGAACAGCCCAAAGCGGAACATCTCGGTGAGGATCCGCTGCACCATCGTGTTCAGCACCGACTGCGAGATCGTGCCGCTCGTGACCGCGTCCAGCAGCGGCGTCCCGAAGTAGGTGTCGAACGGCTGCTCCTGGTCGAGGCCGGCGAACGCGCCGCCGGCCGTGCTGTGCAGAGCCCCGTAGTCCGAGGTGACGAATCCGGGGAAGTCCCACTCCTGATCCAGCGTGTCGGTCAGCGTGTAGTGGTTCTGGCATGCGTACTCGCCGTTGATCGTCGCGTACGAGCACATGATCGAGCCGGCGTGGGCCTGCTGGATGGCCGCCTGGAACGCCGGGAAGTAGATCTCATTCAGCGTCCGCTGGCTGACGATCACGTCGTCGTTTTCGGTGTTGCGGTTCGTCTCCTGGTTGTAGGCGGCGAAGTGCTTGACCTGCGACATCTCCCCGGTGCTCTGCACGCCGTCGATCTCGCTGGTGGCCAGCGCCGCGTTCAGGAACGGGTCCTCGGTGAACGCCTCGAACGACCGGCCCCACCGGGGATCGCGGTCGATGTTGATCGTCGGCCCGAGGTTCACCGCGGCACCCTTGCCGAGCTCCTCCTGACCGATGACCTGACCGTACTGCCGGGCCAGCGAAGGATCGAACGTCGCGGCCAGGCTCACGCCGGCCGGCAGCTGCGTCACTCCAGTGAGCTGGTCCGCCACCCCGTTCGGTCCGTCCTCCTCACCCAGCGCGGGGATGCACAGGGGCGCCCCGGAGCTCGATGTCTGCAGGCCTGGCATCCAGAACACGTAGGGGTTCGGCGACGGATTGGGCCCCTCGTTGGTCGTGCCGTGGCCCTCAACGATGAAGTCCTCGTCGGCCGCGGTCATGTGACTCATGACCTCGGCCACGCGACGCGCGATCGGCTGGGTCGAGCCCACCCACGGGCAGCTCGAAGCCTGCGCCGGCTTGGCGCGCGCGGCCGCGCCGGCGGCGGCCGGCAGGATCGCCACCGACGCGATCACGATCGCCGCGACGGCCAGCAGCCTCGTGCTACGGCGCACTCGCCCGGCCGGCGAGCCGCCTCTGTGAACGCTGACAGCGCAGACGGACCTCCCACCGTCCCGGGCCGCGGGCCCATGATCGGATCGGCAGACCAGGCAGCGATCACGTGCACCAAGCATCTCCACGCCTCCCAAGCGCTGATGTGTGGACGGACCCCGGTCCCTCCAGCAACCTACCACAGCAATCGTTCACCGTCGCCCGCCGCGGGACCGTCAATGGCAGCTATTGGCGGGTCTGCAGCGGGTCCGTCGAAACCGAGATGAGACGGCCACAAGTTTCGAGCTGCAACTGGGGAACAGGGACTCGAACCCCAACTTCGACGTCCAGAGCGTCGCGTGCTGCCATTACACCATTCCCCAGTGGGCTCGGTGGCTGTCGAGACTCAGTGCGCGAGTATAGGTCAGCACGGACCGGTTCCTCGACTCTGCTGGGCGTTTCCGTCCGGCCCGCATGGGAACATACGTTCGTGTCATCAACACGTGAAGCCATCCAAGCGCTGCATGCGACCGGGTCGACGATTCCCGTGATCGCGCGCGAGTTAGACCTTGCCCCGACGACGGTTAGCTACCACGTGGACCGACTTCGCCAGGACCAAGGGGTGCCGCGCCCACAAGAAAGCGCTTCCCAGAAGGGGACGGTCGGGCACTCGACTACCCGGCTTGAGGTTGAGCGAATGCTTGCGCTCGGGTTGCAGCGTGCAGAGGTTGCCCGCCGGCTGGGCGTGTCCAAGGCGACAGTCAGCTACCACGCGCGACGCCTCGGTCGGAGCATCGACGAACGGTACGCGCGTCGCTATGACTGGAGCGCGGTTCAGGAGTACTACGACGCTGGTCAGAGCGTTCGGCAGTGCATCCAGGCCTTCGGCTTTTCGGCTGCCAGTTGGTGCGATGCCGTGAGGCGCGGCGCAGTGGTCGCACGCCCCAGCGCAACGCCGATCGCCGAGCTTCTGGTGGCCGACACCTACCGCGGTCGCTACAACCTGAAGCTGCGCCTTCTACGTGAGGGACTGAAGGAGAACCGCTGCGAGCGCTGCGGTGTGTCTGAATGGCGCGAGGAGCCGCTGACAATGGCGCTGCATCACGTCAACGGTAGGCGTAACGACAACCGCCTGGAGAACCTCCAGCTGCTGTGTCCGAACTGCCACAGCCAGACGCGCAATTACGCCGGGCGCAATGGGCGAGGGCGGAGAGTGAGCGCTGGCGCCGGCGAGGAGACCGACGCCGGCGGGGTTCCTCCGGGCGCCGACCTAGTCTTGCTGCCCGCCGACTTTTGCTCTGGCGCCCTCAGATCGTGGCGAGGTCGACCGAGACGTCGGCCAGATCGCCGACGCGGTCGCGGACGTCGGTTTCCGAGATCAGGAGCCGGCGGGCGTGCTCCAGATCGTCGGAGCGACCGACCGAGAGCGCCGCCTTCACGCGGTCGTCCTGGAGATAGAAGATCGTGAACTCGCCGGCGTCGATCGAGCCGCGGACGACCTCCTGATCCCACTCGTAGGCCGGGCCGATGTACTCGAGCGAGGCCCAGTCGGCGAGGTCGGAGAAGAAGTACGGGACGACGTCGTGGGGCTGGTCGCGGCCGAGCATGTTGAGCGCGGCCGTCTTGCCCTGATTGAAGGCGACGTCCCAGTGCTCGACGCGGAGGCGGGCGCCACCGTTGACGACGCTCTCGTACTCGGCGATGTCGCCGGCGGCGAAGACGCCGGGCACGGCCGTCTGTAGCCGGGAGTCGACGACGACGCCACCCAGGTCACCGATCTCGAGGCCGGCGGTGCGGGCAAGCCGCACGTCCGGCACGGCGCCGATGCCGACCACGACAGCGTCGGCGTCGAGCTGGCGGCCCGACTTGGTGACCACGCGCGTGATGCGGCCGCCGGCGCCCTCGAACCGATCGAGCTCGTCGTCGCCGAAGACCTCGATCCCATGCTCGGCGAGAACATTCTGGAAGAAGCCCCCTGCCTGCTCGCCGAAGTGGCGGCTGAGGGTGACCGACTCCATCATCACGAGCGAGCACGAGCTGCCCAGCTCGGTCAGCGACGCCGCGACCTCGGAGGCGATGTAAGAGCCGCCGATCAGCACGACGCGCTTGCCCGCGGCGTCGGCGCGGATCGTCTCGGTGTTGCCGAGCGTGCGCAGGTAGTGGATCCCCTCGAGCTCCGCGCCGGGCACCGACACGCGGCGAACGCCGGAGCCGGTGGCGACGAGCGCCTTGTCGAAGCTGACCTCCTGACCGTCGGACAGCTCGACGCTGCGCTCGCTCAGGTCGAGCGATTTGACCGACACCCGGGTCAACGCCTCGACCTGCTGCTCCCCGTACCACTCGGCGGGGCGGAACAGCGTGTCCTCGCGGGACTCTTGGCCCTGGAGGAAGCCCTTCGAGCAGGGCGGGCGGTTGTAGGGAAGGTCGGGCTCGCGCCCGATCAGCAGGATCGGCCCGTCGGCGCCGGATTCGCGCAGCCAGCGCGCGCAGTTCCCCGAGGCGAGCCCGCCTCCGATCAGCGCGTAGGCGACATGCCGATCAGCCATGATCAGCCCGCCGGGCCGGCGCCGTTGGGTGCGAACTGGGGCGTGATTTGCGCCTCGAGCCCCGGGTCGAGGATGAGCAGCACCTGGTCGCCGGGCTGGATCACCGAGTCGGCCTTCGGCACGAAGCCGGCGCCACCGCGCAGGACCGAGATGATCAGCGAGCCGTCGGGCAGCCGAACGTCCTGCACGCGCTGGCCGGCTGCCTCCGACCCCAGCCCGACCTCGAGCTCGATGATCTCGAGGTGCTCCTCCTCCAGCGCCAGCAGCTGAACCAGTCCGTACTCGGGGACCTCGTGCTCGATCAGGCGGAGGATCAGGTCGGTCGCGGAGACCGCCGGCTGGACGTCGAGCAGGCGGAAGTGCTGGAGGTTGCGCGGGTTGTTGACCCGGGCCACGATCCGCTGGACGCCGTACTTCTCCTTGGCCATCTGGCAGATCAGGATGTTGTCCTCGTCGTCGCCGGTGACCGCGATCACGAGGTCGGCCCGCTGGATGCCGGCGCGTTCGAGAACCCACAGCTCGGTGGCGTCGCCGTACTGGACGGCGTGCTCGAGCTCTTCCTCCACCACGCGGTAGCGCGCGTGGTCGGACTCGATCAGGGTGACCTCGCGCTCCTTGGCGATCAGCTCCCGTGCAAGGTTCCAGCCGACCTTGCCGGCGCCGGCGATGATCACATACATGAACAGTTCCTCATGTCATCGGTCAAGCCAGTACCACGCGCGAGGCCTCGTCAATCGCGACCTGCGTCGGGCAGATGGTCAGCAGCCCCTGCTCGGCATACCAGGCGGCGCGGCCGGGATCGGCGACCCGGACAACCACGCGCTTGACCTTGAACCGCCTCTGAGCGATCTGCGCGATCACCAGGTTCGTATTGTCGCCGCTGGTCGCGGCCACGAACACGTCGGCGTCTTCGATACCGGCCTCGATCAGGCCGTCGATCTCGAGCGCGGTACTGACCGTGAACCTTCCGCCCGCGTCCTCCCACGTGGTCAGCTGATCCTTGTCGAGCCGCTCGTGCGACAGCGGGTCGCTGTCGAGCACGGACACGTCGTGGCCCGCCGCGAGCGCCCGCTTGGCCACCTCGGACCCCACGCGCCCCGAACCGACGATCAGGATGAACACGGCCTGCACTCTAGAGACATTTGCAGGAAGGCAGGCTAACTCGCGAAGGGGTCATGGGGTGAAGAATTGAGCAAATTTGTCCAGGGGAGTGGGTTCAGTGAGCGAGCGAGCGCGCTTCCCGGCTTTCAAGCTGTTCGGGCGCCCGCGGCGACCCCACGGAGGGGCGTCTCCGGCGCGGGTGACTCGCGTCAGTTCGCCGCCCGACCCGGCGCCGAAGCGCGAAGCTGTCACACCCGAACGAGGCGCGTACCGAAAGTCAGGTGATGATCGGGATGATCAACAGCGCGACGATGTTCGCCACCTTGATCATTGGGTTGATCGCCGGTCCGGCGGTGTCCTTATAGGGATCGCCGACCGTGTCGCCGGTCACCGCCGCGGCGTGCGCCTCGGAGCCCTTGCCGCCGTATGCGCCGTCCTCGATCAGCTTCTTGGCGTTGTCCCACGCGCCACCGCCCGACGTCATCGAGATGGCCATGAACAGCCCGACCACGATCACGCCGATCAGCAGTCCGCCGAGCGCCTCGACGCTGATCAGGCCGACGATGAACGGAATCAAGATCGGGATCAGCGCCGGGAGGATCATCTCGCGCTGCGCCGCCCGGGTGACGAGCCCGACCGCCGCCCCGTACTCAGGCTGCTCGGTGCCGTCCATGATGCCCGGGTGCTCGCGGAACTGGCGGCGCACCTCCTCGACGACTGCGCCGCCGGCGCGCCCCACGGCCTCCATCGCCAGGGACGCGAACAGGTAGACCATCATGCCGCCAATCAAGAGCCCAATCAGTACCGGCGGGCTGCCGATCGCGAAGTTGTAGGCGTGCGGGAGCTCGCGCTCGAACGCGTTGAACAACACCAGCGCGGCGAGCGCAGCCGAGCCGATCGCATACCCCTTGGTCACCGCCTTAGTCGTATTGCCGACCGCGTCGAGCGGATCGGTGACGTTGCGAACCTCCTCTGGGAGATCCGCCATCTCGGCGATGCCGCCGGCGTTGTCGGTGATCGGGCCGAATGCGTCGAGGGCGACGATCAGCCCGGTCAGGGACAGCTGCGCCATCACCGCCACGCCGATCCCATAGATGCCCTCGGAGCCACCACCAGCCAGCTTCCACGCGCCGAGGATCCCGAGCGCGATCACGATCGCCGGCGGCGCGGTGGACTGGAAGCCCTGGGCCAGGCCTTGGATGATGTTCGTCGCGTGGCCGGTCTGCGAAGCGCGCGCGGTGCTTCTGACCGGGCCGAAGCGGGTCGACGTGAAGAAGTCGGTGATCACGAACAGGCACGCGGTCACGCCAATCCCGATCAGGGAGCACAAGTAAATGTGGAACCAATGCGGGGCTGTGCCGCCGCCCGTGAAAGTCAGGCCGCGCATCATCCAGTACGTGATCGGGATGAACACGAGCGCGGCCAGCCCGCCGGACACGACCAGCCCCTGGTAGAGCGCACGCTCCACGTTGCCGACCCTCGAGCGAACGGCAAAGGTACCGATGATCGAGGCGATGATCGAGACGGCGCCGAGGACGAGCGGATACAGCGCGACCGCCGACTGTTGATCGAACAGCAGGACCCCGAGCAGCATCACCGCGACCGCGGTCACGGCATAGGTCTCAAACAGGTCGGCCGCCATCCCGGCGCAGTCGCCCACGTTATCGCCGACGTTGTCGGCGATGACCGCCGGGTTGCGCGGGTCGTCCTCGGGAATTCCGGCTTCGATCTTCCCCACCAGGTCGGCGCCGACGTCGGCGGCCTTGGTGAAGATACCTCCGCCGAGGCGAGCGAACACCGAGATCAGCGATCCTCCGAAGCCCAGCCCGATCAGCGCGTTGACGGCATCGCGCGTGCTCTCCCCCGCGATCCAGGTCAACACGCCGTAGTAGCCGGCGACGCCGAGCAGCGCGAGGCCGACGACCAGCAATCCGGTTACGGCACCGCCGCGGAAAGCCACCGACAGGGCCCTGGCGACACCGCCGCGCGCGGACTCCGCGACGCGCGCGTTGGCGCGCACGGACACGTTCATGCCGATGTAGCCCGCCGAGGCCGAGAACAGTCCCCCGATCAGGAATCCGATCGCGACGCGGATGTTCTGGACTGGAATCAGCACGATGAACAGGATCACGCCGACCCCTGCGATCGTCGTGTACTGGCGGTTCAGATACGCCCGCGCGCCCTCCTGCACGGCGGCGGAAATGGTGCGCATCGTTTCGTTGCCAGGCGACAGCGCGAGAAGCGCCCGCGAGGTCAGCACGCCGTACGTGACGGCGGCGGCCGCGCACACAAGCGCGATGACCACACCGTGGTGCGTCAGGAAGCTGGACAAGAAGATCCTCCGGGGAAGCTCTGGGTTCGAGAGAGGGCGCGCGCAAGCGCAGCCAGAACAACGGGAAAGGGCCGCCACCCGTAGTCGAGCGGAGGCCCGGAAAGATGGAATTTTAGCGTGAGAGGCGGCGGGATGACGTCACGCCGGTTCGTGGGAATGTCGGCGGCGCCGGCGGGCGACGCCCGCTCAAAACTGTCGGCGACGCCTTACTGCCCGGGCACCCAAAGGCGGCCGCTGCGCTGCGCCGGACCGGGCTCGCCGGGCTTCGTCGGCTCGGGCGCCGGCGGTGGTGGCCCACTACCCGGCTGCGCGGCACCCGGCTGCCCGGCGCCCGGTGGCCCAGCGCCCGGTGCCCCGGCGCTCGGCGGCGCACCCGGTCCCGGGGCATCCGGCCCCGCGGCGCCGGCTTGCGCAGCGTCGGCCTCGGACCCCGGCTGGCCGCCGATCCTCACGAACGCCAGCTGGAGCTGCGAGACCGCGTCGCGAATCGCGCCGATCTGGGCCGGCGCGGTCTGTTCGAGCACCGGCAGGAGCGCCCGGATCGACTCGATGGCCAAGCGGACCTGGTCGGGGTCGCGCTCGCTCTCGGTCCCCGGGGCCAGCCCGGTGCGGCGCATTCCCAGGTTGGCCAGCGCCGCGACGTTGTCGAGCAACACGTGCTCGACCCTGAGTCGCTTGAGCTCCGCCTCGTAAGCGGCCTGAAGCTCTTCCTCGGTTGGCTCTTGTCCTGCGCTGCTCATTGGGTCACCTCCGCTGCATTTCCAGCATACGTATCGCGCGTCTCGGCCAGGGCCGCCGCGTAAGCCTCGGCCAGGCCAACCCCCGTCTCGGAGATCCGACGCTGACGCTGCGCCCCGTTCAGCGAAGGCAGCGCGACGTCGATCCCGAGTTCTGATCGGACCGGCGCGGACCAGTTCAGCAGCCGCTCGAGCGCCTCGGCGGCGGGATAGGCCTCGGCGCGATCGAGATCGAGCAGGTCGCCGTCCAGGCCGTAGCGCACCGCCCGCCAGACGTTCTCCTCGATCAGCCTGCGGGGCAGATCGGCAAACGGGACGCCCTCATCCGTGTCGCGTGCGGCCTGGGCGACGCAGGCCACGATCAGCCCGGCGAGCGACTCGGACTCCGACGCGGTCATCTGCGCGTCGCAGATCCTCACCTCGACGGTCCCGAACGAGAAGTGCGGGCGGATCGACCACCACACCTGCGTGTACTCCACGATCGAGCGCGTCGAGACGAGAAAGTCGATGTAGTCCGCGAACGCGCGCCAGCCGCCGAAGGCGTCGGGCACGCCGCAGCGCGGAAAGCTCTTGGTGAAGATCTGGGTCCGGGCGCTGTGCAGCCCCGAGTCGCGTCCGTCCAAGAAAGGCGAATTCGCGGAGATCGCGAGCAAGAGCGGGAGCACGGGGCGAAGCCGGTCGCACACCAGCACGGCACGATCGGCGCCGCGCACGCCGACGTGGACATGCAGCGAGAACGTGTTGTTGCGCCAGGCCACGTATTTCAGCCCCTCCTCGACGCGGTGGTAGTGCTCGGTGTCGATGATGTGCTGGTCGCGGTAGTCCGCCCACGGATGGGTCCCCGTGGCACCGAGCGCGACCCCGTGGTCGGCCGCCAGGGCGAACAGCCGGCGCCGGCGATCGCGCTGGGCGGCGAATGCGGCCGACAGGTCGGCGGCGCGACCGGAACGGATCTCGATCTCCGAGGAGATCAACTCGCCGGCGACGGATTCCGCCAGGACCGGGTCCGATTGAGCGCCCTCGAAGAGCACCTCGAACCGCGGCACGAGGTCAAGCGAGCCGGGGTCGACCAACCCGAACTCCTCCTCGAGCCCGACGGTGAAGTCGGTCGAGCTCTCGAAGGCAGCGTAGGCGGATTCCAGGTCGAGGCTGCTGCTCACTCGGGGATCACCGTTGTACGGGTCGGGTGAGGATCAGGTGAGGTAGAAGTACAGCGCGTAGAGCAGGTCCACGGCGGGGCTCGAGGTATGGACCGTGACCTCTGGCGGCACCTGGAGCAGGGCGTCTGAATAGTTGAAGATGATCTTCACGCCGGCGTCGACCAGCTCATCGGCCAGCTTCTGAGCCGCCGCGGACGGCACCGCGAGCACGGCCACGACGATGTCCTCCTCGTCGATCACGTTGCGTAGCTCGGAGTTGTGGCGCACCGCCAGCGGCCCGATCCGCTCTCCTACCTTGGCCCGATCGACGTCGAACACGGCCACGACCCGGAAGCCGTGGTCGGCGAAGATGTCCGAGGTGGCGATCGCGGTTCCCAGGTGGCCGGCACCGAACAGCGCGATGTTGTGCTGGCCCGAGGTGTGCAGGATCTTGCGGATCTGGCTGACCAGCGAGTCGACGTTGTAGCCGACTCCGCGCTTGCCGAACTTGCCGAAGCCCGACAGATCGCGGCGGATCTGCGTCGAGTTCACGTGCGTGTAGTCGGCGAGCTCCTGGGAGGAGATCGTCTCCTTGCCCATCTTGCGGGCCTGGATCAGGACCTGGAGGTAGCGCGACAGGCGGGCCGCCACGCCCAGTGCCAGCTTCTCGCCGGGTTTATCGATATCCAGCGGGGTGGGCGGGACCCCGTCATTGCCGCTGCCAACCGTATGACTCATCGGCTGTGCACCATATCGAGCCGGCGCTCGAGCTCGACCTCGTCGACGAACAGATCGAATGCCTCCTCGCCGTCGATCGCCACGACCGGGATGCGTTCGAGGTAGGCCCGGAGCAGATTCTCGTCGGCGTCGATGTCGCGCTCCTCGAGTACGAACGGGTGTCCGGCGCGGACCCGCTCGACGCGGACCCGCTCGAGAATCGCGCGGGCGTCGTCGCACAGGCAGCAGCCCTCCCGACCGTAGAGCACGACCGTCGTCATCGCGCCACCAACATCCGCTCGCCGGTCGCGTACACGTCGAGGTCGAGGTACTCGGGATAGGGTCGCTCCGGCACGAAGCGCGCGGCGCTCGCGATCATCGCTGCGTTGTCGGTGCACAGCTCGCGCGGCGGCACGTGCAGCTCCACCCCCAGGCCGTGCATCCGCTCGCGCACGGCTCCGTTGGCCGCCACACCACCGCCCACGGACAGCCGCTCAAGGCCGGTCTCCAGCAATGCTCGCTCGACGCGGATGGCCAGGGATTCGACGATCGCCCGTTGGTAGGAGGCGGCGAGGTCCGCCCGCAGCCGCTCCGCCTCAGCCGATCCGAGGTCGCGCACGCGGTAAAGGAGCGAGGTCTTCAGGCCGGCGAAGGAGAAATCGAGCCCCCGCCGGCGCTCTCCCACCGGAAAACGGAACGCCTCGCCATCTCCGCCCGAAGCCAGGCGCTCGAGCGCCGGACCGCCGGGGTACCCCAGACCGAGCAGGCGCGCGCCCTTGTCGAACGCCTCACCGGCCGCATCGTCGAGCGTCTGACCGAGGACCTCGTATTCCGGGCCGCGGTCGGTGACGCGGGCGATCAGGGTGTGACCACCGCTGGCGAGGAGACTGAGGAACGGCGGCTCGAACGCCTCCGCTCCCAGGAACGCCGCGGCCACGTGTCCGTGCAGATGGTCGACCGCGGCGAGCGGAAGCTCATATGCGGCGGCGAGCCCCTTGGCCGTGGCCAAGCCGACGAGCAGCGCCGCCACCAGGCCCGGGCCACAGGTCACCCCGATCAGCTCGACGTCAGGCAGCGCAACCCCCGCGCGGGCGAGGGCGTCATCCACCACGGCCCCGATCAGCTCCAGGTGGTGGCGCGAGGCGATCTCGGGAACCACCCCGCCGTAGCGATCGTGAATCCCCTGCGAGGAGATGACATTCGAGCGAATCTCCCCCGCTCGCGTGACGACGGCCGCACAGGTGTCGTCGCAGCTCGTCTCGAGCGCGAGGATCACCCGGACGCGCTCGGGGTCGATGCCGTCTCCGTCGTGCGCCACATGATCAGGGCGTCTTCCCCAGTGTCCTGGTAATAGCGACGCCGGGTCCCGGCGGAGCGAAAGCCAAACCGCTCGTACAGCGCGATCGCATGGGTGTTCGAGGGTCGTACCTCGAGCGTGTACGAGGCGTCGTGGCCAGCTCGGATGATCATCTCCTCGAGCAGCGCCGTGGCGATCCCGCGCCGGCGGGCAGGCGGATCGACGGCGATGTTCATCAAGTGAAAGACGTCGGCGTAGCGCGAGCAGATCTCATAACCGACGATGCGCCGCTCCTCGATCGCGGCCAGGCACACGCCGGATGGCTTGGAGAGCTCGAGCACGAACATGGCGAGCGACCAGGGCGTCGGGAAGGCTCTGCGCTCAATCGAGATGACCTGCGGAAGGTCGGAGTACCCGAGGGGTCGGATCGTGACGGACGGTGTACTCATCAGGTGCGTTTGGCGATCTCGGCGTCGGGAGCGCGGAGGTAGTCGGGCCGTACCTCGCCGGGCACCGTCGCTGGCAGTCCGCCGGCGAGCCGGCAGTGATGCGCAGCCGTTACCCGGTGCAACGGCGAATCATCCTCCGGGATGAACGATCCCGCGCGCTCGAGAACCTCCCTGAATGCTATCGCCCCGTCTCCGATCGCCAGCGTGCTCGGCCCCAGTGGCGACACCAGCTCGGCCAACCCCTCCGGAGCGATCGCGCGGGGGGTCAGCAGGGCCGCGTCGAAGCTTTCGGCCTCGTCCAACCGCCAGGCGGCCGCGAACACCTCGCCCCGCCGGGCATCGAGCACCGAGAGGACGACGTCCAGCCCCTGAGGTACAGACTCCGTGCCGTCAGAAGGCACCCTCGCGCGGTGTCCGGCCAAGGCGAGCGACTGCAACGTGCAGACGCCGACGAGCGGGATATCCCTGGCCTGGGCCAGCGCGCGCGCGGTGGCGATCCCGATCCTCAGCCCGGTGAACGTTCCCGGCCCGACGCCTACGGCGATCCGGTCGACGCCGTCCCATCCGATCTCCGCGCGTTCGAATACGCCGGCGATGAGCGGCAGCAGGCGCGTGGCGTGCCCCGGGCGCCGGCCGGCAGGCGGATCGTCACGCGCGACGTAGACGACCCCGCCCACCCCGCACAGTGCGACGGCCGTGGCGCGAGTGGCGGTGTCGAAAGCGAGCACCCTCATCGGGACTCCAGCGGCGCCCCGACCACCAGCGGCGCGTCGATGGCGATCATCCGCGTGTCGCCACCCTCGTGCTCGATCACCACCTGCGCGGCGACCCGCGCGAGCGCGGCGATCGTCTCGACCGCACCCCCGGGCCATTCGACGAACGCGATCCGGTCCGGGCCTAGGTAGTCGGCCAGTAGGTCCGGGTCCTCGTCGCGCAGGTCGCCCACGCGATACAGGTCGAGGTGGGAGACAGGTACCGCGCCCGGGTAGCGTTGACCGATCGTGAAGGTCGGACTCGTGACCGTCGATCGCACTCCGAGCGCGCGGCAGGCTCCGCGCACGAACGTGGTCTTCCCCGCCCCCAGCTCGCCCTCGACCAGCACCACGTCTCCAGGCGCCAAGCTCGACGCCAGCTCAGCGGCAAGCGCCTCGGTTTGTTCAGAACTGGTGGTCTGATGTCGCTCCGACATCGTTTAAGCCAATGTAGTGCAGGCAGATCGCGTCACAGCTCCGACCCGTTCGCTACCGTCACGCTCAGCATGAGCGCCCGCACCACGGACTCGACCGAGGCTCGAGCGGCATGCCGCTGATGCGTCGCTACCAGCCGCATCTTGACCGGGTGCGCGACTCCGAGACGGCCAAGGCCGCCGGCCTGGCCGGCGCGATGGTGGCCAACAACGTGATCGCGCTGGGCTCGGTGATCGTGTTCTCACGGCTGCTCAGCGACTACGGATCGTTGGCGGCGCTCGTCAGCTACTTCCTGATCCTTGCCGTGGCCGGATACGCGATGCAGGTCGCCACTGCTCGCGAGGCGGTGCTCGGCCACCTCGGGACGGGGCCCGCGCTGGCCGCCACGGTCCGCAACTGGACCAAGTGGCTGCTCGTGTTCACCGCGGTGATGACCGTGGTCTCGGTACTCGTCCGCCATCCGATCGCGGAAGCCGTCGGGGTCAAGGAGCAATGGGCGGCAGCGCTCGGGATCCCGGCCGGATGCATTTATCTGCTGCTCTGCATCATGCGCGGCGTCCTCCAGGGCCTGGGCGAGTACAAGTCGGTCGGGATCAGCCTGGTCGGCGAGCAGGCCGCGCGGCTCGTCATCGGCGGCGTGATCGCCGCCGTCCTGACCGGAACCAGCGCCCGGGTCACCGGTGCCTACATCGGCACGCCGCTGTCGTTCGTGGCCATGTCGCTCTACTGCGCCGTGCTGCTGCGGCGGCGACTGGGGCGGGCGACGCCGGGTCAGCGCCCGGCGCTGAACCTGTGGGATCACGTGCGCCACGCGTGGGTACCGATCGCGGCGCTGGCCGTGATCGCGGTCCTCCAGAACATCGACATCATCGCCGCCAAGCATCGCTTCTCGACCGACCTGGCCAGCTCGTACAGCGCGACCGCCGTCGCGGCCAAGGTACTGATCTGGGTCGCGATGGGGGCCGGCTTCTACCTCGTCCCCGAGGTTTCGCGCCGGCGGGCAGCCGGCGAGGACACCCGCCCGGTGCTGGCCAATGCGCTGGCGATCGTGGGCGTGGCGGCGATACCCTGCCTGCTCATCTACGGGCTGGTTCCCCACCTGCTGATCCGGGCCGCATTCGGACCCAAGCGGCTGCTCGCCGTCGACTCGCTGTTCATCCTCGGCGTCGCGTTCACCGTGCTGGCCACGACGTACATGGCCGTCCAGTACATGCTCGCGCTCAAGCGGAAGTGGTTCCTGCTCGCGCTGGCCGCCGTCGCGGTGGCGGAGCCGATCTTCCTGCTCCAGGCCCCCCGCGAACCGAAGGGGTTCGCGCTCGTCGTGCTCGCCGTTCAGGCCGTGGGAGCGCTGGTGGCCTTCGGGTTCGCGCTGTGGCCGGACAAGTCCTCGCCTCGATCCGAGCCGCCGGACCCCGGCGTCGCGACCGAGGTCGAGCTGGTCGGCGCGCCCTAGACGGGCTCAGAACAATCCGAGCTGGGCCGCCGCCGGCTCGGGCTCGCCGGCAATCCGCGGCACCTCCCCGTCCTCATCCGCCAGATCGTCGAGATCGGGGATCGGGTCGGACACGTCGGGCTGCTCCGGCGGCCCAAGCGCGAGCAGCTCCGGGATCCGGTGAAAGTCCGCCCTCAGCGCCTCGAGCATCGACGGCGTGTACAGCGCCGCCGCCGGGTGATACAGCGGGTACAGCCGCACCGCCCGGGGGCCGATGATCCGCTCCTCCTCGCGACCGTGCAGGCGCGAGATGCCGGTGCTGTCGGCCCGCAGCAGCTTGGTCGAGAAGTTGCCGAGCGTGCAGATCACGGTCGGCTCGATCAGGTCCACCTGACGGCGCAGGTAGTCGTTGCACGACTCGATCTCGTTGGGGTGCGGGTCGCGGTTGTTCGGGGGCCTGCATTTCAAGGTGTTCGCGATGAACACGTCGCCGCGGTCCAGCCCGATCTCGGCCAGCAGCTTGTCGAGCAGCTTGCCCGCCTGGCCGACGAACGGCAGGCCCATCCGGTCCTCGTTGGCGCCGGGCGCCTCGCCGATGAACATCAGGTCCGCGTCGGCGTTGCCGGAACCGAACACGACCGTGGTGCGCGTCTGATGCAGGGGGCAGCGAGTGCATTCTCGCGCCTCCTCGTAGACGGCCTTCAACAGCTCGCGACGCTCCGAGGCGGTCCTCACTGGTGGCGATGGTAACCCTGTCCACGGACGCCCCGACGACTGGACCACGGTATTTGCGGGGTCGAAACGGGTAACATCGTCTCGGGGCCGTCACGCGGACGCCGCGGACGGACCTCGACGCCAGATCATCACTTTCAGACGCCGACCGGTATCTCAGATGCGGGAACTGGAACGGGATTCGACATCCGACAAGCCTGCGTGTAGGCGGCTGGCCATCGTGGGCCAGGGCCGCGTCGGACACGCGCTGGCGAGCGCGCTCGCGGAGGCCGGATACGAGATCGCCGGCCCGCTGGGTCGGGGGGCGGCCGCCGACGGCGCCGACGCGGCCCTGCTGTGCGTCCCCGATTCTGAGATCGGCGACGCCGCGGCACTGATCGCTCCCGGCCCGCTGGTCGGCCACTGCTCGGGCGCCACCGGGCTCGACGTGCTCGGGCCTCGCGAGGCGTTCTCGCTGCACCCGCTCATGACCGTGACGGCCGAAGGGGCCGAGTTTGCCGGCGCGGGCGCCGCGATCGCCGGGAGCACACCGCGGGCCCTGGCGCTCGCGGGCGAGCTGGCCGGCACCCTGGGGATGCGGCCCGTCGAGATCGCCGAGCGCGACCGAGCCACCTACCACGCCGCCGCCTCGATCGCATCGAACTTCCTGGTCACGCTCGAGGCCGCCGCCGAGCGCGTGGGCGCCGGCGTCGGGATCGAGCGCGAGCTGCTCGTGCCGCTCGTCCGCGCCACCGTGGAGAACTGGGCCAGGCTCGGCTCCGAGCGGGCGCTGACCGGACCGGTAGCCCGCGGCGACGAGGCCACGGTGGCTCGCCAGCGCGTCGCCGTCGAGGCCGTGGCTCCCGACCTCCTACCTCTGTTCGACGCGCTCGTGCAGGCCACGCGCGAGCTCGCCTCGCAGACCGCCCCGGAGGCGCAGCCGGCATGAGGATCCTCGACACGATCGCCCAGGTCCGGCGCGCGCTCGCCGAACCGCGCCGCGCCGGCCGGACGATTGGCCTGGTTCCCACCATGGGCGCCTTTCACGAGGGCCATCTCTCGCTCATCCGCAGAGCGCGTGAGGAGTGCGACGTCGTCGTCGTCTCGCTGTTCGTCAACCCGGCCCAGTTCAACGATCCGGCCGACCTGACCGCGTACCCGCGCGACGACAAGCGGGACGCTGCGCTGGCCGAGCGGCTCGGGGTCGACTACCTGTTCGCGCCCGCCGTCGACGAGGTGTATCCCCCCGGCTTCGCCACGAACGTGTCGGTGGGCGGCGTCACCGAGACGCTCGAGGGTGCCCACCGCGGCCGCGGCCACTTCGACGGCGTGACCACGGTGGTGACCAAGCTGCTCAACATCGTCGGTCCCCACGCGGCCTATTTCGGCCAGAAGGACGCGCAGCAGGCAGCGGTGATCAAGCGCCTCGTGCGCGACCTCGATATGCCCGTCCGGATCGAGGTCTGCCCGACCGTCCGCGAGCCCGACGGGCTCGCCCTGTCGAGCCGGAACGCCCATCTGTCGCCGACCGAGCGCGCCCGCGCCGCCGCTCTGAGCCGGGCCCTGCGCGCCGTCGAGGAGGCCGTCAGCTCCGGCGAGCGCGATCCAGCCGCCGCCCGAGCGCGCGCGCTGGCCGAGCTCGAGGCCGATCAGATCGACCCCGATTACATCGAGCTCGTCGCGGCCGACACGCTCGCGCCGGTGGGCACGATCGACGGCGACGTCCTCGCGCTGATCGCCGCCCGCGTCGGCTCTACCCGGCTGATCGACAACCACCTGATCCAGGCAAATCAAACGGGCAACGGGAGGCCCTGAAATGCAACGCACGATGCTGAAGTCGAAGATCCATCGCGCGACCGTGACCGAGTGCGACCTGCATTACGTCGGGTCGATCACGATCGACCCCGAGCTGCTCGAGGCGGCGGACATCCGCGAGTTTGAGCAGGTCGCCGTCGTCGATATCGACAACGGCGCGCGCTTTGAGACGTACACCATCGCCGGCCAGCGTGGCTCGGGCGACATGAAGGTCAACGGAGCCGCGGCGCGTTTGGTCCACCGCGACGACACGATCATCGTGATCTCCTACGCCGCCTACGACCCGGACGAGCTGGACAACTACACGCCGCGCGTCGTCCACGTGGGCGCGCGCAACGAGATCGTGAACATCGACCGCGAGGTGGCGACCCTGCTCGGGGCGTCAACCGTCGCGTGAAGGAGAGTTCAAGTGTCTGCAACGCCTCGCATTCCGATCCCCCAGAACCTCGACGCGCCGCTGCCGATGACGCTGCCCCGCCTGGCCGAGAAGAAGCGGCTGGGCGAGCCGATCGTGATGGTCACGGCCTACGACTATCCCTCCGCCCAGGTCGCCGAGGCCGCCGGCGTCGACCTCGCGCTGGTCGGCGACTCGGGCGCGATGACCGTGCTCGGGTACCCCTCGACGGTTCCCGTGTCGACCGACGAGATGCTCATGCTCGCCGCCGCGGTCCGGCGCGGACTGCAGACGCCGCTGCTGATCGGCGATCTGCCCTTCGGCTCCTATGAGGCCTCCGACGAGCTGGCCATCGCCACCGCGCAGCGGTTCGTCAAGGAGGCCGGATGCGACGCGGTCAAGCTCGAGCGCGGCGGGACGAGCGTCCAGCGCGCCCGGGCGATCGTCGATGCGGGAATCCCGGTCATGGGGCACGTCGGGCTGACCCCCCAGACCGCCACCGTGCTCGGCGGCTACCGGGCCCAGGGACGAAACGCGCAGCGCGCGCTGGGCGTGGCCCGCGACGCGATCGCCCTTCAGGAGGCCGGTTGCTTCTCGCTCGTGTTCGAGGCGATCCCGGCCGCGGTCGCGCAAGCGCTGATGGCGCGGCTCGAGATCCCCGTGATCGGGATCGGCGCCGGGCCGGCGACGGACGGCCAGGTGCTCGTATTCCACGACCTTCTCGGCATCTACGACGGGCACGCGCCCCGCTTCGCCAAGCGCTACGGAGAAGTCCGCGAGCAGATGGTCGCCGGCGTGGCCGCCTACGCGGCCGACGTGCGCAGCGGCTCGTTCCCAGGCCCGGAGCACACCTACTCGATCGACGACGAGGAGCTGCGCGCGTTCGAGGCCGGTCTGGACGCCGTCGACTCATAGCCGCCGCGGCCCCTCGGCCGGGCCTCACGAATACCATGCCATTGGATGCCGCGCCTCGGAGACCTGTTCGCTCCGCGCGACCGGGCTTACTTCGAGTTGTTTGAGGAGGCCGGCCAGAATGCCGTGCTCGCCGCGGATCTGCTCGAGCGTCTGCTGGTCAACTTTCCCGACAGCGGCGAGCTGGCCACGGAGATCCGCGACTGCGAGCACGAGGGCGATCGGATCACGCACGACATCATCGATCGCCTCAATCACACGTTCGTCACCCCGATCGACCGCGAGGACATCCTGGCGCTCGCCTCCGCGCTCGACGACATCGTCGACTACACCGAGGAGGTAGCCGACTATCTCGGCCTGTACCGGATCGAGGCGCCGATGGATCAGGCGATCGGCCTGTCCCAAGTTCTCAGTGCGGCGTGCCGCGAGATCGGCCAGGCGATCCCGCTGCTGCGTGGCTTCCGCGACATGTCCCAGCACACGGTCGAGGTCAACCGGCTGGAGAACGAGGGCGACCGGCTCTCGCGCGAGGCGGTCGCGTCGCTGTTCGACAATCGCGTCGACCCGATGGTCGTGATCCGCTGGAAGGACCTGTTCGAACGTCTCGAGGCGGCGATCGACTCGACCGAGCACGTCGCATACATCCTCGAAGGGATCGTCATTAAGAACTCGTAGGCGACCGTGTCTCACTTGGCAGGGCGCGTTGGCTGTTGTAGCTTGCCCGCCGTGGAGAGGGACCCGCCTACCGCGCCGAGCGGCTTGTCGGTCCGTGATGTGGCCGTGTCGTTCGGCGGCATCACCGCGCTCGAGCAGGTCTCGGTAGATGTCTCGCCCGGCGAGGTGCTCGGCGTGATCGGCCCCAACGGCGCCGGCAAGACGACCCTGTTCAACGTCATCTGCGGCTTCGTCAGCCCGAAGTCGGGCACGCTGCGCTGGCGCGGGAATCCGATGACCCGGGTTCACCCCGATCGCCTGGCGTCGCTCGGGATCGCGCGCACCCTCCAGGGCGTGGGCCTGTTCACCAGGCTGACCGTGCTCGAGAACGTGATGGTCGGCGCGCAGCGGTTCCGCCGCACGCCGCTGCTCAGCGCGACGCTCGCGCTGCCCTGGTCCGACCGCGACGAGCGGCGGCTGCGCGACCGCGCCCTGGCCGCGCTGGCTCGGCTCGGCTGTCAGGACGTGGCCGATCGCCTGCCCGGCACGCTGCCCTACGCCGTGCAGAAGCGCGTCGCGCTCGCCCGCGCCCTGGCCGGTGAGCCCCAGCTCCTGTTGCTCGACGAGCCGGCCGGTGGTCTCGACGCCCGCGAGCTGTCGGACCTCGGCGACCTGATCGGCTCGCTGGGCAGCTCGGTTGCGGTGATGCTCGTCGACCACCATATGGATTTCGTGGTGTCGGTGTGTCATCGCATCGTCGCGCTCGACTTCGGCCGGGTGATCGCGGACGGAGACCCATCGGTGGTGCAGCGCGACCCACGGGTGCTGGAGGCGTACCTCGGGCGCGAGGCCGACGAGCCGCCGGCGCCGGCCGGCAACGGAGGCGGGCGTGCTGACGGTTGAGGAGCTGACCACCGACTACGGCCCGATCCGGGCGGTCGACCACGTCTCGCTGGAGGTGCCCGAGGGCTCGGTGACCGCGGTGCTCGGCGCCAACGGCGCGGGTAAGACGTCGCTGCTGCGCACGATCACGGGGCTCGCCCGGCCGACGTCTGGGCGGGTGAAGGTCGAGGGCGAGGACATCACCCACTGGGCGGTCGAGGAGATCGTCCGGTTCGGTATCGCGCACGTCCCCGAGGGCCGCGGCGTGATCGCGGAGCTCACCGTGCAGGAGAACCTCCGGCTCGGCGGCCTGTGGCGCGGCCGCGACGCGATGCCGCTCAGCGAGATCTACGAGCTCTTCCCGCGCCTGGAGGAGCGCGCCCGCCAGCCGGCGTCGAGACTGTCGGGCGGCGAGCGGCAGATGCTCTCGATCGGCCGCGCACTCGTGGGGCGCCCCCGGGCGCTGCTGCTCGACGAGCCGTCGCTGGGGCTGGCACCGGTGCTCGTGGCGCAGATCATGAGCCTGGTGCGGCGGCTGGCCGACACGCTCGGGCTCGCCGTGCTGCTCGTCGAGCAGAACGCGCGCAGCGCCCTGTCGATCGCCAATCGCGGCGTCGTGCTCAACCTCGGCCGCGTCGTCGCCGAGCAGGACCCGCATAAGCTCGCCGCCGATGAGCGTCTGCTCCACGCCTACCTGGGTTTCTGAACCGTGACCAAGTTCATCGACCTGACGTTGAGCGGGATCTCCTCCGGGGCGATCTACGCCGCGGTAGCGCTCGCCCTGGTCCTGATCTGGCGCTCGACCCGGATCGTCAACTTCGCCCAGGGCGCAATGCTGATGATCACCACGTTCATCGCCTCCGGCGTGATCGACGGCGGCGGCTCGTACGTGCTCGCGTTCGTCGTGGCGCTCGCCTCCGGGTTCGTCCTGGGCGCCGTCATCGAGCGGGTCGTGGTCCGGCCGGTCGAGAACGCCCCGCCGCTCAACGCCGTAATCCTCACCCTCGGCCTGTACACGCTGCTGGTCGCGGCAGCCGGAATGATCTGGGGGAATACCCCGCGCTCGTTCCCGGCGGCGTTCTCGCTGCGCGGCTATCGGGTCGGCGGAACCACGCTGCTGTTCACGCCCAACGACACGTTCACCGTGCTGATCGTGCTCGCCGTCGCGGCGTTGCTCGCGCTGCTGTTTCGCGGGACGACGCTCGGCCTGCGCATGCGCGCGAGCGCGTTCGCGCCCGAGGTGGCGCGACTGCTCGGCGTCCGCGTGGGACGAATGCTCACGCTCGGCTGGGCGCTGGCCGCCGTCACCGGAGCCCTGGCCGGTGTGCTCGTCGCGCCATCGGTGTTTCTCGGCCCCAACAACTTCGACCCGATCCTGATCAGCGGGTTCGTCGCCGCCGTGCTCGGCGGGCTCGACAGCCCGCCCGGCGCAGTCATCGGCGGGATCGCGCTCGGGCTGGCGCTGTCCTACGTGTCGGGCTACGAGGGATCGGCGCTCGCGCCCCTGGCCGCGCTCGTGATCCTGATGATCGTGCTCATGATTCGCCCCACGGGCCTGTTCGCCGCGACGCGGGAGCGCCGGGTGTGAGCACGGCGCGCGGCGTCATGCGCTCGAGCACGCTGCTGCGCTCGCTCGTACTCGTGGTCGTCGGCGGGCTCCTGCTGCTCGTACTCAGCGACACGCTGAGTGCCTACCGCGACCTCCAGCTCGCCACCGGCGCCTACTACTTCTGCGTGCTCGCCGGGCTGACCGTGCTGGCCGGGTCGAGCGGGCAGATCTCGCTCGGCCACGGTGCCCTGATGGCGGTCGGGGCGTACACGGTGGGCAAGCTCGCGGGCGCCGGATGGGCACTCGTCCCCGAGCTCGCGGCCGCCGCCGCGGTGACCCTGATCATCGGGATCCCGGTCGGGCTGGCGGCCAGCCGTCTGCGCGGGCCGTACCTGGCGGGCGCCACGCTCGCGTTCGCGGTCGGACTGCCGGCGTTGGCCGACAGGTTCCCCACCGCGTTCGGCGGCGAGAACGGGCTCACGATCAACCCCCCGACTCCACCCGCCTCGCTCGGCGCGAACTTCCCGCTCGAGCGCTGGCAGGCGTGGATCGCCTGCATCGGCGCCTTGATCGTGGTGTTCGTCTTCTACAACCTGGGTCGCAGCGGAGTGGGTCGCGCGCTGCGCGCGGTCCGCGACGACGAGATCGCCGCCTCGCTGGCCGGCCTGCGGATCGGGCGCTGGCAGACGCTGGCCTTCACTCTGAGCGCGGCCGCGGCGGGGCTCGGCGGCGGCCTGCTCGCGGTCGTCACCGGGACGGTCGCGCCCGGCGCGTTCCCGCTCCAGCTGTCACTCATGCTGCTCGCCGGCGTGGTCATCGGCGGCCTCGGATCGCTGGTCGGCGCGGTGTGGGGCGCCGCCCTGCTCGTGTTCCTGCCCAACTGGACCAACGACCTGGCCAGCTCGTTCTCGCTCTCGACCAACGTCGCCCACAACCTCCCGCTCGCCGTGTACGGCGTGGTCCTGATCGGCGCGATGCTGGTGTGGCCGACCGGCATCCAGGGGGCGCTGCGGGCGATCGGGCGCGGGGCACGGACGAGGCTCGGGACGGGCGCCCGACCAAGTCTCGTGGAGCCCCCGGCCTCCACTGACGGCACGCCGTCCGGCGACGTGGCCGCCGGCCAGCAACCCGCCGCCGAGGCCGGCGCCAAGGCGCCGTCTGAGTCCTAGCCGCGCTTGGGGGGGCGCCCGCGGCGCGCGCGCGCCTTGGTCGGGATCCCCAGCAGCGAGGCCGAGACGTCGCGCAGCCGCGCGTAGTCGCCCCGGACCCCGCTCGTCGCGTCGTTCCACAGGAAGGCGTGGCGAAGCTGAACGAGCGCGTAGGCGAGCGTGTCGGGATCGGTCGGTGGCTCGTAGCCCCTCGCCATCTCCTCCTCGATCAGCGCCTGGATGCACGCCACCGCGCGCGGCTCGACGACCCCGGCGCTCGTGGTGAGCATCCTCATCGCGCCGTCGCGCTCCTGCTCGAGCAGGCGCCGCACGGCGCGCGAGCGCGTCAGCGTCTGGTTCACCCGATCGAGCACCTCGAGCAGCCCGGGGGCACCGCGGCGTCGCACCTCGGCCCGCTTGCGCGCCACGAGCAGCTCGAGCTGACGGGCGACCACCTCGCCGAGCAGCGCCTCGCGAGATCCGAACCAGCGGTAGATCGTGGCCCGACCAAGACCGAGCCGGGCAGCCACGACGGTGACGTCGACGCGCTGGCCATCCAGATACAGCTCGGTCACCGCCGCGAGCACGTCGTCCCGCGACGCGGTGGCCGGCCGCCCCCGCTTCCCGCTACGTGCCGGCTGCTCGCCGGCCGTCGCGGCCACAGGGAGGTTTCTCTCGGCTGCTATTGCCACCCAACTCACCGGACTTTAATATTTGAAACACCTGAGGGAAAACGTATCTAATTAGATTCCGCGCGTCGAGGGGCGCTCGGTTCCAGTCGGGTCCACCGTGAGGAGGAGAGGTATGAGGTTTCGCAGCACCAAAGTGCTGGCGTACGTGGGGTTCGTGGTCGCGGTCGCCTTGCTGCTGGCGGCCTGCGGTTCGTCGAGCAGCAGCAGCGGGAGTAACAGCAGCAGCGCAAAAAGCAGCAGCAGTAGCACCAGCAGCAGCGGGAACGGCGGTGCCACGGCGACCGGCGTGACCGCGACGAGCATCACGTTCGGGACCCATCAGCCGCTCACGGGACCGGCCGCCCCGGGCTATGACGAGATTGCGCCCGCCTCCCAGGCGTTCTTCGACTACGTCAACGCCCACGGCGGCGTGTACGGGCGCCAGATCCACCTGATCATCAAGGACGACGCCTACAACCCGACCATCACGGTCAACGTCGTCCACCAGCTCGTGCTTCAGGACGACGTGTTCGGGATCTTCGAGGGCCTCGGCACGCCGACCCACACCAAGGTCGTGGGCTTCCTGAACGCATCGAGGATCCCCGACCTGTTTGTCGCGTCCGGCTGCCCGTGCTGGGACAACGGCGCGACCCAGCCTTACACCTTCGGCTGGCAGCCGAACTACACGATCGAGGGGAAGGTGCTCGGTCAGTACATCAAGCAGCACTTCGCGGGTCAGAAGGTCGGCGTGCTCTACCAGGACGACGACTTCGGTCAGGGCGGACTCGCCGGGATCGAGGACGAGGTTCCTGCCGCCGACATCGTCTCCAAGCAGCCCTATCAGTCGGGTACGACGACGCTCGCGGCGCAGGTCACGGCGATCAAGACCTCGGGGGCAAAGGTCATGGTCGACTTCACGGTGCCGATCTACACCGCCATCGCCCAGCTGACCTCGTTCACGCTCGGCTACAAGCCCCAGCTCGTGGTCTCGAACGTGGGCATCGACCCGCACACGGTGGGCGACCTGCTCAGCACGATCTCCAAGGGCAAGGCCTCGGGTGACGCCTTGATCGACGGCGCGATCACCGACGGGTACCTGCCGTCGTTCAGCGATGCGTCGAACCCGTGGATCCAGCTGTTCAAGAAGATCAAGGCCCAGTACGACCCGTCGGCGCCGTGGGACGGCAACGTCGAGTACGGGATGGCCAACGCATACACGCTCGTGCAGGCCCTCGTGGCGGCCGGCAAGGACCTCACCCGTCAGGGCCTGGTCAACGCGGTCGACAACGACGGCGGCTCGTGGATGGGGCCGGGGCTCACCCCCTTCCGCTACACGAAGACCGAGCACGGCGGCTACTCGGGTGTGCAGATGGCAAAGGTCGTGGGGACCGACATCGATCCGTTCGGACCCGTGCTGACCACCCCGCCAACCGCCGGCAGCGCGATCACGACGTACAGCGGAACCCCCGGCACGCCGCCGGCTTCGGGGATTCCTTCGAACTAGAGAGTGATTCGATGAGGCTGGGTCTCGCGTCCGCGGCACCCAGCCTCGTCCTCTCTCCGTGAGCCGCGGTTTGCGGCTCGTCGGTTCGCGGGTAGAAATAATCGCGCGGGCGGCGATCGCAAGGCGGCTGATGGCACTGACACAGCGGTGGCGACAGGGCGAGCATCCGATCAGGACGGGAACGGAAGATGTCGGGCTTTGAGGTCACGCCCGCGAACCTGTTGCTGGGGTCCTCGCTGATCAGGACCAGCGGGGTCGGTCAGGGCGCGGCGGAGGTGGGATCGGCCGGCGCGGCAGCGCAGACGCCGCTGGCCGGGGCGTGGTCGGCCTTCGTCGAGCGCGCCGACAAGGCGCTCTCCGTGCAGTACGAGGTGGTCGACGACCTGGCCCGGGCGCTGTCGATAGCGGCGACCGCCTATCAGGTGACGGACGAGGCGGCCGCGCACAGCCTGCACGTGAACCGATGAGCGCGCTCGGGACATTTAGCGCAAGCGGGCCGGGGGTATTTGGCCTGGGCGGGTCCGCGCCGACCGGAGCAGTGGATCCGTTCGGGGGCCAGACCCCCTACGGATTCAGCATTCCGCAGGGGGACTCCGGCGAGCTCCAGCTGGCCTCCCGGAGCTGCGCGGACCGGGCGATGGGGCTGGACTCGCAGGTCATGTACGTCACCAACGGCGCGCGCACCGCGCTCGGGGGCTGGCGCGGCCAGGCCGAGGCGGCGTTTCTCGACTACTCCGGCACCCTCGTCCGGGCCCTTCATGCCAACTCGGACGCGTTCGCGCGGGCGTCGCAGGTGCTGAGCAGCTTCGCGGGCGAGCTCGAGCACGCCCAGGCTGTGACGAAGGAGGCCCTCGCCCAGTGCCAGCTCTACCACGGTCAGATGACGACCGCGCTCGGCCGACAAACGGAGCAGGGTCAGACCGCCCAGACCCTCGAACAGCAAGCCGCGAACGCTTTTCACCCCCAGATGCAGACCGAGCTCTCGCGCCAGGCCGGCATCGCGCGGGGCGAGGCGGCCGCCGCCGGCGACGCGGCCACAAAGGCCCGCACCGAGTTCGAGGCATGGCAGAAACGCGGGAACGATGCCGACCAGACCTACCAACACCAGGCGCAGAGCGCCAGCCGAGAGCTACATGCGGCGGCCGAGCAGCTAGAGGTCGTGGCCCGGCTGCCGGGTGGGGCACCAGTGCCGATCAACATCTCGCCCGGCGACATCACGCTGGCCCAGAGCATGATGGCCGCCGCCGGCAGTCTGCCGGCAGCGGCTAAGGCCATGTCCGACCCGGCCGAGCTCGAGCGGCTGGCGGACGGGCGGCTGACCCCAGGGGCGCTGGTGGCGTTCACCGACTACGGCCGCGCCGAAGCCGAGGCGGCCGCGAAGGAGCCCAAGGGCAACCTGATCGACGGTCTGGGCGGCTTCGTCCACACCGCCTCGCTCGGGTTGTTCAGCTTCGGCAACTCGGATACGCAGAGGTATCAGGGTGGGGAGCTCGCGGCGATGATCCCGGTCGATCCCGACGCCCTTGTGGTCGACGGCGAGAGAGTCACGGCCAGCGTCGTCGAGGACCACGGCCTGCTCACGACCATCGTCGACGGGCGGCCCTTCGAGGTATCGATCGGCGACGAGGTTCCGCTCAGCTCGCGGCCGGTCGAAGGCCGGGTCGTTCAGCGTGTCTACGGGCAGCCCGCGGACGACACCGGATTGGTTCCGACCGACGACTACTCGCGCCCAGGGGGGCATTCGTGGACCCCCGTCTCCCCCACCAGCTACGACGACCCGCGCGACAGCCTGGGGCTCCCGGATGCCAACGGTGGACGGTTCGTGATCACCGGGAAGATCGTCGACTCCGATGGAATCGTCGCGCGGCATGCCATCCCCCTCGATGGCACGAGCGGCGGCGGGCTCGAGTACCTCGTCCCCGATCCAAAGGGCCAGATTGAGATCATCTCCGTGGGCGGACAGAATCCACCCTTCTAGACGAGGTGACCACGGTCGTTATGAATTCGATTGCGCCCGACCAGGGAGGCGAGCTGTGGTGGGCCGGTTCGGACGAGTGGGAGCCCTGGACCACCGCACCGCCGATCCGCGTGATCGGCCGGCTGCCCAGCGATGACTTCGAGCACCTCCTGGTTGTCGAAACCGCGAATGAGTACCCGCGACGCTTCCTGTTTGGGATCGGGCAGTCGGACGCGCGACCGGAGCCCGGATCTCCGATCGCCGCGGTCGTCTTCCAAGCGCCCGACCAGCCCGACCCGCGCACGCCGCTGAACCTGCGAGATCTGAAATACCAGGGCGAGGTCGTCGTCTCCGCGCGCCAGGAGGAAGCGCCGCGGCTGTCGGACGAGGAACGCGAACGCCGGCGCAAAGGTTGGGCGTTCTGATGAACGCCGGCGCGACGAACCCCGATCTCCTCGCCGCCCTCGAAGAGGCCCGCTCGCATTTTGACGACGGGGTGCAGCGCCGCCTGCTGGCCGCCCTCGCGGACAGTCCATTGCTCGTCCCGGTCGAGCAGGACCCCAACTCGGGCGAGCTGGGAATCCGCGCGTCGGTCAACCGCGACGGCTCGAGACATCTGCTCGGGTTCACGAGCGAGAACGAACTGGCCCGCTGGGCTCCCGACACGCCCCTCGAGCACCGCGTGATGTCGGGACGGGAGCTCGCAGCGGTGGCTGAGGCCGCAAGAGTCGATGCGCTGTGGATCGATCCACGAAGCGAGCACGGCGGTCGCCTGTCCCGCGATCTGATCGATCTTCTCGCCGCCTGGGGATCGCTCGACTTCGAAGCGCACGACGGCGCGGGAGTCCTCCTCCGCGTGGGACAGGAGGGGCTCCGGGTCCGCCCCCTCGACCCGACTCCCTCGCCGGCGGTGCTCGGCCAGTTGCACGACGCGCTCGCCGCCGACGGCTCGGTGAGTGAGGCCTGGCTGCTCGCGGGCGCCGGCGCCGGGGCGGCCGATGTCGTCCTCGTCGTCGTACGCGACGGCGGTGAGCCGTCGCCGGGGGTGGCCCCGGCGCTGCAGCAGGTATTGCCGGCCGGGGCGAGCGGCGACATCTACCCGATCTCTCGTGATGAGCTCCAGGACGGCGACTACGACGGCCTTCGGGTCGGCCTCCAGGTCTTCCCCTAGACCGAGCGTCGGGGCGCGCGCCCGCGCCCGCCACACCCGCCACCCCGCCTAATACGTGATCGTGCGAAGGACCCGTGCCGGGACACCGGCCGCGATCGAACGCGGCGGGATGTCCGAGGTGACCACCGAGTTGGCGCCGATCACGCATCGTTCGCCAATCGTCACCCCGCTCGTCACCACGACGTTCGCCCCACACCACGTGTTGTCACCGATCCGCGTCGGCCCCTTCGTGGTGAACCCCTGCCACGTCACGGGACGGCCGGGGTCATCGAACCGGTGCGAGGCGTCCGATACGTAGCAGCCGTTGGCAAGCATGCAGTGCTCGCCGATCTCGACGAGGTCGAGCGAGGCGACCATCACGCCCAGGTTGAGGAACGTGCCCGATCCGATCCGGATCCGAGCCTCCCCGGGCGCGGTGAGCCACACGCCGGGCTCGAGCAGCACGTGCGCGCCGATCTCCAGGCGCCCTTCGAGCAGCGCCTCGAGCACGTTGCCGTGCACCGGCCACCGCACGAACGCCCGCCGGCGCATGAACTCCCAGTGGATCCGGGCCCGGTTCCACGGCAGCGAGTTGCGCTCATACCAGCGCCATTTCTGGAGCCACAGCTTGAGCGCGGCGGCATCGACGCCCGGTGGAGGGCTTTGGCTCAACCCGAGCCGATCAGCCGGCGGCCGCGGGCGTGCGCCGCCGCGTCGGCCGCCCGTTCGTGCCTGAGCCGTTCGCCGTGTTGGTCTTCGCCGTGTTGGTATTCGCCGTGTTGGTATTCGCCGTCTTGGCCTTCGCCGTCTTGGCCTTCGCCGTCCTGGTCGCCCGGACGGGAAGCACCTCGCGCAGGAACGCGCCGGTGTAGGAGTCCGCCACCGTGGCCACCTGCTCCGGTGTGCCGGTCGCGATCACGCGACCACCCTCCTCTCCCCCTTCCGGTCCCAGGTCGATGATCTGATCGGCCACCTTGATCACGTCGAGGTTGTGCTCGATCACGACGACCGTGTTGCCGGCGTCGACGAGGCGCTCGAGTACCTCGAGCAGTCGCTGGATGTCGGCGAAGTGAAGACCGGTGGTCGGCTCGTCGAGGATGTAGAGCGTCTGACCGGTCGCTACCTTCGACAGTTCGGCCGCGAGCTTCACGCGCTGCGCCTCGCCACCGGACAGCGTCGTGGCCGGCTGACCCAGACGCATGTAGCCGAGCCCGACGTCGTACAGCGCCTGGACCCGCCGGCGGATCTTCGGGATGTGGGCGAAGAACTCGAGCGCCTCCTCGATCGGCATCTCGAGCACGTCGGCGATCGTCTTGCCCTTGAAGCGCACGTCGAGCGTCTCGCGGTTGTACCGCTTGCCGTGGCACTGCTCACACGGCACGTACACGTCGGGCAGGAAGTGCATCTCGATCTTGATCTGCCCGTCGCCGCGGCACACCTCGCACCGACCGCCCTTGACGTTGAACGAGAACCGGCCCGGCTTGTATCCGCGCGCCCGGGCCTCCTGGGTCTTGGAGAACAGGTCGCGAATCTGGTCGAACAGCCCGATATAGGTGGCCGGGTTCGAACGCGGGGTCCGACCGATCGGCGACTGGTCGACCGAGATGATCTTGTCGACCCGCTCGAGCCCGGTGATTCGCTTATGCGCGCCGGCCTTCTGCCGCGTCCGGTGCAGGCGATTGGCCACCGCCTTATACAGCACCTCGTTGACGAGCGTCGACTTCCCCGAGCCGGACACCCCCGTCACGCAGCACAGCACGCCCAGCGGGACGCTCACGTCGATGTTCTGGAGGTTGTGCTCCGAAGCGCCGTCGATCTGGATCCGGCCACTTGGCTTGCGCCGCCGGCTCGGCACCTCGATCGTCCGCGTCCCGGCCAGGAACTGGCCCGTCAGCGACTCGGGCACCCTCGATACTTCCTCGGCGGTCCCCTCCGCCACCACGTGACCGCCGTGCTCCCCCGCCCCCGGCCCCATGTCGACGAGGTGGTCGGCCGCGCGCATCGTCCCCTCGTCGTGCTCGACCACCAGCACCGTGTTGCCGAGATCGCGCAGGCGCTCGAGCGTTTCGATCAGCTTGTTGTTGTCTCGCTGGTGCAGCCCGATCGACGGCTCGTCGAGGATGTACAGGACGCCCACCAGCGACGATCCGATCTGGGTCGCCAGCCGGATCCGCTGCGCCTCGCCGCCCGACAGCGTCGCCGCGGCCCGGTTCATCGACAAGTATCCGACCCCGACGTTGTCCAGGAACCGCAGGCGCTCCTCGATCTCCCGCAGCACCAGGCGCGATATTCGCTGGTCGTGCTCGGACAGCTCGAGGCTGTCCACCCACTCGAGCGCTCGCCGCGCCGACAGGGCGGTGAACTCGTGGATCGCCGTGCCGTTGATCAGCACCGCCCGGGACTCGGGGCGCAGGCGCGCGCCCTTGCAGTCGGGGCACGGCCGCAGCGTCATGTACTCCTCGATCTTCTCGCGGGCGAGCTCGGACTCGGTCTCGCGGTAGCGCCGCTCGAGGTTCGGGATGATCCCGTCGAAGTTGGTCGAATACGACCGCCGGCGGCCGAAGCGGTTGCGGTAGGTGACCTGCACCCGGTCGCCATTGGTCCCGTACAGGAAGAAGTCACGCGCCTGGTCTGGCAGCTCATCCCATGGCGTGTCGAGGTCGACCTCGTAGCGTTCCGCGATCGCCTGAATCAGCTGGTCGTAGTAGTCGGACGCGCTGGCCGCCCACGGCGCGATCGCCCCTTCCCCGATCGAAAGCGTCGGGTCGGGCACGACCAGCTCAGGATCGATCTCCATCTGCGATCCAAGCCCGGTGCAGCGCAGACACGCTCCGTGCGGCGAGTTGAAGCTGAAGATGCGCGGCTCGAGCTCGACCAGGCTCGGTCCGTGGACCGGGCAGGCGAACTTCTCGGAGTAGGTCTGGATCTGATTTCGGTTCCCACCCACCCCGGGCTTGGTGGGATCCGGCTGATCGACGAGCTCGATCTCGACCAGCCCGTCGGCCAGCGCCACCGCGGTCTCGATCGAATCGGCCAGTCGCTTGCGCAGCTCGCCCTTCATCACCAGCCTGTCGACCACGATCGCGATGTCGTGCTTGAACTTCTTGTCGAGCGTGATCGGCTCATCGAGCCGGCGCAGCTCGCCATCGATCTTGGCCCGCGTGAACCCCTCGCCGCGCAGCTCCTCTAGCTGCTTGCCGTACTCGCCCTTCCGACCGCGGACGATCGGCGCCAGCACCATGAACCGGGTGCCGTCGGGCAGCTCCATCACCTGGTCGATGATCTGCTCGGCCGACTGGCCGCTGATCGGCCGGCCGCACACGTGGCAGTGGGGATGCCCGACGCGGGCCCACAGCAGCCGGAGGTAGTCGTAGATCTCGGTCACCGTGCCGACCGTCGATCGCGGGTTGCGCGAGGTGGTCTTCTGATCGATCGAGATGGCCGGCGACAGGCCCTCGATCGAATCCACGTCCGGCTTGTCCATCTGACCCAGGAACTGGCGCGCGTAGGCCGACAGCGACTCGACGTATCGCCGCTGACCTTCGGCGTAGATCGTGTCGAAGGCCAGCGAGGACTTGCCCGACCCCGACAGGCCGGTGATCACGGTCAGCGCGTCCCGCGGGATCGTGACCGTGACGTCTTTGAGGTTGTGCTCCCGGGCTCCCGAGATGACTAACTTGTCCACATAACCGAGTCTAATCGACCGAACAGACGTTCCCATCGTCGAGCCTTCGCTGTTTGCGGGGAACGGGCCGAGAAACCGTGAGGTTCGTCGTCGGGGAGCCAGAGGCCGACGAGCGGTCGTGGATTGAGCGCTTCCTGACCCAGTCCTTCCCGCTGGGCTGAGCGCGACCGAGCGCCGCTAACGGGCGCCCAAGACCGTGTCAGCCCTCGACCGACGAGTACACCTCGTCGAGCAGACCGCGCCGGTCGGTCAGCCGGAAGTTCTCGGCCAGATAGCGGTCGGTCTCCTCGCGCGGCGTCCCGTTGAGCGCCATGTTGAGCGCGATCAGCCGGGCGCCATCATCGTCGCCCCCGTTGGTCGGATGCGAAGCCGCCGGCGCGTGGGGCTCGTCGGTCAGGACCTCCCCGGCCGCGGCAGGAGCCACGCGTGCGGACTCTTCGAACGGCTCACCGTCCGCGACAGCCGGCGCGGGTCGTTCGGCCGTCGACGACTCCCCCCCGGACCGCTGGCTGGCCGATCCGCTTTCCGGTTCGAAACGCGGCCGGGGCACCACGGCGTCCTTGACCGAGGCCAGATTGCCCTCGAGCAACTGAAGGTCGGCGTTCAGGCGGTTGGACCCGGTTCGCAGCGACTCGATCAACGCGTTCAGCTCGTTCTCCATCGCGTTGATCCGTTCGAGCATGCCTCCCGTCGACTCGGACACCTGACCCACGTACTCGCGCGCCTCGCTGGTGGCGTGCTCACGGGTGGTCGCGGCTTCGCTGGAGGCTTCGACCCGAATGTCGCGGGCCTCGTCCTCGGCCTGACGCTGAATGTCCGCCGCGGTCGTCTCGGCTGCCTCGACAATCGACCGCACCTGCTCGCTGGCTGCGGCGGCGAGCGACTCGCTGCGCCGCCGGGCGGCGCGCTTGAGCTCGTCGACCTCCTCGGCGACTGCGCGCAGATGGGCGTCTACGGCGTCCGGGTCATAGCCGCGCCGCCCGATTGGGAAGTCCTTCTTCTCGATGTTCTGTCGGTCCAGCGCCACGGAACTACCTCCGGGAGGTTATGAGGGTGTGCGAGCGTCCGCAGGGTACCGAACGCGGAGGCGGGTAACGCCAGGCTGCCAGATCCCGCTTCCTCTCCGGACAAAGACGAGGACGCCGAGCGGCTTCGCGTCTCCGCGGAAACGCAACGTGGCGGTTGCGCGAGCTCAGCCGGCGGGCGCGTAGCCCTCGGCGATCGCCTGGTCGAGCTGCCGTTTGAGGTCGCGGATCTCGTCGCGGAGCTTGGCCGCGTACTCGAAGCGGAGCTCCTCGGCGGCGGCGAGCATCTCCTCCTCGAGCGCGACGATCGTCTTCTCGATCTCCGCCGGGGGCATGTCGCTGGCCGGCCGGCGCCGGCGGCGCGAGCGAGGCACCTTCGACTCGGACTGGAGGAACTCGGCGATGTCCGAGATCCCCTTGACGATGGTCTCGGGCGTGATGCCGTGCTCCTGGTTGTATTTGACCTGGATGGCGCGGCGGCGGTCGGTCTCGTCGAGCGCCGCGCGCATCGCGGCGGTCTCCTTGTCGGCGTACATCAGGACCTTGCCCTCGATGTTCCGGGCGGCCCGGCCGATCGTCTGGATCAGTGAGGTTTCGCCGCGTAGGAAGCCCTCCTTGTCGGCGTCGAGGATCGCGACGAGCGAGACCTCGGGCAGGTCCAGGCCCTCGCGCAGCAGGTTGACCCCGACCAGGATGTCGAACTCGCCCAGGCGCAGCTCGCGGATGATCTGGATCCGCTCGAGCGTGTCGATCTCCGAGTGCAGGTAGCGCACCCGGAACCCCATCTCGAGCAGGTAGTCGGTCAGATCCTCGGCCATCTTCTTGGTCAGCGTGGTGACCAGCGTCCGCTCGTCGCGTTCGACCCTGGTCCGGATCTCGTTCATCAGATCGTCGATCTGGTTGCGCGTCTCGCGCACCTCGACGTCCGGATCAACGATGCCGGTCGGACGGACGATCTGCTCGACCACGCGCGCCGACGTCTTGCGCTCGTACTCGCCGGGCGTGGCCGACACGAACACCATCTGCGGGGTCACCGACAAGAACTCCTGGAACGTTTGGGGTCGGTTGTCGATCGCGCTCGGCAAGCGGAACCCGTAGTCGACCAGTGTCTGCTTGCGCGACCGGTCGCCCTCGGACATACCGCCGATCTGCGGCACCGTCTGGTGGGACTCGTCGATGAAGCACACGAAGTCGTCGGGGAAGTAGTCGAGCAGGCAATACGGCCGCTCGCCTGCCTTCCGGCCATCGAGAATCCGGGAGTAGTTCTCGATTCCCGAGCAGAACCCCAGCTCGCGCAGCATCTCCATGTCGTACTGGGTCCGCTGGCGCAGGCGGTGGGATTCGAGCAACTTGCCCTGGGCCTCGAGCTCGGTGCAGCGCTCGTTCAGCTCACGGCCGATCTCCGCTACCGCGTCCTCGATCATCCCCTCGCGGACGTTGTAGTGCGACGCCGGCCAGATCCCGACGTGCTCGATGTCGTCCTGGAGAACCTCGCCGGTCAGCGGGTCGAACTCCTGCAGGTGCTCGACCTCATCTCCGAACAGGACGATTCGGAACGCGGTCTCCGCGTAAGCGGGGAAGATCTCGAGCGTCTCGCCCCGGACACGGAAGGTCCCCCGGGTCAGCGCCGTGTCGTTGCGCGTGTACTGGATCGAGACGAGCTTTCGCAGCAGACCATCGCGGTCGATCATCTCGCCCTTGCGGAGGGTCTGGAGGTTCTCGTCATAGACCTCGGGCGAGCCAAGGCCGTAGATGCACGACACGCTGGCGACGATGACCACGTCACGGCGGGCGAACAGCGCCGCCGTGGCCGAGTGGCGCAACCGGTCGATCTCCTGGTTGATCGCCGAGTCCTTCTCGATGTACAGGTCCTTGCTCGGGACGTAGGCCTCGGGCTGGTAGTAGTCGTAGTAGGAGACGAAGTACTCGACCGCGTTGCGCGGGAAATACGTGCGGAACTCGTTGCACAGCTGCGCCGCCAGCGTCTTGTTGTGCGCGATCACCAACGCGGGCTTCTGGACCGCCTCGATCGTGGCGGCCATGGTCATCGTCTTGCCCGTGCCGGTGGCGCCGAGCAGCGTCATGCTGCGCTCCCCCGCGACGATCCCTTCGGCCAGGCCCGCGATCGCCGCGGGCTGGTCGGCGGTCGGGTTATAGGCGGCGTCTAGCTCGAACTGGGGCATCGTCTCGGCCTCTAAGAGGGGACCTTCTAGCGTAGCGGCGGGCCCGGACGGAAAAGTCGCGAAACCACGGGCGGAGCGCGCGAATCGCAAGGCCGTTCACGAGATCGCAAGGCTGTTCGCAAAATCGCGAGGCCGCTCACGAGATCGCGAGGCTGTTCACGAGATCGTGAGGCTGTTCACAGAACCGTGAGGCTGTTCACAAAATCGCAACTTTTGCCACGAATCGGAGTTAGCTCCTTCCGACCGCGGGGTGGCGGTCGCGGCGTGCCCGCGCCTGCCTCGGGAGACGGGACCACAACCGACCCACAAGGAGGGTTTCTTGCTTCAACGGATCGTCAGGTCACTGATCACCTGCGCCGTAGCGTTCGGCGCGATTGTGGCCACGGCCTCGGCGGCGACGACACCGCTGCCGACGCCGGCCAAGGGAGCAAAGCTCCAGGTGCTCGCCACCGGCGTCACGACCCCCACCGCCTTCGCCTTCGGCGACGGGCACGTGTTTGTCAGCGACGGGACGACGCCACCCGCCAAGGGCGGCGGCGTGTACGTCCTCGAGAACGGGACCGCCGTGCCTGTGCCCGGATCGCCGCTGATTTCGTTCGGCGTCACCTTCCACAAGGGCACGCTGTACGTGAGCGGCGCCACCGCCGGCCCGAAGGGCGTCGTCGCACAGCTGTACGCGTGGTCCGGCTGGAACGGGACCACGTTCACCAAGCAGAAGACGCTGTACAGCGCCCCGGCGGGGATCCTGCTGAACGGCATCGCGTTCGGCGCTGACGGCCGCCTTTACGCCGGCGTAGACGTGGGCGAGACGAACGATCACGGCCCGAAGAAGGGCCTGCTCTACGACATGCTGTCGTTCAACTCGAGCGGCAGGGACATGAAGGTGTTCGCCACCGGCATGCGCCAGCCGTGGCAGCTGGCGTTCCCCAAGGGCTCGTCGTCGCCGTTCGTCACCGATCTGGGACAGGACAAGCCGGCGAGCGTCGAGAAGACGGTGCCGGACTTCATCCTGCGCGTGCGGGCGGGCCAGAACTACGGCTTCCCGACGTGCAACTGGATCGTCACGTCCAAGTGCACGAAGTTCGCGACGCCGTTCAAGTTCCTCGCCCCGCACACCGATCCGGGCGGGCTCGGGATCATCGGCAACCGGCTGTACCTGTCCGAGTTCGGATTCGTCCACACGGCCAAGGTCCAGTCGATGCCGGTCAAGGGCGGCTCGCTGAAGACCCTGCTGACCGGGTTCAAGGGTGAGTCGTTCATCGGGCTGGGGACCAACGACGGCTGGGTGTACGTCGGCGAGCTAGGCGCGAGCGCCGGCGCCGGCCGCGTTTTCCGGGTCAAGCCGTAAGGCGGCAAAGCCGTAAACCGGCATTTCGGAACGCGAGGGCGTCGCTTCGGCGGCGCCCTCGCGCGTTTCTCAGACCGGATGGTTGATTTCGCGAGGCCGGCCGGACCTGCAAGACCTGCCACTCGAGCGGGGATGCCGGAGGGGTGGCAGCTTGTGCATGTGGGGCATGCGCACCATGCCACGGTCAAGCCGCGCCGGCGCGAGTGGCAGGTTATGCACGTCGCTCGCAGACCCGGCGGCGCACGGAAGGAACCGGCTAGCCGTACAGCTGGCTCGAGTACTTGCTCTTGTAGTCCTGCTCTGCGTTCAGGACCTTCGTCACGTACGCGCGGGTCTCGGGGAACGGAATGTCGCCCACGGTGAACGGATGGCCGCCGGCGCGGGCCGCGGCCAGCCACCGGTCGACGTTGGACTCGCCGCCGTTGTAGGCGGCGAGCGCCACCGTCACGTTCCCGTGGTACTCGTTCAGCAGGTAGCGCAGGTAGTAGCTGCCGTAAGCGATGTTGACCGCCGGCTCGTCCAGGTCGGTCGTCGTGAACGTGGTCGCGCCCGAGCGCCGGGCCAGGAACGCGGCCGTCTGCGGCATGACCTGCATCAAGCCCATCGCGCCGACGGGCGAATCGCGCGGATCGAACTTCGTCTCGGCGTAGATCACGCCGGCGATCAGGGCCGGATCGATGTGTTTGGCCGCCGCCTGCTCGCGGATCACGCTCGTGTAGGCGAGGGGAAGCGTCAGCTCGTTGACTTCCTTGCGCAGAAACGGCATCGCCAGGGCGACGGCGATCGCGATTGCGCCCACGCCCAGGCCAGCGAAGGCGAGCCGCCGCCGACGGCGCCGGGTCGCCGCCCGTCGCCGCGCCGCGGCGCGCTGAGCCGCGTCTCGCCGGGCGCGAGAGCGGCTGGCCACGCCGACCGATGACGGACTCACGACCCCAGCTTCTCAAGCAACGCTGACAACTTCGACTCCAACTCCTCAACCGTTCCCTCGTTAACCACAACGTACGTCGCACGTTGCGCCTTTTCCTGCTGGGTGAGCTGCCTCGCCGAGCGCTCGGCGAGCGCCTCGTGCCCCCGCGCCCCCGCGCGGGAAGCCCGCAGATCCTCATCGGCCACGACGGCAATGGTGGCGTCGAAGGCCTCCTCCATACCCGATTCGAACAGCAGCGGCACCTCGACCACGGCAGCCCGGGGCGGCTCCGCGGAAGCCGAGAGCGCCGCGCGCCACGAGGCCATCCGCGCCCCCACCCGCGGCCACAGCAGCCCCTCGAGCCAGGCCCGATCCTCGTCGGTCGCGAAGGCGCGACGAGCTATCGCCGCGCGGTCGACCACCCCATCCCGCTCGATGGCGTCCCCAAATCGCTCACGAACAGCCGACAAAACATCATCATCCTCGTACAGCTCGTGCACGACCCGGTCGGTCGAGAGGACGGCTGCGCCCACACGCTCGAGTGCGTCGAGCGCCGTCGATTTGCCGGCGCCGATCCCGCCGGTCAGCCCCACGAACGGGATTGGGTTGGTCGGCGGCGCCTCGCGGCGGTGCGTGGGGTTGGACGCCGGTGCCGGGCGGCGGCGCCTCGGCCCAGTCCCGGACGCCATGGCGGTAGGTCAGGCTTCGGGTTCGGGCTCGGCCGGCTCGCCGTCGGACGCCCCGTCGGCGCCGTCCGCAACACCCGCACTGTCCGTGCCGTCCGCAACATCCGCACTGTCCGTGCCGTCCGCAAAATCCGCACTGTCCGTGCCGTCCGTGTCGTCCGGCAACACCTGATCCTCGCCGGCGAACACGTCCTCGGACAGCCCCAGCTCGGGCACGTTGTCCAGGTCGCCGGCCTCGCCGTCGATCGGCGTGGTGATCGGCCGGACCGGGAGCACCTGACCCTCGACCCGCTTGATCGACAGCGACAGGCGCCGGCGCTCGGAATCGATCTCGAGGATCTTGACTCGCACCGGATCGCCCGGCTGGATGATCTCCCGGGGATTCTCGACGTGGTGCTGGGCGAGCTCGGAGATATGAACCAGGCCCTCGACGCCGTCCAGGATCTCCACGAACGCGCCGAACGTGACCACCTTGGTCACCGTGCCCTCGAGCTCGTCGCCCACGTTGTAGGTGTCGACGACCCGCTGCCACGGATCCTCCTGGGTCTGTTTGAGACCGAGCGAGATGCGCTGGCGCTGACGGTCGATGTCGAGCACCTTGACCGTGACCTTGTCGCCGATCGACAGGATCTCGGAGGGATGGTTGACGTGCGACCAGGAAAGTTCGGAGATGTGGATCAGTCCGTCGATCCCGTCGAGGTCGACAAACGCACCGAAATCGACGATGTTCGAGATCGTGCCCTCCACGACCTGGCCCGGCTGTAGGCGGTCGAGGATGCGCTCGCGGTCCTCCTTGCGCTGCTCCTCGAGCACGGCGCGCCGTGACAGCACGACGTTGTTGCGCGAGCGATTGAGCTCGATCACCTTGCACTCGATCGTTTGACCCATGTACTCGTCGAGGTTGGGCACGCGGCGGATGTCGACGAGCGAGGCGGGCAGGAAGCCGCGGACCCCGAGGTCGATGATCAGGCCGCCCTTGACCACCTCGATCACCGCGCCCTCGACGGGCTCGCCCGAGTCGGCGGCGGCCTCGATGCGGCGCCACGCCTTCTCGAACCGGGCGCGCTTCTTGGACAGGATCAGCCGGCCGTCCTGGTCCTCCTTGGTCAGGACGAGCGCGTCTACCTCCTCGCCGAGCGACACCTCGTCGCTGGGATCGACCGACTTGCGGATCGACAGCTCGCCCGACGGGATGACGCCCTCGGACTTGTAGCCGATGTCGACAAGCACCTCGTCGTTGTCGATGCGAACGACGCGGCCGGTGACCACGTCCCCCTCCTGGAAGGGGTGGACGGTGGCGTCGTAGTTGGGGACGATCTGGCCGTCGATCTCGAGCAGCAGGCCGTCAGAGCCCTCGACGACCTTCGCGTTCGATAGCTCGGTAGGTGGGGTCAGCGTGGTGGTGGTAGACATGAGTCCACCGGAGGATAGCCACAGACAGCAGGCAAAGCGCTTCCGGCCGGCTCCCTAACCCAGCCCTATCATCACCCCGGAATGCCGACCAGAGCGACGAAACGCGGCCCGCAACGCACGCCGCTGGATCGTGACTGCGACGTGCTGATCTGCGGCGCGAGCTTCGCGGGACTCGCGGTGGCGCGAGAACTCAAGGACAGCGGCGCCGATGTGCTCGTGATCGACCGCTACGAAATCGGCGAGCGGCAGACCTCGGCGTGCGGGATCCCGACCGGGTGGCTCGAGCAGCTCGACCTGCACGACGCTTTGCAGCAGACCTTCGGCGAGCTCGTCATCCACACGCCGCACACGACGGTCAACTACCGGCTGCCGTGGACCTTCTCGACCTTCGACTACCGCGTCCTGTGCGGCCTGCTGTGGGATCAGGTCCCGCCCGGCCAGTTCGCCTTCGAGACCGCCAAGGTGGACGGCCGGACGGGCAAGACCGTTCACACCGATCGCGGCGACATCCGCGCCAAGGTGATCGTCGACGCGCTCGGCTGGCGGCGTGTCCTCGGCATCGGGGAGAACATCCAGCCTCCCGATGCGCTGCTCTCGCGCGGGCTGGAGGTTCATCCACACGGCGCCGGGAAAGACATGGAGATCTGGATCGACCGCTCTTACGTTCCGGCGGGCTACGGCTGGAGCTTTCCCGCCGGCGAGGAGGTGCGGATCGGAATTGGTTCGTTTGACCCGCGCTTCCACGTTCGCGAGCCGACCGTGCGACTCGCCAGCGATCTGTCGGCCGAGTCGGTCGGCTACCAGGGCAACTGGATCCCGCACGCGCTGCGTCCCGCGATCGAGGATGGCGTGTTCTTCGTCGGGGACTCGGCGGGGCACTGCCTGCCGCTGACGGCCGAGGGGATCCGGACCGCGCTCTACTTCGGGCTCGCCGCCGGTCGTGAGCTGCGCGAGGTCGTGGCGGAACGCCGCTCAGAGGCGGAGGCACTAGCGAGCTACAGCGCGTTCAGCGCCTCGCACGCAGCCCCGTTCCGGTGGATGCTCCGGGTGCAGCGGCTGATTCCGCGCGTGGCGCCGCGCCTGCTGGCCGGCTCCCTGCGCGCGATGCAGAGCCGGCGCTTTCTCGACTGGGCGTTCAACCACTACCTCGAGGTCGCCCACCCGCGCTTCGTAGCCGCGGGCGCCCGCCGGGCGACCCTGCCCGTCAGCGTGCCCTAAGGCGCCGCCGACTTCCTCAGTGATATCCGCACGCTGCGGTGGGCCACGCCCCAGTTGCCCCAGCTGTCGGTCGCTCTGACCATCACCCGGTAGGTCCCGGCTAGCTTGAACGTGTGATCGACCCGGCGGCCGAACGCGTCGCGGCCGTCCCCGAAGAACCACTCGAAGCCGACGAGCTGCCCCTCGGGATCGGATCCCCGGGCCACGAACGAGAGCGATCGGGACTGGTCCGACGTCCGCGTATCAGCGAACGAGATCACGTCGGGCTTGGCGCGCGGCTCGCACGCGCTGTCGGCGTCGCTCCACAGCTCCTGGAGGTAGAAGTGTCCGCCGTGGATCGACTCGTTCCAGACCCGGTTGCCCGACCCGCCGATCGCCGGCCCGAAGTTCGTCAGGCACAGGTCGGCCTCCTCGTAGCCCTGGCTGTCGATCCAGGCGTTGCCGTCGGGATCGGTGACCGTCTCGTTGTGCTCGTGGCTGATGGTCGAGATGGTGGGGTCGGCCGTGCTGCCGTTCGGGCGCGGGTTGTTCGACTGGCAGTGTCCCCGCACGGCGTTGTAGGGGATCACCGCGTACAGGATCCCGCCCGAGGTCTCGGAGTGATAGCCGCAGTAGCCGGTCGCGGGACCCCCGAGCGCGCAGCTGCTCGAGGTCGAGTCGGTGCAGCTACCGAAGCCGTCCGGGGTGAGCAGGAAGTAGATGTCGTGGTTGGTGGTCGGGAGCTGATCGGCCGCGATCACGTTCTGGAGCTCTGCCTCGAGCTGGGCGTCGGTGAGGCACACCGTCCAGCCGGGGCCGGTGGCGGCGGGCTCGGTGCAACCGTTCGGGGGCAGCGGATCGGTGTCGACGACATCGCCGCCGTAGGTCGAGTTGTAGGCGGCCGGCCCCTTGGCATCTGAGTACTGGCCGCTCAGGGCATAGGTGTTGGTCGTCCGGTGGCTGTCGGCCGCCACGTCGGCCAGGAAGGTCTCGATCAGCTGCTCGTAACCGGGATCGAAGGTCAACCCGGATCCGGCCGGCTGCCAGAAGATCAGGTGAGTCCGATTTGAGTTGAGGACGGGCCCGCCGTTGTAGGGAAGCCTCTGCCCGCTGACGAGGCTCGGCTGCGCGATGTGCGCGCCGGTCGCGACGTCGCGCTCGATCCCACCGATGAATACGGCGCCGCCGTCACGCGCCGCCGACCACCCGAACTTCGCCTGGGCCGCGGCGGGTGACGCGGCCAGCAGCATTACCAAGGCGCCGGCCAGCGCCGCGAGCGGCGGATGGCGCGATTTCACTTGGCGGCCAGCCAGTCCGGGCCGGTGCCCACGTCGACGGCGAGCGGTGGGTCCATCTCGAATGCGCCACCCATCTGCTCGACGGCGATTCGGCTGACCTCCTCGGTCTCCTCCGTCGGGCCTTCGAAGAGAAGCTCGTCGTGGATCTGGAGGATCATTCTCGAGCGCAGCCCCGCCTGCTTGAGCGCCTGGTCACAGCGCACCATCGCCACCTTCATGATGTCCGCCGCGGTGCCCTGGATGACCATGTTGACCGCGAACCGCTCGCCCTGCTTGCGCAGCTCCCAGCGCCGCGCGCGCAGCTCGGGGACCTGCCGGCGTCGGCCGAACAGGGTCGAGACATAGCCGTGCTCGGTGCCCTGCACGATCGTCTCCTCGATCCATCGCGCCACCGCCGGGAAGCCCGCCATGTAGCGCTGGATGAACTCCTCGGCCTCGTCTTGCGGGATGTCGAGCCGGTCGGCCATCCCCCACGCCGACAAGCCGTACACGATGCCGTAGTTGATCATCTTCGACTTGGATCTCATGCCCGGGTCGATTTGCTCGGGTGTAACCCCAAACACGCGACAGGCCGTGGCGGTGTGGACGTCCTCGCCTTTGCGGAAGATCTCCTTCAAAACGTCCTCGCCGGCGATGTGGGCAAGGAGACGTAGTTCCACCTGGGAATAGTCGGCCGAGACCAGCAGGTCGCCGGGCTCTGCCACGAAGCAGGCACGGATCTCGCGTCCGAGCGCGGTGCGGATCGGGATGTTCTGGAGGTTCGGGTTGTTCGAGGAGAGCCGGCCGGTGGTGGCCGCCGTCTGATTGAAGGTCGTGTGGATCCGGCCGTCGCCGGCGATCAGGAGCGGCAGCGCGTCGAGGTACGTCTGGGCCAGCTTGGTCAACTCGCGCCAGCGCTCGATCTTCGCAATGACGGGATGCTCGTGGCGGATCGACTGAAGCACGCGGGCATCGGTCGAGTAGCCGGTCTTGCCGCGGCGCTTGCGCGACAGACCGAGCCGCCCGAACAGCATCTCCTCGAGCTGCTTGGGCGAGCCGAGCGTGAACTCCTCGCCCGTAAGCTTGAAGATCTCGCGCTCGAGCTCGTCCGCCTCGGCCTTGACGCGACTGGAGATCTCCTTGAGGCGATCGGTGTCTAGCTTGGAGCCGGCGAGCTCCATCTCCCGGAGAACCCGCACGATCGGCAGTTCGACGTCGTTGAACAGGTCGGTCAGGCCGCGCCCGCGGATCTCCTCGCGCTGCCAGGCGGCGAGCGCGGTCAGGAGCAGCGCGTCGGCGGCGGCCGGGTCCTCCAGGTCCGTGCCCAAGCCGCGTTCCTCGGTCAGCTCCCGGAACGGGTAGGCCCGGCGGGCCGGCTCGAGCAAGTAGGCGGCGACCTCGGTGTCGTGCGCCAGCGTCGCCGGCACCTCTCTCAGGGACTTGGCGTCGTGCGCGATGACCGGTCGGCGCCCGACCGCCTTGACCACGTCCTCGGGGCCTTCGGCGGCGCCCGCGAGCACCTCGGTGGTGCCGTCGGCGTGGACGCCGAAACGCCATGCGAGGTCAGGTGAGAACAGCTGGTCGGGCGGCGCCTCGGGCGCTCTGACCGCGATCGCCACCTCCTTGTCCGGCAGGCCCTTGAGCGCGTCGACGTTCACGGTGCGCACGCGCGCAGACAGCGCCTCCTCCGCCTCGGGCGCCGGGGCGGCGGCGTCGGCCGAGCCGAACGACTCTTCCAGACGTCGCAGCGGCTCTCGCAGCTCGAACTTGCGGAACGTGTCGCGGAGCTTGGAGCGGTCAGGGGTGGCGGCGGCGAACTCCTTGAGGTCGAGCTCGACGTCGATGTCGCGCTTGGCCGTGGCGAGCTGCTTTGAGATGCGGGCGGCGTCGGCGTGCTCGGTCAGGTTCTGCTTGCGCTTGGCGCCGCTGATGTCGTCGATGTGGTCGAGGACCGCTTCCAGGGTTCCGAAGCGCTGCAGCAGCTCTGCCGCGGTCTTATCGCCGATGCCTGGAACGCCCGGGATGTTGTCGCTCGTGTCGCCCTTCAGGCCGATGAAGTCAGGGATCAGTTCGGGCGGGATGCCGTAGCGGTCGATCACGCCCTCGCGGTCGTACACGCGCGTGTCGGTGATGCCCCGCGAGGTGGTCATGATCTTGACCACGCCGTCGTCGACGAGCTGGTAGGCATCGCGGTCGCCGGTGACCACCATCACCGGGATCTTGGGGTCGCTCGTCCGCGCCTTTTCCACGATTGACGCGATCACGTCGTCGGCCTCGTAGCCCTGGACCCGAAGGTTGCGGTATCCGAACGCCTCCACTAGCGGTTCGAGCGCCGGCCACTGCTCCTTGAGCAGGTCGGGGCGGGTCGCGCGCTGGGCCTTGTAGTCCGCGTACACGGCCTTGCGCCCGGTGTCGCCCGCATCCCAGACGACGACGGTCGCCTGCGGGCCGTAGTCGGTGAGGATCTTGACCAGCATCGAGGCGAACCCGAAGATCGCGTTGGTCGGCACCCCGGTGGACGTCGCGATCGACTCCGGCAGGGCGAAGAAAGCCCGGTAGGCCAGGCTGTTGCCGTCGATCAGAAAGAGCGGTTCGGGGGTGCTCGGCGCCACACTCTCAGGCTATCTCGGACGGTGGCGGCCGGGCCATCCCCGCTGGCGTCCGGCAGGTTCGTGAGACTGCCCGGCCGTGCACCGGCGGCTGACGATCCAGGCGGCACGCGACCCGGGCAGCCGGTCGGCGTCCGTTCACGCGGCGCGGCGCACGCTCGTCGGCACGGTGGCGATCGCGGCCGCCGTCACGGCACTCGTGGCGATCGCCCGGGGCGGGCAGCCGACGTGGATGTGCCTGCCGGCCGCGCTGCTGGCCGCCGGCGCCACCCGGACCCGGCTCACCGCGGTCGTGGCGGCCGCGACGGTGACCGCGGCCGGTGTCGCGACGGCGGAGCTGTCCACGGGCGGCGCGGCCCACCGGCCCTCGGCGCCGCTGCTCGTGCTCGTCGTCGCCGCCAGTCTCGCCGTGGTGGTGGCGATGCGCGAACGGCTCGAGCGTGAGCGGGACGTGCTGCGCGCCTCGGCGCTGACCGATCCGCTGACCGGGGCGGCCAACCGGCGGTCGCTGCTCGCGCGGATCGACTACGAGATCGCGCGGCACGCCCGCAGCCGGCGCAGCTTCGCGCTGCTGATGCTCGACCTCGATGGGTTCAAGGCCTTGAACGATCGTTTCGGGCACCCCGCGGGCGATGATCTGTTGCGCGACGTGGCGGCGGCGATGGCGCGCGCCGTCCGTGACCAGGACACGGTGGCGCGGGTCGGCGGGGACGAGTTCTGCGTGCTGGCGCCCGAGACCGACGCGGCCGGCGCCGAGCGGCTCGTCAGCCGAGTGCGGACCGCGGTGGCGCGCGTCACGGCGGGTTCGGACTCGCTCGGGGCGGGCACCGGGGCAGCCGTCTTTCCGAGCGACGGCAAAACCGCGGAGCTGCTGCTCCAGGCCGCCGACCAGCATCTGCTCGCGTCCAAGCGCAACGGTCGCGGATCGTCGCCGCGCCGGCGCGTGGCGTGACTCCAGCCGGGCCCGCGAATCGTCTTATGACACGCGCGGCGGCGTGATCGTCGTCGCGAACGTCGGGTTCCCGTTCGGTCCCACCTTGTACAGCCCGTAGGTCCTCAGCGTGGTGTCGCCGCCGCGGTCAAACCCGTATGTCCCCAGCACCGAGGTACGGTCGCTGGTCGCGAACAACGCGCTGCGCACGGCCGACTTGCTGTCCCCGTTTGACCCGAGGTTGGCGATCGTGCTCAGCCCGAGGCTCATCGCCTCATACCCAAGGATCGCGTATGGACTGGGGTTGGAGACCCCGTACCTGCCCTCATAGCGGGCCAGGAAGGTTTTGCCGCCGGGGTAGGCGCTGATCGGCATGGTCAGCTCGGTGCACTCGATCAGCCGGCCGATGCTCGCCGGCACTCCGCCGTCCCGCGGGTTGGTCCATGCGCTCGAGCACATGCCGCTCGCCGCGAAGATCCGCGCGGTCGGCAGTACGGCGTAGATGTCCTCGGTCATCTCGACCGTGGCCTTGGAGGCGACTCCGGCGAGCATCACGCAGTCGGGTCGCGGCGCGTTGCCCGCGAGGACGGTCTGGCGGAACTTGGGAGCGTCCGGATCGAGCGGCGCGTTGCCCACCACATCGATGCCGTAGTCGCGCCGCTGGGCCTCGAGGAGCTTGGCCATGCTCGTGCCGTAGCCCTCGCCGTCGTCGGCCAGCACGACGCGCTGGCATCCGGATTGCTTCATCGCGAACAGGTCCGCCGCGGCCTGGACCGCGTCGGTCGGGACGATCCGCACGTAGGTGCGCGTTCCCGTCGGCGCGTATGGGATCGACGCGTCCGACCCGCCTCCGGCCGGGGCGGCGGTCAGTCCGACATCGGTGTTGGTCGGGCCGATCTGGGGAACCCCGGCCTCGTTGAGGATCGGCATCGACACCTCGCTGGCCTCGTCGTCGAACTCGCCGATATAGAGCACCGTCCTCGGGTCGGCCGCCGCCTCGCGGGCGTTGGCGGCAGTCTGGCTCGGGTCCCACCCCACCGGCCCCGTCGAGTCGTCGAGCGGGATGTATTGAACCTTGAACGGGCCGGCTCGATCGCCCGCCTGCGCCAGGGCCAGCTCGATCCCCTTCTCCACCGGGACAGCCTCGGCCGCGGACGGGCCTTGCAAAGGCAGGCTCGAATAGATGGCGACGGTCTTGTCGCTCGCGGTGGACGCATTCGCGGCGGCGGCGGCGCTGCTCCCGCTCCTCCCGCAGGCCGTCACGGTCAGGGCGCAGAGCGCCACGAGGCTCGCCGCGAGCGCCGTGCAGGTAGCCAGCCTCATTCAGCTTCCTCTGTCTCGGCGCCGAGCTTCCCGTGGCTCGGGCCTGCAATGAGCGTAATCGCGCCCGGACAACCCGCAAGCGATCGTCCGGCGGCCTAACGCAACCCCAATCACGCGTCACCGGCGCCCCAATCCCGGCCCGACCGGCACCGCAATCGCGGCCGGGACCCGGCCTACGCGGTGACCGCTTCCCAGAGGCTCAGCTGGCCGTCCGCGATCGTGTACACCCCATAGCGGCGCAGCGTCGTGTCGCCGTCCGGATCGATGCTGTAGGTGCCGAGCACGCTGCGGCGGCCTCGCGTGGCGAAGATGGCGTCGCGCACCTTCGAGCGAACCGCGGGGGCGGTGCCGTTGTGGGTGGCGCGCGTAATCGCATTTAGCATCAGGCTCATCGCCTCGTAGCCGAGAATCGAGACGGGCTCGAGGGGTCCGTAGCGGCGTTCGTAGGCGGTCGCGAAAGCACGCGCCGAAGCCGGATAGTCGGCGATCGGAAGCGTGGGCGCCGTGAGGACCACGTGTGAGTCGACCGACAACGGAATCCCGCCCGCGGCGGGGTCGAAATAGGTGCTCTCGGCCAGGCCCGCCGTCCCGAATATCTTGACGTCGGGCATCGCCGCCGCCAGCGCCGTGGTCAGAGGGACCGCACCCGATTCGGTGTCGGCGGCGATCAGGACACAGTCGGGCCGGGTATGGGCCACGCCGGTGGCCAGGCCCCGGTAGCTGGTGGCGTCACGCGGGAACTCCTGGATGCCGACGACCCGCAGGCCGGCGGCCCTTGCCGCCACCTCGTAGCTGGCGGCCGCGTCGGCGCCATCCACCTCGCCGTCGTTTAGCACATACACCTTCGTGCAGCCCATGCCCTGCTGGACGCGGACCTGCGCGATGGCCTGCACGCTGTCGTTTGGGGCCACCCGTGCGAACGTCCGGATGTCGGTCGGATAGTACTTCTGTGGCTCTCCGGGGTTCGCGCCCAGCACGCTCGAGGTCAGTCCGACAGCGGAGCTGGTCGGGCTTATCTGCGGGATTCCCGCCCGGTTGAGCGGCGGGATCGAGACGGCACTCGCGCCGGAGTTGAGGTCGCCGACGTAGCCGATCGTGGTCGGATCGAGCACCGCGACCCGGGCGTCGACTGTCGTCTGTCCGGGATCCCAGCCTTGACGCTGGGCGGTGGCGTCGTTCAGCGGCCGCAGAAGGATGTGGTACCTGCCGATGCGGTTTCGCGCCTCGCTGAGGGCGAGCTCCGCCCCATCGACGACCGCCTCACCGCTCACCCTCGAGGCGCCCAGCAGGGGGACGCTGACGTAAACCGTGAGCGTGTTACCGCGGATCCGGGTCGGCTGGGCATCTTTCGCCCCGCAGCCGCTCAGGATGGCCAGCGTCGCCAGGGTCGCGAAGGCTCGCCTCGCCCACTTCATCGGCCCCGTCGACGCCGTGGCCAGCCTCACCCCTGGACTTGCGCGAACGGGACCAGGCTGCCGTGCTCCAGGCGGCTGAACACGAATGGAGCGATGCTCGTGTCCCCGTTGTCGTTCATCGAATAGGGGCCCAAAGCCGACTCCGTCCGCTTGAGGGACAGGAAGTCGTGCACCACCGTCGAGCGGTTGTTCGCCGCCGCGCCCGCGTCGTGCAGCACGGCCAGCACGGCGGACATCGCCTCGTAGCCGAAGATCGCCTGAGGCACCGGCGTGTGACCGTACTTGCTGGTGAAGCTCGAGACGAACGAGCTGCCGGTCGGGCTCAGGTCCTGCTTCAGGAATCCCGGTGAGGAGATGTACAGGTTGCTCACGCCGGATGACAGCTCAGCCGGGAACGACGGATCGGCGATCGCCGACGGGCCGAACAGCTTGGCCGTCGGGTTCGCCGCGGCCGCGGCGTCGAAGAACTTGGCCGCGCTCGCCTCGGAGTTCGAACCGTAGAAGATGCCGTCCGCGCCCGCCTCGCTGCTCGCGAGGCTCAGCCCGCTTCCCAAGTCTTGCTTGATCGCGTACGCGATCGCGGCGCCGTAGGCGCTGCCGTCATCGGCCACGTACAGCTTGGTGACCCCCAGGTCCTGCATCTCCTTGACCTGAGCCTCGGCCTCGAGCCTGCTGGTGGGCACGACACGGGCGAACGTCCGCCCGTAGCTCGAGAGAGACTCGTAGTAGTTGTCGGGGGCACCCGATACTGCGGCGCTCGCCTGGGTCAGCTCGACGGCGGTGTCGGTCGGGCTGACCTGGAGTAGGTCCAGCGCGTTGGTGATCCCCACCGACGCGTACGAGGAGCCCGGGACCACGTCACCCAGGTACGCGATCGACGTCTGATCCTGGATGGCGGTGCGCGCGTTGTCGGACACCGTCCCGCGCAGGACCGCCCCCAATCGGAGCGCGAAGCCGCCCACCGTGTGGCTCGACTGGTTCCACGCGAGCTGCTCGGCGTCGAGCACATCCTGCGCGACGCGCGGCTGATCGGTCGGGGCGTCGCTCAGGTAGATCGTGAGCACCTTGCCGGACACCGTCACCGACGAGCTGCCGGAGCTGCTCGTGCTACAGCCAGAGATCATCGCGGCGACCAGCGCGCACGCGCAGGCCGCCCGTCCGCAAGCGAGCACCCGGGTTGCCACGTCGGCCCCGGTTATTCCCGCCGACCGGGCAGGTACGGGAGCAGCTGCCGTACGCCGATCGCGATCAGCACCATCACGATGGCGATCAGGATCGCGTCGAAGCCGCTCACGTTGAGCGCCCACAGCACGATCCACAGGCAAAGCCCGGCGGTGGCGGTAAGGATCAGGCCCATCGCGCGAGAGATGCTAACTCACGGCCGAGCTGGTCAGCCCTGCGGCCAGCTCGCGGATTAGCGAGCCCACCGCGGCGACCGGATCCTCGTCCTCGCCGGCGGCGCGCACGAGGCGGCTTCCCACGATCACCCCGTCGGCTCCGGCGGCCGCTGCCGCCGCCGCCTGCTGCGGGGTTGAGATGCCGAAGCCGACCGCCACGGGCACGCTGGTGGCGCCCGCTGCGCGGGCCACCACCGCGGCCAGCCCCTCGCGAACCGCCGCGCGCTCGCCGGTCGTGCCGGTCAGCGAGACCGTGTAAAGGAACCCGCGCGCCTGGGCGCCGATCCGCGCCAGCCGCGCCTCGGGTGTGGTCGGCGCCACCAGTGGCACGAGCGCCAGGCCACGGTCGTCGCAGGCGCGGAGCACCTCCGCCGACTCCTCGATCGGAAGATCCGGCACGATCAGCCCGCTCACCCCCGCGTCGAGAATTGCGTCGGCGAATCGCTCGAGGCCGCGGGCCAGGATCGGGTTGGCGTAGCACATGACCACGACCGGGACTCCTTCGTCCGCGATCGCCCCGGCCACCTCCGACAGGACATCGGGCAGCGTCACGTCAGCCCGGAGCGCCGCGGTGGCGGCAGCGTGGATGACCGGCCCGTCGGCCAGCGGGTCCGAGAAGGGGACGCCCAGTTCGATCAGGTCAGCGCCGGCCCGGGCGTATTCCAGGCCGATCCGCCGGGAGGTGTCGAGGTCGGGAAAGCCGCCCATCAAATACGGCATCAGGGCGGCGCGCCGGCCGTCGGCCCGCGCGGACTCGAACGCCTCGGCGATCCGCTCGACGCCGCTGCTCACGAGATCCGCTCGAGGTGGTCGAGCGCCTCGGCCAGATCCTTGTCGCCCCGCCCCGACAGGCACACCAGGTCAAGCTCGCTCGGTCCGTTGGCCATCGACCAGGCGACCGCATGCGAGCTCTCGAGCGCCGGGATGATCCCCTCGAGCCGCGAGAGGAGCGCGAACGCCTCGAGGGCTTGCTGATCGGTGATCGCGTGGTAACGCGCCCGGCCGGAGTCACGCAGCCAGGCGTGCTCGGGGCCCGTGCCCGGGTAGTCCAGGCCGGCGGAGATCGAGTGGGCCTCGAGGATCTGCCCGTCCTCGTCCTGCATGACCGCCGAGAACGCTCCGTGCAGCACGCCAGGCAGTCCATCCGCGGTCAGCGGCGCGCCGTGGCGGCCGGTCTCGAGTCCCTCGCCGGCCGCCTCCACGCCGACGAGCTGCACCTCGGCGTCGTCGACGAACGGAATGAAGATCCCGATCGAGTTAGAGCCGCCTCCCACGCACGCGATCACCCGCTCGGGGAGCCGGCCCGTCGCCGTGAGCACCTGCGCCCGGGCCTCGTCGCCGATCACGCGCTGGAGGTCCCGGACCAGGGCCGGATACGGCGCCGGCCCGACGCACGAGCCGATGATGTAGTGAGTCGTCTCGACGTTCGTGACCCAATCGCGAATCGCCGCCGACACGGCTTCCTTCAAGGTCCGCGCCCCCGCCTCGACGGGCTCGACGACCGCACCGAGCAGGCCCATCCGCTGGACGTTCGGCCGCTGGCGGCGCATGTCCTCGGTCCCCATGTAGACGATGCACTCGAGATCGAGCAGCGCACAGGCCGTGGCCGCGGCGACCCCGTGCATGCCCGCGCCCGTCTCGGCGATGATCCGCCGCTTGCCCATGCGCCGGGCCAGCAGCGCCTGCCCCAACGCGTTGTTGATCTTGTGCGCGCCCGTGTGGTTGAGGTCCTCGCGCTTTAGGTAGATCTCCCGGCCGCCCCCAGCCGCCTGGCTGAGCCGGCGCGCGAGGTAGAGCGGCGAGGGCCGCCCAACGAAGTCGCGCAGCAGCGCGTCGAGCTCAGCCTTGAAGTCCGGGTCCCCACGAGCCGACAGCCATGCCTGCTCGAGCTCCGCGAGGGCCGGCATCAGCGTCTCGGGCACGTACTGGCCGCCGTAGGGGCCGAAGCGGTGCTCGATCGCGCTCATCGCGCCGGGGTCGTCAGGTCGGCGGGCTGCGCGGCGCGCACGGCGAGGGCAAACGCTTCGAGCTTCTCGGGGTCTTTGCGGGCGGGGTCGCCATCTGCCTCGACGCCGCTGGCCACGTCGACGGCGAACGGCCGGACGGCCGCGATCGCGTCGGCCACGTTGTCGGGGTTCAACCCTCCCGAGAGGATGATCGGGATCCGGGCGGTGTGGGGTGGGCGGGCGGGAATCGAATCCCCGCGGGCAATCTCCCACGCGAACGTCTCGCCCGTACCTCCCGGGACCCCGGCGGTGTAGCTGTCGAGCAGGTGGTAGTCGGTGTGGAAAGCGGCCAGCGCGCGCACGTCGGCGCCGCTGCGCACCCGAACCGCCTTGATCACCTTGCAGCCGGTCCGTCGCGCCGCCTCGGAGCAGTAGGCGGGCCCCTCGTCGCCGTGGAGCTGGAGCATGGTCAGGCCGACCGTGTCGGCGATCGCCGCCACCTCGTCGAGCGCCGCGTTGAAGAACACACCGACGACCTCAGTTCGGCGTTTGACTGCCCCCGCGATCTCGGCCGCCACGTCGAGCTCGCAGCGCCGCGGCGACCCCGGCCAGAAGATCAACCCGATCGCCCACGCGCCTGCATGCACGGCGAGCTGCGCATCCTCGAGGTTGGTGATCCCGCAGAACTTGATCCTGGTCACAGACACAATCGTAGGGTCGCCGCTTCGATGTCGGGCGAGCGCATCAGCGCCTCGCCGATCAGCACGCCGTTCACGCCGGCCGCCTCGAGCGCGTCGAGCTGGTCGCGCCGGCTGAACCCGGACTCGGCGACGACGAGCGCCTGACCGGCGACGCGCGGGAGTAGGTCAAACGTGCGTTGGGTGTCCACCTGGAGCGTCTTCAGATCGCGGTTGTTGATCCCGATGAGTGCCGCGGCGAGATCGAGCGCGACCTCGAGCTCGCGCTCATCGTGCACCTCGACCAGCACGCCCAGCCCGAGGCCAATCGCCTCGTCGTGGAGCGCCGACAGCTCACGGTCCTCCAGCGCGGCCACGATCAGGAGAATCGCGTCGGCCCCCGCCGCGAACGCCTCGTACACCTGGTAGATGTCGACGACGAATTCCTTGCGCAGCAATGGCAGGTGGCTCACCAGCCGTGCCGCGCGCAGGTCGTCGAGCAACCCGCCGAAGTTCGGGCCCTCGGTCAGGATGGAAAGGGCCGCGGCGCCGCCTCGCTCGTAGGCGCGGACGACGTCCTCGAGCTCGAGGTCATCCCGGATCTGTCCCGCCGACGGCGAGCGGCGCTTGTGCTCGGCGATCAGCGACAGCCCCGGACGGGCGATCGCGGCTTGGAACGAGCGCACGTCGCCGGCCGCCGCGCGCCTCGCCACCGCCCGCTCCAGCCCGGACAGCGGCGCCGCGGTTCGGCGCCGCTCGACCTCCGCCCGGGTGGTGGCGAGGATCGGATCGAGCTGGTTCACGGCGCCAGCTCACCCGTGCGGCGCACGAAGCGCTCGAGCGCGTCCGCGGCCGCCCCGTCGTCGATCGCCCGCAGCGCGACCTGGACTCCGTCCGCGAGCGTGTCCGCCCGCCCCCCGGCGTAGATTGCCGCGCCCGCGTTGAGTGCCGCCAGATCACGGGTCGGACCCGTCTCGCCGGCGAAGATCGCCCGAGTGGTGCGGGCATTCTGCTCGGGATCGCCACCCGGCACGCCGTCGGCCGGCGCCCGCTCGAGGCCCGCGTCCTCGGGCGCGATCGCGTAGCGGCGCAGCTCTGCCCCGACCACCTCAACCACGTGCGTGGAGGCCGAGATGCTGAGCTCGTCGAGCCCGTCCTCGCTCGAGACGAGCAGCGCGTGCCTGGTTCCCAGGAGCGCGAGAGCGCCGGCCATGGTCTCGAGGTACGCCGGGTCGGACACGCCGATCAGCTGTCGACTGGCGCCGGCCGGGTTGGTCAGCGGGCCCAGGAAGTTGAAGATCGTCCGGACCGCGAGCTGGCGGCGAACCGGGATCACATACCGGGTGGCCTGGTGGTGAGCCGGCGCGAACATGAACCCGAACCCGACCTCGTCGATGCAGCACGCCACCTGCTCGGGGGCGAGGTCGATCCGCGCGCCGAGCGCCTCGAGCACGTCGGCCGAGCCCGACAGCCCGGTGGCGGAACGGTTCCCGTGCTTGGCCACCGTGCAGCCGGCGCCGGCCGCGATCAGCGCCGCGGTCGTCGAGACATTGAAGGTCCGCCTCCCTCCCCCGGTCCCCGCTGTGTCGAGCAGGTCGTCACTCGACACCGACACGTGCGCGGCCATCGCGCGCATGG
>Ga0335075_10000450_pt1 | contig 73710 bp, 49 predicted proteins | sample Lox_Sample_24_FD_206723 | JGI IMG/M metagenome (GOLD analysis project Ga0335075, IMG submission 206723) | Soil microbial communities from Loxahatchee National Wildlife Refuge, Florida, United States - Lox_Sample_2.4 | ecosystem: Environmental > Terrestrial > Soil > Wetlands | place: USA... | reverse complement strand
GCCGCCTGTTCAGTCGATACCCTAAAGACCTCACCGGAGAGAACGCGGTACCACCTCTCTGGCAAGCCCTCGCTTCCCCCTGAGCCCCCAAAACTCGGCCGGGGCGCCCCGCAGCAATCGCATGTCTCCCAGACAACCATCGAAAACTGCTTCATTTGCGATCTCCATCAAGCGGCAACGGCACCCTGTTGCGCGCGCCATAACGCGGCATACCTACCATTATTCCCTAATAGAGAAACGTGGGTGCCCCGCTCCGAAATTCGGCCCTCCTCGAGAACAATGATTTCATCTGCGTGCACCACCGTCGAAAGTCTGTGTGCAATTACAAGCGTTGTGTGTCCGGCCGAGACGCCCCGCAATCTGCGCAAGATGTCGCTCTCCGTCCGACTATCCAGCGAAGACGTCGCTTCATCGAAAATGAATACCTTTGGAGATCTCAGCACCGCCCGCGCAATGGATATGCGCTGCCTCTCACCGCCCGACAACTTCATACCGCGCTCACCCACAGGCGTCTCATACGCACGCGGAAGCGTCATTATAAACTCGTGCAGCTGGGCCACGCGCGCCGCCATTTCCACCTCTACAGTCGTAGCATCGGGCCGACCAAACGCAATGTTATAACCTACTGTATCGTCAAATAGCATCGTGTCCTGCGGAACAACCGCCAGCAAGCCCCGCAGTTCCGCTCGGGCCATGCGTGAAATTGGCGTCCCGTCCAGAAGAATCGTCCCCGACTCTGGCTCGATCAGTCTCATCAATAGCCTTACTATCGTAGACTTACCCGACCCGCTGGCCCCCACGATACCCAACGTCTTCCCGGCCAGGACGCGGAAACTCACGCCTCCGATGACTCGTCGTTCTCCCTCATACGACACTTTCACGTCTCGAAATTCCAGCGAGCCAGCACCTCTCGCCCTGAGAATGTCATCGCCTTCCGCCGTGGATTCGGGGGGTACACGCAGCAGCCTCACGAGGTCACCAACCATTGCCATTCCCTGCGACACTCCCTGCATCGCATAACCAAAGCTCTCGACCGGTCGTAGCAGCTGTAGCACGTATGTGCTGACTAGAACGAAACTCCCAGCGCTCATCTTCCCCCGCTGTACCAACTCGATCGCATAAACAACCGTCGAACCCAGAAATACAGCGAAAACACCAGCCACTGATACCCCATTTCTCGCATACCTCCGGTAAAAGCTCAGCGACTCCTGCTCACAGCGTTGCAGAGCACCACCGACACGCCGCTGCACCACTCCCTCGGCCGTGAAATACTTTACGGTTTCGTAGTTCAGCAGGGCGTCAGTCATTATGGCAGAAGCATTTACACGCTCGGAGGCAGCGCTCCTGGCTCGCCCCGCGAGACGCCCAGCGGAATACGCAAAGACACCCGCGTAGCACAGGAGCGCACCCGAAAACAGGTAGAGGAAATCTGCCCTCACCTGGCTTGCCAATACAAAAATGGCAGTACACAGCTCCACCGCTACCGGCAAGCAGATGAATACCACCTGCTGCGTGATAGTACGGAGGCCTTCAAGACCGTTATCCAACGTCTGCCCGATCGCGCCGGTGCGTCTATTGAGGTGGAATCCCAGTGGCAGCTTCATCAGATGCTCGAACAGCGTCTCACCTAGGTTTCGGTAGAACCGCTGTTGTGCCCGTGCGAAGCAAAGCCGCGAGAGCTCCACCAGCGTGCGGGAAAGCCACAGGCTCGCCACATAGAGCAACACAAGGACCAGCGCGGCGCCCGCAGACATGCGGACCTGTGCTGTCAGTCCATCCACCAGGAGCTTCAACGCGACCGGGCTGGCGCCCGTCAGAACCGAGCTGATGATTACCAGCGTAATCGCAACGGCGGACTTGACCCTTACAAACGGGCTGACGTGCCTCCACAGCGCCTGCACCACCCTGCTCATCTTCTCCTCTGTGACCATCTTCAAACTACTCCCAAACACCACACCGGTGCACCGTCGTGACCGACCATCGCACCGACTGCCCGCCGAAGCTACCAGATACCTGCCAACCGCACGAGATCGCGACTCGTTTTCATGACCCAACGCCGCCAAGCCCCCACCCTGCACAGACGCAACTCATTGAGCCCCCAGCGACTAACCGAAATTTCCGCCACTGACTCCATGCAAACGAGACTCGCGCGGCCGCGTCCGCCGCTTGACGTGACCACGCTGGCTCGAGCACGCTGCGCCTGCTCTCGCGTTGCGAAGCCTCACCCTCTCGAGGGTGTGTCACAACCAGATGGAGTATCTAGTCATGATTATCGAACTCGGTAGCGTACTGTTCCAGACCAAGGCGTCCACAGGACATAACGGCGATTCTGCGCTCGAACAGGACGTGTAACAGCGCCTGGTAGTCGAAAGTAAGTACATGGCGCGCTCAGGATGGGCGCGCCATGCCCCCACCAGTTGAAGTCAGCTCCAAGCACGGTGCTTCCCGCGAGAACCAATAGATGCGTACCGCTACAAATCCCGAGCAGCCACCGCTCTTTCTTTCGGCACATGTTTACGCGTGCGAGAGGCCAGAGGGCATCGTGTTTCTAGATCTTCGGACTCTAACCTACTTTGCTCTTGACGCCAGCAGTGCCCCAAGTCTGCGGGCGAACGTCGCAGACTGGCCACGCGCGGCTTGTTCTCAGGCCGGCCACGAACACCCGATCCCGGACGAAGTGTTGAGGAGTTTGTCCGCGAGAGGAGCACTAACGCGCGGCGGCCCGAACCATACCTACGCATCGGCTTCCGCAATCGCAACGAGCTTCTGCTCTCCGGACTGGAGCATTCGTCGTCGCGCCGGCGACTCAGTCCTCATGATGTTCCGAGTTGCGGTGGTTTATATCAGAGTTGCAAGCGCTCTACGATTCAGGCGCCTCAGCACTCTTCTTGCCCACCTTCAGCACATACGCAAGGATCAACGCGCCGCCCGGTATCTCCATCACAGAGACATACAGGCCTTACTCACCCTCTTCGCCAAGAGCCGTGTCTGGTTTTACACTTCAAGAGACGCCTGCCTACTTGACTCACTCGTAATGGCCTTCGTGCTTCGGCGTTATGGCGTCCCGGCCAAGCTCCACATTGGCGCGGCGCTCATGCCGTTCTCTGCGCACGCGTGGATCCAGATCCGCCATTGCGTCTTGGACGATACCGTAGAGCATGTCCGCCAGTTCACAACGCTGCTCGTCGCATAGGCAACCGCATGCTTCGCTACATCGCGCTACTCTGGAACCAGCATTCACAGACGGACCAAAAGACCGCTGAGGAGCTGGGCGCGGCCGTGCAACGCAAGCTGCCTCAGTGGCAATGCGGATTCTCGACGCCCGGATGTTCCGTACATGTCCCCGGGTCGCTCGGTGGAGAGGGCGACCTGATAGTGATGCCTAATGGTGGCGGCGCCCTACTAGGTGCAGCATTCCTCCGTTCCACGTCAAGCGACACCGCGGCCTGCGACGGCCAGCTACGGGTATTTAGTCACGCGATGGCGGACCAAATAACAACGTCACGTGGTAAGCGGGCTCTTGACAGGCTCTGGGGATCTTATGTCCTGATCTTCAGCGAGCGAAACTCGGGCACCGGCTATGTCCTGCGCTCACCCGCCGGACTCCTGCCGTGCTTCTACGCTCAGGTTCACGGAGTGCACCTGTTCTTTTCCGTGGTAGATGACTATCGCACAGTGGCGCAGAAGCGGCTTTCTATCAATTGGCCCGTAATCCGCGCGCAAGCCGCCAGCGGCGACTATCTGACGGACGAGACTGCCCTCACGGAAATCATGTCCGTCGAGGGCGGTGAGTGCGTCCGGATTTCCGGATCCGAGATGCGACGGTCCGTCTATTGGAATCCCTGCACCCTCTCCCGCGAGTCGGCAGGGGTCTCTCTTACCGAGGCTGTGTCTTCGATCAGACGGGAAACTCTGGTCTCTGTGTGCAGTTGGGCGTCTCGCTACAAAAGGATCTTGATTGAACTCTCCGGCGGCTTGGATTCCTCAATTGTCCTCATTGGTCTGACGAAATCGCCGATGCGCGCTGATACGTATTGCGCCACATTCTGTTCTACGGACTGCCCCGGCGATGACCGTCACTTTGCGCGCACGATGGCGCGCAAGACCGGAACCACTCTCATAGAGGCTGAAAGAGACGCGTCTTACGACATATCGATTTTTTTGCGATGTGAGCGGACCGCGAGACCGGCGCTCAACTTTACCGGCCCTGGCCGATTCCGCGTCGCAGCACGGATCGCCGAAAGCCACGGGTGTGACGCCATCTTCGACGGAGAGCTTGGCGATAATGTCTTTGGGTTTCCGATGCGGGCGGAGCCGGTCGCCGATTATCTCCGGCGGTGCGGTCCCGTACCGGGAATCGTTATAGTCGCGCGCGATCTTGCGCGCCTGAGAAGACTCTCCATCTGGCGCGCTCTCCTGGAAGGTGTCTCCTGCGCCCGCTCAGAGTCCTGGTTGCGGAGCCGCTACGACTTGATGAAATTCGTCGCCAGACACGATGTCGACTCATTACGGTTTGTCACGAAGGAGGTATTGGCAGATTACGAGGAAAACGCCCAGCGCTTTTGCCATCCTTGGTTTCGTGACGGATCACTACCGACACTCAGCAGCGCAACCCTTATCCAAGCCCTGATTCAGACAACGTCTACCGCCCTACATCTGCCCTTCTGTATTCCAGGGCTCCCGCCTTACGTGCATCCTCTAGTCAGTCAGCCACTCGTAGAGGCGGCGCTTCGCATACCCTCCAACCTTGCCATCAAGTCGGGATGGAACCGCGCAGTTGCGCGGCGCGCGTTCTCCAACGAACTATCCGTTGAAGTCCGGCAGCGGAGTACCAAATCACAGTTTGACTGTCTGGTCCGAGAGACTGTTAGAAGAAACGCCGGCTGGCTGAGGGAGTTCCTCCTTGACGGCGTACTTGCAAAGGAAGGCGTCATTGATAGGCATAGAGTCGAGCAAGCCCTATCTGACCGGGTGAATGCCTTTGATTCTTACTTTACGCGACTGTTCATCCAAGTCTATATTGAGGGCTGGCTCAGACAGTGGATTGCATAGCGTCAGAGTGGACCTTGGCCCGCCGCGGCTGCGACGACCTGCTGTCGGTCGTCCGGATCAGTGATCCTTGCCGGACACCGACATTTGCGTATCCCGCGCCAGTTGACTGCCCGCTTTCCAGCGCTTCCAGAGTTTCGCTTCGCTCGCTGGAACTTCGCCACTCGGATTCTCGCCTCTCAACCAAAACTCGAACCAGGCGAAGTTTCGGTTGGCCGCCTCTCGGACAAGGCTAGGATCATCTATGTTGTGGCCCGTGCGCGGGTAGACCACCCATTCCGCTGGCGCTCCGAAATGTCTCGCGGCCTTGGTCAGGTCAAGTCCGAATTCCGGCGAGCTCCACGCACCCGTTTCGGCCAGCATCGGCGTCGAAACGCCCTCGAGGTGAAGGTCCGGCGAGTCCTCCAAGTAGACGGAGGGATCAGAATAATACGCCGCGCCAAACACCTGGTCGTGAATCTTGCGATTAGCCATGCCGCTCATCGCCAGATACTCGCCTATTTGATCTGCGGTGCCCTCCGCGAACGAAGCGGCGATGAAACCATTGCGCTTTTCCATCACGAGCGGGCCAAGCCAGCCGCCATGACTCTGTCCACAGATTGCAATCCGTTTGGAGTCGGCCACGCCCATTTCCTCGAGATGTTGGATACCGAGAATGATGTCCAGTGCCGGCGCGCCTGCCAGATTCTTCGGTTCAAAGTTGCGGCCATACCCCAATGTGCCACGATAGTTTGGCTCGAAGATTGCGACCCCATGAGACGCCAACGCCTCGAATGGGTACGGCCACGCAGCAAAATAGGTGGAAAAGCCGTCGGTCAGGGGGACCCCCGGGCCCCCATGCACGAAAACCAAAAGAGGCCATGGTTTCTTTGCGTCCTTGGGTTCAAGCAGCTGGCCGCTGATTGGCACAGCATCGCCGCCCAACCACTGCACCTGCAGCCCTCGATACCGGATTCGCTGCAAGGCATCCTGGTTGATAGCTGTGACCCTGACCGGTACGCGATCCTTGCCGACCACGTAAACTTCTGGCGGCTTCACCAACGTCTGCCCTACGAATGCACGCACAGTGCCTCCTTGGGTGAACGCAAACTCCGATGCATCGCCCGGGAATTCTATGACCGACCTGGGTTTCCCGCCGCGCGGGAAGGCCCACAGGTTTAATCGACCGTCGACGGCCGTCTCCACAAGCACACTATGCGGCCCCACAGGCCTACCCGCGACAGAAGAACCTCCGCCTGCGCCTGAGTATGCCGTCTGTATCGGAGACCACCCTCCGCCGGCCCCCGCCACATCCTTATTGACGTCGACCAACTTCCAGTCGGGATAGTGATGGCTGTACCAGATGTTCTTCTCCACTACGCGCACCAGCACCAAACCCCCACCATTCTCGGTCCAGTCTCCTCCTGTGTACCAAATCGCCGGCCGATCGCGTCCGGCCGCGGTACCTCGTCCAACAACACGAAATTTCCCATCGGAGGTGCTCACCAGACCTACGCTCGTTTCCGCTGCCTGAAAAGGCGGACCCACCTTCGGCACATCATTTGCCACATAGGTAACGGCTATGTTTCGCGACAAAGGGCCCCACCTGAACGCTTGGACGCCCCCCGGGACTGGCATTTCACGCGCCGCACGCCCGGGATTCGCGACCCACAGCCTTCCCATTCCGCCTAACGTAGCAAACCCCTGCTCCCACGTTGGATTGTAAAAATCCCGTAGGATCGTTGTCTCTGGATCTGCCAAGAACCCACTTCCTCCATGAAAGATCCGCCAATAAATCGTATCTGTCGTCGGCATTGCGCGCCGCGTTATATACGCCAGGCTCCCGGTATCCGAGTATTGAAAATACACTATCGGATCAGGCGAGGTCGCGAGCACATGGACGGCGCGACTACGCACGTCATAGGCATACACTTGAGCACCGCGCCCCCGCGCGATCAAGGCCGCAAGCACCTTACTCCCATGCTCCCACTGCAACTCGCTGGCGCCATCCAGTTCCGCTATATGCTGCGGCAAGCTTCCCGGAACTGCACCAGCGATGTATACTTTGACCGTGGATTGCGCTCCCGACGCAATGTACGGCGTCAAAGCAAACGCGAGCTCTGTTCCGTCACTGGACACTGCAAGCTCCCTGATGTATTGAACTCTCTCATAATCCCCGACGCTGAACGCGCTCCTCTGCGGACTGCTGCCGTATTGCATCCCGCCCGCTGCGCACGCAGCTACACCTTGCAGAGCTACACATAACACCTCGAAGGTCCATTTCGCCACGAGCCACGTGCAATCCCGGCGATTCGTGCTCCACAGCGCCTGGACCCACGCACGCCCTAAGCGAGCCCCGGCTCTCACGAGCATCTTCACCAGTTCACTGCCGCCGAAAGAGAGAAGGCTCTGCCGAGAGCAGACGCATTCTGCGCATCATATCCAATTGCCGGAGGAACAAACTCCGCCGCGGGGACGATCGGAGGCGCCGAGTTCAGCGCATTCAATATCGCGAGGCTGACCTTCGAAACGGCCCCAGATCGAAATAGTTTTGGGATCTCATAACTGACTTCCCAGTCGTTGGTCGTCCATGAGCCAATCCGTGCCCCCGGAGTTACTCCGAAGGTCTGCTCGCCGTCAATATGGTTGACAAATGAGTGGACACTCCATGCGTTCCGGGACCATCCAAGCTCCATGCGCATCTTGAATCGCGGGGGGTTGAACAGGACGCCGGCGATCGGTTCAGGAGGAGTGCCTGGCAGACTGGTCTGATCGAACCGCAGCCATGTACCATCGATATCCGCTACGACCACACCAATCGCGGTGTCCCATTGGTCCCTCACGTCGGCATCTATTCCGTCTATATTCTGCGACGCAACGTTCGCATAGCGATTGTAGATAATGGCCGCGACGTCCGCCGGAACGTATGGCACCCCGAATGCGTTCCCAAAAGCTTCCGCGCCTGCAATCGCCTGACTCTGCAGACCCGCGCTCGGGTTCATTACAATCTCGGCCGAATAGAGCGGATTTCCCAGAGCTGCCAGCGGATTTACTATCGGGACCGAGATGCGGCCATGGTAATTAATGTCATAATACGTCACCTGGAAGCGCATTCGGCCGAGGAACTCTGGAGCGTATTGCACCGTCTCCGTCGAGGTGGTTGCTGTTTCAGGCTTTAGGTCCGGATTGGAACCCGTGTCGTAGAGTACCTCGCTGTTACTTTGCGGCAGTTTCCATAGAAACCCCGGATAGAGGCCAACAGCCTCTCCTCCATGAAGTTCGTAGAGCGAGGGTGCGCGAAAGGACGTCCCCCATGTGCCTTTCAGGGTAACGGCCCGGAGAGGAGAATAGCGTAGCCCAACCACCGGATTCGCCGTCCCTCCAAAGTCACTGTAATGGTCGTAGCTTTCCGCCATATTCAATGTCAACGAGTTCACAGCAGGGTCACCGCTGCGTCCCCTCAGCAGGGGTACGTCGAGCTCCAAGTAGCTGAACGTTACCCGCCGGCTTGCGGCAACAGGCGCCACCGTAGTCGCCTCCGCGCTCTCGAGGTCGAGGCTCTCCCTTCTGAAACCCCCACCTGCGGCGATCTTCAGCTCGCCCGCCGGGAGATTCAGCAGTGTCCCCGACCCTGAGAGCGCGATCCCCGTCTGTTTTGTTTGATTGGCCTGGTACAAGGAGAACGGGATGGAGGAAACCACGGTATTCGTGCTCGCTGATTGCTCGGCACCAGCGTCGGTGATGTCCATTGCGACCGACCCGGCGCCAGCGAACTTATAGAGCAGCCGCATATCAGCGCCGAACTCACTGGTCGTCGCTGCCGTCGAAACTGGGTATTCCGTGTTTAGAGCTTCCCGGTGGGTGTAGACACCTTCTATGGAGCCTTGTACGGTCTCCGTGAAGTCATAGTCACTGTCAAGATAGGCTGAGTGTGCCCTCAACATCGGCTCCAGATACACAAGTGGCCCCGCGCTGTACGACACGGATCGCTGGTCAGCTCGCAGGGAATCGCTCGAATCATACTCGTATGCAAACACGGTACTGCCATGGTCGTACTCCCTGCCCACGAGCTGACCGTACTGCTGACGAAACCCGCCGCCGTCAGCTGCCTCCTGGATCGAGGCGGTTGTCCTCTCTCCCTCGTAGTTCTTGATTGGAACGATGTTCATGACGCCGGCTACGGCATCAGAGCCGTATATGGCCGAAGCGCCTCCGGAGTCGATTTCAATTCTGTCGACCGCGATCGTCGGCATCAAAGACATATCAACGGACTCAGAGGTACCGTTATAGGCCAGCCGCTGTCCGTCAAGCAGGGTCAATGTCGAATTGTTGCCTATGCCACGCAGATTCGCGGTATACGCGCCCAGCCCGCCGGAATTTCCATTGTAGCTACCGACCGATCCGATAACGCCGGGGTTATCGCCGCCACTGAAATCCACAGGAAGTGTGCGAATTACCTCTCCGATGTTTGGCAGGCCGGAATCCGCGATTTCGCTGCCCGTTATGACAGTCATTGGGTAAGCCGGCACGGCGCCGGCGATGTGAGTTCCCGTTACTACGACCTCCTGTAAGAGGTCCGATTGCGCTCGAGCTCGTTTATTCGGCACCGGACCCTGAGCGGCACCGTCGCTCCCGGGACTGGGGTAACCAGCGTTTCCCTCACAACCCTTGCACGCCCTTGCTTGATGTGGAACCGGCGCTGGCGTCGGGGCGACTGGCACTATCTCGAGCGTGTGACCCAGGAGGACATACCGCAACTTTGTTCCTTTTAGCAGTTGCTGTAGCGCAGACCTTGCGGCATAACTACCCCGTAGCTCGCTCGTGTGTCCTTGGAGCAGTTCGGAGGCAGACGCGAAGTCGATCTGCAGGTGAGCTTGAGCACCGAATTGCAAGAGCGCCTTATCCAGGGTTTCAGCTTGGATGTTAAAGACATAGACCCTGTCCAAATTGCCCGCAAGCGCAGCGGAGCTGGCCGCTATAAAAGCAAGGGACGCTGTTAGCAATGCAGCCAATTTCCCCGAGTGGCATGGCGGGAAAGTTGGGATGCAACTCCCGGTGCGCGGGACGCAGAAAAGACTCATACGGAGGCTCCCCCTGTGATCTTCTGTCGCTGCGGCGTGGACGCTCAGCGCGTGCACGGCGCCAAGCGGCGTGGCCAGTCAAATCAAGTGATATGACGCACTTGTTACGGAGGCCGAAACCCGGTTTGAAAAAAAAGGAAGTCCGGGCAGCCGTTTGCAGCGGCGTCGGCTAGGTCATTCGCCGTGGACGCGGACTACGGTTGCGCCTTGTGCGGCTGGGGATGCGGCGTTGAAGGACGCATTTTGATGAGCACGACCGTTCGGTGCTCTTCCACAACTACGGGAAAGATCGCTTCCAGGCTTTGGAGCCACTCTTCGATTTGATTCTCGAATACGATTCCGCTAAAGCGGAGCCCGTCCGCAGGCGCATTCACGACGATGTGGCGCGGTGAGTAGCGGTTAATGGTCTCGATCACGTATCGTAAGGATTGGTCATCAAACGTGAGCCAGCCTTGGGTCCATCCAATTGCAGCATGTGCATCCGCCGGCCTTACGGGGCTCAGCACTCCGTCGTCGCCAAATGCGAGCTCTTCGCCGCGACTTACTCGAATCGGCGAGAGAAGGGGTCGATCTGCCCCTTGAACCAGTCCAGGTGACCGACTCGTAGTCCGCTGCGCGGACACCTCGACCGTGCCTTCGGTTACCGCGACGACGACCCGGTCGGTGTTTCGTGTCACCAAGAAGGCTGTGCCGACGGCAGTAATCGTGCCATCGCCAGCAGAAACGACAAACGGCCGCTGCACATTGTGCGCGACCATGAACCACGCTTGCCCTTGGATCAGGTCAACTGAGCGCCGCCGAGCCTCGTATGCGACCGAGATGACTGTTCGACCTCCCAAGATGATGCGCGAGCCGTCGCTCAGCTCGACGTTTTCCATACCGCCGATGGTCGTCTGGTAGACGGCACGGCTGCTCGGCTCACCGTTCGACACACGTCGCAGCATCAACATCAGGCAGAACACCGCAAGGACGCTTAGCGCGACGCCTCGAGACCACCACCACCGATTGATGACAGGCGAACGTCGTTTCCGGTTCTCGTGCAGCGCCCGAACTCTCAGCCACTCCGCTATCGATACCGAAGGGTCGTATTGGTCTTCCTCGAGGTCCGATTCGCGTGGCTGCCGTCGCTCCCGATAAAATTTCCGGTCAGACAGCAGCCGGCTCATGCTGTCAAAGATTCGCCGATTCTCTGCGTCTACATACCATTCCTGCCACTCCGCATAGAGTGAATTGGTAAGACGCTCGTCATCTGCACCACCGAGAGTGGCATACCAAATGAGCGCCTGCTCCCACCGGTCTACCGCCGCCCGCGTTCCGCCTCCGCCCGCGCTCATGGCGCCTTCCCCGGCAGCTCGTCAGCCGAATCGAGGCAGGACTGCAGATACTCAAGGGCGCGGGCGACATGCCTTCTGCCCATCTGCTCACTGATTCCCATTTCCCGCCCCACCTCGTCGAACCTCAGTCCCTTGAGCACGTGAAGAACGAACGCCTGAAGGCATCTCGGTGGCAGCTCCATGATTGCCCGTTCGACGATCTCCAAACGCTCTTGCGACGAAATCGTCGATTCGGCGGAGAAGTCCTCTCCCTGCTCCAGAGGCTGGGCAGAGCGACAGAAGCGCTCGTGCTGCGCCCGGTCCCGCCAGCGGTCTCTCGCCAGGTTCACGGCAACCCGCCAGAGATAGCCAGCCAGCAGGCCAATCGTGCCAGGGCGATCAAGCGCGAGCACTTTTGCATATGCCTCCTGCATGATTTCCTTCGCGTCTTCGATCGAGCCCGTTCGCACCGCGAGAAATCGGACCAACGCTGCGTTATGGTTCCGATAGACCTCTGAAAGCGCCTGCGAACAATCTCGCTTAGGCATCGGCTCGGCCGGCTGACTGCCCGCTGAAGCCGGCTTCTCGGGCTCAGACTCCAGCCTTTTGGACTCGCCGTCGACCGCGCTCACGGGTAGAAGGCCCCGCACTTGCCAATAGACGAACCGCGAGCGGATTCCGAAACCGTAGCTATCGGATTCCGCATCGCACGAAATCGGACGGGCGCAAGGAGAGCCTTCGCGCGCAAAGCAAAATCGGCCATTTGATTCGCCCCCTCATGGATTCGAGTGACGATCGCGCGGCAACGTCAGGCATCGCTCAAGGAAGAGCTGATGATTCAGATCTGACGGCGAGTCGAATCGAGAGTCAGAAACAGACTCTCGCTGGAAATTCTGTTGCTGCGCATTGTCGCGGCAGTATCACACAACTGAGCGCAGCGAGAACTAGCTCACTCGAAATTTCCCTGCGTGGTCCCTACGCGCTCGACGCTGGTGCCCGTCACGTCTGTTATGCGCGCAACTCTGGGCACCTATGATTGCCGCCACGCCTAACGCTTGGCACAGCGGCTCACGAAACCCCTCCCCGAACCTAGCGGCTTTTTATTGCAGCAGCGCCCGACGTCCATCAGCGCAGTGAAGAGCCCGGCGGCGCCGCGTCTCCCTAACACCGAGGGCCTATCGATTATTCCCATCGGCACGACTAAAGTCCGCGCTCGTCATGGACAAACATCGAGTTAGTTTTGGCCGGCCACGGGCGTAGATGCATGAACCTCCCCGCAACCACCCTCGCGATGTCCCGAGGCGTGACGACCGCCCCGCCTCGTCACCATGACGCGGCGTTCAGCTCGTTACGCGCATCTGATCAAGGTCTGCCGGATGCGAGGCTGTTCTCGCGAGGATGCCAGGGATCTGGTCCAAGAAGGGTATCTGCGCCTGCTCGAATATCAGCGGTCCGCAAAGGTGCGGGACGCGGATGCTCTGCTGCGGCGCATAGTGTTGAATCTCTCGATAAACTACTTCTATCGCGTTCTGTCGGCTCCATTCTCATTCGAGAGTGTCGACAGGCTCGACAGTCGGGGCATGCTGATCGATCCCGCGCCGGATCCGGAGCGCACGCTGACCGCCGAGCAGGAGCTGGCGGCAACCGTGGATCTATTGATGAGCGCCGTCAGTGAGCGGGTCTGCCGGATTTACATCGCCCAACGGATGGGATATGGCCACGAAGAGATAGCCACCGCATTCGGAATCATGCCGAGGACCGTCGAAAAGCACGTCGTGTCGGCCAACTCTGCGCTGAGAGAAATGATGCCTGAGGCCTTCTCCAAGCGCAGGCGTCCCTGAAGCCAGGCCGCTTACCGGACGTGCTCCTCGAACCACGCCACCATGCGCGCCGCATAGTCCACAGTCGCCGGCCACTTGCGCACGCCGTGTCCCTCCTGCGGGTAGGTCACCAGCACGGACTTCACCCCGTTCTCGAGCAGCGCGTTGTGAAACTGCACCGCCTCTTCCGGCGGGGTGCATCGGTCGAGGACGCCGCAGGTGGACAGCGTCGGGGTCTTCGTCTTGTGCGCGTGCATGATCGGGCTGCGCTCGAAGTACTTGCCGCCCGGGTTGGTGTAGGTGTCCTCGAGGAAGAGCGCCACGAAGTACCCGATGTTGGAGATCAGGTGCTCCGTGACCTGGTTGGTGACGGGCGAGACGGCGACCGCGGCCTTGAAGCGAGGGTCCTGGGTGATGAGCCAGGCGGTCATGTAGCCGCCATAGCTGCCCCCGGTGACGCCGAGCCGGGCGGGATCGGCGAGGCCACGCTCGGCCAGGTGATCGAGGCCCGACAGATAGTCGTAGGTGTCGGCGCCGCCCATGTCGCCCATGACGGGGCGCACGAAGTCCTGGCCGCGCCCGGTGCTGCCGCGGGGGTTCGGCAGGAAGAGCGCGAAGCCTCGTCTCAGCAGCAGGAGCGAGCCGATGCTGCGGCGGCCCATCCAATACGGCCGGAAATGCCACACCGGCCCGCCGTGCACGTTCAATATGACCGGATGCGGCCCGCGGCCCGCGGGCTTGAGCAGCAGGCCCTGGATCTCCAGGCCATCCGGCGCACGCCACTTCACCGTCTCCACGCTGGCGAGCGCGGACAGCGCCTCCTCGGCGCCGGGATCGAAGGATTTGATGGCTTCGTAGCGGCCGCGGCGGATGACGGCGATTTCCGGCGCCCGCTTGAAGCCCTCGCCCACCAGCGCACAGTCGCCCGGCTCGCCGAAGCCCGCGATCACGGTGTAGAAGCCGCCGGTCGTGACCTCCTCGCTCTGCCAGACCTCCTTCAGCTCAGCCGATTGGACGTCGTGGAGGGCGACCACGGTCTCGAACCCGCGGTGGCCGGCGAGCAGCAGATGACGGTCGGAGCGGAACTCCGTATGGGTGACATCGATCCCGCCGGTGGCGACCTTGCGGACCTCGCCGGTCCGGGTGTCGATCAGCCGCAGGTCGCCGGCGACGATCCACCGGTCGCTGCAGAGCGCCTCGACCACCGCGATGTGGCGGCCGGAGGGCGAGCCGCTCGGCCAGCCGAGCTGATTGTGATCCTGCGGACCGTAGACATCGCGGCTGGCGCCGCCTTCGGTCTGGATGATGGCCAGGCGGGCGGTGTACCAGAGGCCCTCGCTCGGCCCCGGGGAGACGATGGCCGCGATCGCCTCATTCCCGCACCACGCCGCTTCCCAGACGTTGCAGTTCGCGGGACTGAACTGGCTGACGCGGTTCTCCTCCAGGTCGTAGACCCAGGCGCGCCGCCAGCGGTAGCTCTCCTCGCCCGTGTCGACGGTCGGCAGCCACGCCGGCAGGTCCTGCGCCGCCGTCTTGCTGGTCGCGGCGCCCTGCGCACCGGAGAGGTCGGCGCCGTGCCCGGCGACGCTGAGGAGGATCCGGCGGCCGTTCGGCGACCAGTGCAGGTACTCCACCCAGCCCTCGACCGCCGGGGCGACGCGGCATTCGCCGCTGTCGACGTCGAGCAGGTAGAGCTGGAAGTCGCCGGCTTTGCGCCGGTCGGAGAGAAAGGCGATTCGCCGGCCGTCGGGAGACAGCTGGGGCGCCCGGTCCGTGTTGGGGCCGAAAGTCAGCACCCGCGTGTCGCCGGTCGTGAGGTCCGTCAGGCAGATGCGGGAGATCGCCTCGTTGCCGGAGTCGATCAGCGTGCCGGTGAAGGCCGCCCGGCCGCCGTGCGCCGAAATCTCCGCCGCATCGGCGATGAGCCCGCTGCCGGGCCGCCGGAAGGCACGGTACAGAGCCTCCGTCTCGCGATAGATCGGGGTCTCACGTATGTCTCTGAGCACTGGTCATCCCCTGATTCCTCGGACCCGGGGAGGATTATCACCCCGAGCCGTTGAAGCGCGCCAGCGTGTATGCGTCCGGGTTGGGTCCGGCCGGCGAGACTCCACTCATCAGGTCCGCCAGGAGCTGCCCGGAGCCTGCCGCCAGCGTCCAGCCGAGGGGCCCGTGGCCGGTGTTGATCCAGAGATTGCCGATCGGGGTCGGGCCGATGATGGGTACGCCGTCGACCGACATCGCCCGCAGGCCGCACCACGCCTTGGCTTTGGCGGGGTCGAGGCCCCATTTCGGCAGCACCTGACCGACGAGGCGCGCGAGGTTCTCGATGCGGGCCTCGGGCAGCGACAGGTCGTAGCCGGTGAACTCCGCCGTTCCCGCCACCCGGATGACATTCTCGAGCGGCACCACGACCGCGTGGAAGTCATCGTCACAGACGGGCACGTGAAATGGCGCGGCGGCGGGCGGCCGCTCGAACGTCAGCGAGTAGCCTTTCGCCGGCCGGACCGGGACGGCGATGCCCAGGGTCTTCAGCAGGAGTGGACTGTAGCTGCCCGCGGCCACGACATAAGCATCCGCGGAGAACGCCGTGTCGCCGCTGCGCAGGGCCGTGACCTTCCCCTGGCGGGTGGTGATTCCGGTGACCGGCGTGCGGAAGCGGAAATCGACGCCCGCGCGGCGGGCGTGATCGGCGAGACCGACGCAGAACCTGTAGGCATTGCCGATCTCATCGAGCGGGTAATGGATCGCACCGGCGAGCTCCCGGCCGACCGGCTCGAGCGCCGGCTCCATCGCCGCGACCTCGCTACCCGTCAGTTGCCGGTAGGTCAGGCCCGCGGGGCGCAGTGTCTGCGCCCAGGCGATCGCCCGCTCGAGCGGCGCGGGATCGCGGAAGATGCGCAGCGTGCCGGGGGAAGCGGCGCCATACGGGATGTCGACTTCCCGCCGCAGCCGCCCCAGCACCTCGAGGGAATGAAATCCCAACGTCATGTTCTTGATGGTGTTGCGCTGGTACCGCTCGGCGCTGGAGTTGCGCAGGAAATCGGTGCCCCAGCCCGCAAGCTGCGGCAGCACCTTCAGGTGCAGCTTCAGCGGCGAGTCGGAACGGCCGATGGAGGCCAGCAGCACCCGCCAGCTTCCGGGCGCGTTCCACGGCTCCGGCATGCTGGGTGTCAGGAGTGAGCCGTTGGCGAAGCTCGTCTCCTGCCCCGGGCCCTCCTGACGGTCGAGGACGGTGACCGTCCAGCCGCGGCGCGCAAGAAAGTATGCGGAGGTGATGCCGATCAGGCCGCTGCCGATGACGAGCGCTTTCATCGGCACGCAGCGTATACGTCCGCTATAGACGGTGCCAGTAGGCGTTCCCCACGCAAGGCACCTGGCCGATCTTGGCGGCGATCAGGGAGAGGTGTCTCTCCGTGAGGCCGGTGACGTCGATCCGGATGTACAAGGTGCCCGTCGTCCCGAGCTCTGCGACGACGCGGCGCGGCACGACGTTGAGGGTTTGGAAGGAGGTCAGGACGCGGGCGAGTGCGCCCGGGTCGGCTTCAGCGCTCACACGCAGGCAGAGCGCCTGCGTCGCCGTCTCTTCAAATACCGATTCCAGTGGATTCATGGCAAGGGATCCTCATCGCATTTTCACCTCGATCGAGCGCACGCCAGCCCCGGCTTTCAGCGAAAGCCGGGCCCGTAATCGACCCGATCTGGTGGATGAGGGAAGCCATGTCCAAAGCCAGTATGCCCCACTATTCAGCGGAAAGTCACCTGTAACCCGCATTTCTGGATGAACGCGCAGCCAAATCCCATGGCCCGCGTTCCCTTGCCGCCCGATGCTGCATGCCGGCGATTCCGTGATGACACCATTTTTTGAATCGCCCTGTTACGATAAGCTCGCCGAACCCGGAACTTTCATGATCGCCGTGATGCAATCCGATCTCGTCCGCCGCCATCGCCTCACTGTCGAGGAGTATTTCCGGATGGCAGAGGTGGGGCTGCTGGCGCCGGAGGCCCGTGTCGAGCTGATCGAGGGAGAGATCTTCGACATGCCCCCGATAGGCAATTTACACGGCGGACTCACAGCCTGGCTCCACCGGCGTCTGCTACGCGATCTCGGAGACAGGATCTCGGTGTGGGACCAGGTGACTCTGCCCCTCGACAGATTCTCGGCGCCGGAGCCCGATCTCGTGGTCCTCGAGTACCGGCAGGACGAGTACAAGAACAAGCGTCCATCACCCACCGACGTCTTCGCGATTGTGGAGATAAGCCACAGCTCTCTACATCATGACCGCGAAATCAAGCTCCCCTTGTATGCTCGGCACGGCATCCCAGAGGTATGGATCGTGGATGTCGCGCGCCCGGTCATTCACTTCTTCCATACTCCGCATGCCGGGCAGTATACGTTCACATCCTCCACGCCGGCGCCCGGCCCGGTGTCACTACGGCGTTTGGCCGGTGCGACCGTGGATCTCACCGGGTTGTTCGACGACTGAGGTGTACCGAACGTGATCCGATTACAGCTGCCTGTCGCTCTCCTCGCAACGCTCGCCATGGGGGCCTGCGCCCAACAGCCGGCCAAGGATTCCCCGCGTGTGGCCGAACAGGCGGCACAGTGGGGCGTCTCACCGTACCTGCTGGTGACGGCCGAGAACCGGGGCTACTGGCCGCAGAAGCGCGACGGCAAGGTGTTCTTCTGCAAATCCGCGGCGGTCACCGGCTCGAACATCGCCTCGGAGGAATGCCTCGATGCGGGACTGATCGCGGGCCGGCTGGGCCGTGAGGACGATGAGTCGCGCCGCTCGCAGGAAGCGCTGGAAAAGAGTCAGGGCTACTGCCTCGGGCACGGCGTCGCCGGCTGCTAGCGGCAGATTTCAGACCCAGCCGCCGTCCACGATGTAGTGCTGGTTGGTGACGGCGCTCGCCTCCTCGGAGGCGAGAAAGACGATGACCTTCGCCACCTCGGCGGGCTCGATCTTGCGCTTCAGGCACTGGCGGGACACGATCTCGGCCTCGCCTTCCGGCGTCACCCACTTCTCCAGCTGGCGCTTCGTCATGATCCAACCCGGGGCCACGGCGTTGACGCGGATGCCGTAGGCGCCGAAGTCGCGCGCCAGCGAGCGCGTCAGACCCAACACGGCGGACTTCGAGGCGGTGTAGCCGGCCATGCCGCCCTGGCCGATGATCCAGGAGATCGACCCCAGGTTGATGATCGAGCCCCCGCCCAGCGACTTCATGCCGGGGATCACCGCCTGGGCGCAGAAGAACTGGTGTCTGAGATTGACCGCGATGCGGCTGTCCCAGATCGCCTCGGTCACCTCGAGGGTGGCGTGGCGCTCGTCCTGGGCGGCGTTGTTGACCAGCACCTGGATCGGGCCGAGGAGCTTGGCTGTGGCGGCCACCGAGCGCTGCAGCGCCGGGATGTCGGTGAGGTCGCAGGGCTCGAAGTGCACCGGCGTACCGGCGGCCTCCAGCTCCCGCGCGAGCGCGCGCGAGGGCTCGACGGCGATGTCGATGAAGGCAACCCGGGCCTGCTGGGCCGCGAACTGGCGCACGATCGCCTCGCCGATGCCCGAGCCGCCGCCGGTGATCAGCACCACCCGGCCCCTCAAGTCAGGATAGATCGCCGCCATCTGCCGTCACGCTCCTGAAATCAGCCGTGTGTTGGGACGAATCGGGCTTGCACCGGGGGCAGCCCCGGCGCCGGCGCCTCGAAGCTGAAGAGGTCGCCCGCCAGCGGCTGCGCCGCGCGCTGCTCCTGCGTTAGCCCCGCCCATGCGGTGGTCACATAGGCCGTGCGCAGGTCAGGGCCGCCGAAGGCGATCTTGGTGACGTTGGCGCACGGCACGCGCACGGTCGAGAGCAGCTTACCTCGCGGCGAGTAGCGGCGCACGCCCCAGCCTCCATAGAGCGCGATCCAGACGCAGCCTTCCTGATCCACGGCGGTGCCGTCGGGATGGCCCGCGCCCTCCTCGATCCGCACGAAGACGCGCTTGTTCATGAGCGTATGCGGATCCGGTCGGTCGAAGGCGTACACGGTGCGATCTGACGTAGCGGTGTGATAGAACACACTGCCGTCGGGGCTGAACGCCGGACCGTTCGTGATGATGTAGCCCTTATCCAGGCACACACACCGCCCATCCGCATCCAGACGGTACAGGGCACCGGTCCGCTCGGCTTCCGTATCATGCATCGAGCCGAACCACAGCTCCCCCTCCGGACTCACGGTCCCGTCATTCAGGCGGTTGGCGGGAAGATCCGGCTCGACGGCGAGCAGGTGCACGAACTCGGCCGACTGCGGATCGAAGCGCGAGAGTCCGCTCTTGAGGCCCGCGATGAAGCCGCCGCCGACGAGCGGTGCGATGAATCCGGGCTGCTCCGGCGCCGTCCAGGCGCGCGGCTCGCCCCCGCCCGGGTGCCAGCGGTGCACGCGCCGCGCCTTGATGTCGACGAACCAGAGCGCCGCGTCGCGCTCCACCCACACGGGGCCCTCGCCGAGCTGGGCACCCACCTGGCAAACTTGCCTGGCATCCACGGGTCTCGACCTCCGTCAATTGTCCGAGTTGACCACGCTGAGCGTGATGCGTGCATCGAAGCGCTCTCCGGGCGCGAGCAGCTTCTGGCCGGTGATGGCCGGCGGCGCCGAGCGGTTGATCGCGTTCGGCATGTGGCTCACCGGCTCGACGCAGAAGAAGTCCTTGCCCGGAGGACTGTAGATGTGCAGCCAGTGTAGCGCCCGGCTCGCCGTGAGCGCGAGCCGCAGCCGCTCCTCGGGCAGCAGAATCTCCGCCACGCCCGGCCAGCCGGTGTGGCAGTTGTCGACCAGCTCCGCTCGCGCCACCTCGTCGCCACGGCCCCACTGCCCGAACCGCGTGCCGTGGGCGAGGCGCACCGGCAGGTACTCCTCGTCCGTCAGCCAGACGCCCTCGACGCGCGCCTTGAGCTGCGCCCCCTGCCCTTTGTGGAAGTACGGATGCCAGCCGAGGCCCGCGGGCATCGGCGTCGAGTCACGGTTCTCCACCGAGAGCGCGAGGTCCAGACTGTCCGCACGCACCGTCAGGGTCTGAGCCGCGACGTAATGCCAGGGCCACCCGTCAGGCGCATGCTCGTAGGAGAGCACGGCGGTGTCCGCAGCCGCCGACTCGATGCGCCAGGGGCGGCGCCAGCCGTGGCCATGGAGCGGGTGCGCCTGGCCCGGCGCGTTGCGCTCGATCCTGAATTCGCGGCCATCCACGCGCAAGCGCCCGTCGGCAATCCGGTTGGCGAACGGCACGAGCACGAACGCCGCCGTCTCGAACGGATCGCGGGTCCCGGCAGGCGTCGGCCGCAGCACGTCGCGCCCCTGGTAACGGAGCGTGGCGACCGCGGCACCGAGATCGGGAAGCAGCTCGAGCTTCAGGTCGCCATCGGCAAGTGCCAGCACCGAGCGGCTTTCCTACTCCGTGGCGCGGGCGGAGGGCAGCCCCTCGCTGCGCGGCCTGTGCCGGTGCCAGAGCTCCTGGATGGACTCGAGCGGGCGGCCTTTGGTCTCCGGCACGAAGCGGATGACGAAGAGCGCCGCGAGGAACGCACAGACGCCATACACCCAGTAGGCGAAGCCGTGATTGAAGTGAGCGTTGAGTCCGCTGCTGCCGTCCATCATCGGGAAGGTCGTCGACACGATGAAATTCATGATCCACTGCGCCGCGACGGCGATCGACATCGCCTTGCCGCGGATGGAGTTGGGGAAGATCTCCGACAGCATCACCCAGACCACCGGCCCCCAGGAGAACGAGAACCCGAGGATGTAGACGACCACGGCCCCGAGGGCGATGTAGGAGGATCCCGAGGCGCCGCCGGCCTGCCCGACCGTCGCCGCGACCAGATGCCGGTCGAAGAGGAAGCCGAGGAGTATCATGGCCGCCGACATGATGAGCGCGCCCGCCACCAGGAGCGGCTTGCGCCCGATCCGGTCCACCGTGAAGGTGGCGATCAGCGTGAACACGGTCATGGTCACGCCGCTGTAGATCGCCGAGTCCCACAGCGCCTGATTGGTCGAGGCGCCCATGTTCTCGAACATGTGCGGCGCGTAATAGAGCACGGCGTTGATGCCGACGACCTGTTGGAAGATCGACAGCATGATGCCGACGAAGAGCACCAGCGAGCCGAAGCTCAGGAGCGGGCGCGTATGCTCGACCAGCGTCGCCTTGATCTGCAGCAGCGTCGACTGCGCCTCGCTGTCGCCGACCAGGCGCTTCAGCAGCGCCAGCGCATCGCCGTCGCGATCCTTCAGCACGAGGAAGCGCGGCGTCTCCGGCACCATCAGCATGAAGATGATGAGCAGCGCCGCGGGGATCGCCGCCGAGGCGAGCATGTGCCGCCACGCCGTCGTCATCAGGTACTCACGGGTGTGGCCCGCCTGGATGGCCCAGTTGACGAAGTAGACGAGCGTGATGCCGACGACGATCGCGATCTGCTGGAAGGTCACCAACATGCCGCGCGAGGCCGGCGGCGCCACCTCCGCGATGTACATGGGCGCCAGCATCGAGGCCATGCCGATGGCCATGCCCGCCACCAGGCGATAGCCGAGGAAGGCCGGCAGCGCGTGATAGCCGGTGCCGCCGAAGATGCTCCAGAAGAACTCCGGATAGGCCGCGCCGAGGCTCGACAGGAAGAAAAGCACGCCGGCGATGATGAGGCCGCCCTTGCGGCCGATCCGGGTCGAGATGGGGCCGGCCAGGCCCGCGCCGATGACGCAACCCAGGAGTGCCATCGAGATCGCGAGCCCGGAAAGGAAGTTCGCATCCGCCTCGGCCAGATGCCGCGGCAGCACGAAGTTGTGGGTGATGGCGTCGGTCACGCCGGAAATCACTGCCGTGTCGTAGCCGAACAGCAGCCCGCCCAAAGTCGCCGCGACCGTGAGCGCCGCCACGAGTCCCGGATTGCCCTTGCTCATTGATACCCCCTCACTCTCGAATTGAGTCATCGCCGCATGCAGCCACGAAGTGCTCGCTCGTGGGCGAGCCGCATTCTCGCACGGATGGCATTGTTAGCGTTAACATCGCGCACCGGCGCACCCCTGTCAAGCGCGCGGCGGCCCGGCGGGCTTGGGCGCGGCGGCCGACTGGCGCGAGATGAGCGCGTGCGGCATCAGCCGCTGCAGCCGCTCCGCGCTGCGCCGGCTGCCGCGGACCGCGGCGACCAACATATCGGTGGCCTCCGCGGCCATCCGCGCGATCGGCTGTTGGATGGTGGTCAGCTCCGGCCAGATGGTCGAGGCGATGAGCGTATCGTCGAAGCCCACCACGGTGAGGTCGCGCGGCACGTCGAGCCCGCGCCGATGCGCCTCGGCGATGACCGCGGCCGCCATGTCGTCGTTGCTCGCGAAGATGGCGGTCGGCGCCGGCTCGGCGGCGAGGAGCTTGCGCGCCGCATCGAGCCCCGAGCGGAAGCTGAAGAAGCCCTGCTCCATGCGCGGCGGCGGCCGGCCGCCGCGCTTCGCGCGCGCGGCCTCCTCCAGCGCCGCGTTGAATCCGAGCCAGCGCTCCTCGCTCGCGCTCTGATTGGGATGGCCCTTGATGAAGGCGAGCCGCTCGTGACCCAGGCCGAGGAGGTAGCGGGTCATTTCGAGCGCCGCCGTGTAGTCATCGATGCGCACGCACATCGCATCGGCCGGCGGGCGGCCCGCGGCGACCGTCACGACGGGCAGGCGCGCGGCGCCCAGCTCCGCCCGGACGACTGGCGACTCGCCGAGCGGCGGCGGCAGCACGACACCGACGACGGCCCCGGAAAGAAGGCGCCGTACCGCCCGGCGCGAGGCGACGGGCGTCGGCTCGCATTTCTCGAGCACCAGCTGCACGCCGTGCCGGGTCGCCGCCTCCAGCGCGCCGACCAGGAACTCGCTCAGGTAGGCCGAGCTCGGGTTGCCGTAGAGGAGCCCGAGCCGCTCGCCGCGCTCGCTCGCGAGATTGCGCGCCGCCAGGTTCGGCGAGTAGCCGAGCTCCCTGACGGCGCGCTGCACCGCCTGACGCGTCGCCGTGCTGACGTATTCACTGCCGTTGACGACGCGGGAAACCGTCATCGGCGACACGCCGGCGTAACGCGCAACATCCTTGATGGTCACGTCGGCGCGCGGCCGGCGGCGGGTCCTGCGCGCCGGCTTGCTCACTGGATCTCGAACGCGCGGTACGAGTGCGGCGGCAGCTGCACCACGAAGCTCGTCTCGCCGGCTTCCCCGGGCGCCGGTCCCGGCACCGCCTCGGGTGACGGCAGCACGTCCTGCCCCGAAGCGAGGTCGGCCAGCCTGGAGGCCGTGCCCTTGACGAAGACGCGCACCGTGGCCGGGCTCGCCCGGTAGGACTCCACGACCAGCGTGTGGTTGTCGTAGGCGAAGAGGCTCACGAGCGCGGGGGCGTCGATGCGCAGCGGAAAGCGCGCGGCCAGCCATCCCCGCAGGTCATCGAGCACCGGCTGCGGCAGCTCGTAGAGCTGCCCCATGTTGGCCGGCACATCGAGCACGTAGAGCTCACCCGGCCCGTACTGGGTCGAGAGCAGAATCGGCACGGAGTTGGCCGAGGCCTCGCCGCGGATCAGCGGCCACGAATCGTTGGTGTAGAAATGGATCTGCGGAAAGATCACCGACGGGTTCCCGACCCCCGGCACGTTGAGGTCACCGCCCCCATGGGGCCCGAAGGTGCCGTAGTAGCGGCGCGCCGCAATGGGCAGCCCGCTGTAGCTGATCTCGGCGACGTTCTCGATACCCTTCTTCCCGAGCGCCTGCAGGAGGCCCGAAGTGATGATGACATCGCCGCCCGCTTCGAGATTGCCCTCGATCTCCTTCACCAGGTCCGGATCGAACGCCGCATCCTTCGTCAGCAGCACCACCGGCGCGCCCTTGGGGAAGTGCGGCGTCAGGTCCATCGGCAGGCCGATGTTGCCGAGATAGTTCTGCAGGAAGTCCTCGTCCGAGGACGACTGGTAGGGCTTGTAGCTCTCGATGCCGATCGGCGCTCCCAGCCTGCCGACGATGTCATCGACCTCCTTCAGCGAGTAGCCGGCCACCTCGGCCCAGCCGGCCACCGCCTCGCTGCCCGCGGGCGCCTGGAAGGACTTCTCCATGGCTTGCCAGTCGAAGCTCGTGTGATCACCCGCCCAGGGCCGGTCGCCGGCGATCGCCGGCGCCGGCGAGGCGAGCTGCGTCCAGCTGAAGAGCGTGATCTCCGGCGACTTGGCGAACATCGAGTCCCAGAGCTGCTCGGCATACCGGTCGGCATAACGCGTCTCGAAGGTGTCGACCCAGTCGCCGCGGTTGCCGCCGTTCGGGCGGATGTTGCTGTAGTAGCGGTAGACGAGGTAGCTCTCGTACTGCTGCAGCAGCTGGTAGGTCTCGACCGGGTCGCGGGTCTCGGTGCCGGTGTAGATGTAGTCGAACATCCGCGCCTCGCGGTCGAGATCGAAGCCGAGTCCCTGGAAGTGCTCGTACCAGTTCGGGTACTTGATGATCACCTTGACGTGCGGGTTGGCGGCGCGGGCCGTCCCGAGGATGACGTGCTGCGCCACCCAGCGCATCTTCTTCAGCCGGTACTGCGTCCAGGAGAGCGCGCCCTTGGCGCGGATGTCGGCGTCGCTGCGCGTGTTGTAGAAAGTGAAATCATCGAGAATCACGGTGTCGAAATGGCTGGCCGCGATCCGCACGGCGCGTTCCGCGGTGGCGACGTCCTTCGGGTTCTCATAGTCGAAGGACTGGAAGGGGCCGCCCTGATCCTGGGAGGTGAGCGTCAGGCCGCCGTCGACGGTGATGCCGTGCGCCCGGAAGAAGCGCGCGATGCGCTCGAGCGCGGCCGGGTCGGCGAACACGCCGCTGCGGTAGTCCTCGAGATAGACCTTGTTGAAATGGACCTGGCTCCAGATCCGCTCGAACTGCCGCCGCAGCACCTGCGGATCGGCGAGCTGGTTGGTGGAGAACACCGGGATGTAGATGGCGACGCTGAAGTTCCTGTAGGGCCGCTGCTGCGGGGCGGCCACTGCCGTACCGGCTGCCAGCAGCAGGCACGCCACGGTCATGGCGCGGCAGATCTCGACGGCACGGATGCCAAACGTTCGCGTCTCTTGCATGCTTGGGGCTCCCCGGACCTCGTGCGATGTTCAATGGGTGGACAGCGCTGTCCATCGCGCCATGGTAACGCTCCCAGGGGACGCATTCCAGCTCCGCGGCGGCATCCGAGGGTCTTCGGCGCCCTCACCAGTCCCACATCGAGCCGTCCTCCAGGCGGGCAACCGGGAGCTGCTTCGGGCTGTAGGGAAAGCGCGCCGCGAGCTTCTCGTCGACGGTGACGCCGTGCCCCGGGCTCTCGCCGCAGTGCAGGCGGCCGTCACGAAAGATGTAGTCGTGGGGGAAGACCTCGTCCGTCTGGTCGGAGTGGCGCATGTATTCCTGGATGCCGAAGTTGGGCACCCACGTGTCGAAGTGCAGCGCCGCGCCCATCGTCACCGGCGACAGGTCGGTCGCCCCGTGAAAGCCGGTGCGCACCTGATGCATGGCGGCGAGATCGGCGATGCGGCGCACGTGGGTGATGCCGCCGGCGTGCACGATCGTGGAGCGGATGAAGTCGATGAGCTGGCCTTCGATCAGCCGCCGGCTGTCCCACAGGGAGTTGAAGACTTCGCCCACCGCGAGCGGCGTGACCGAGTGGCGGCGGATGAGCTCGAAGCCGTCCGGGTTGTCGGCCGGTGTCGCATCCTCCAGCCAGAAGAGCCTGTACGGCTCGAGGTCGCGCGCCAGCCGCGCCGCCTCCACGGGCGTCAGCCGGTGGTGCACGTCGTGCAGCAGCTCCACCTTGCCGCCATGGTCGGTGCGCAGCCGCTCGAAGAGCTTCGGCACGATCTGCAGATAGCCCGGCGTCGACCATTCGGTCTCCAGCGGCAGCTCGCTCTCCGCCGGCTCGTACGCATCCTTCAAGCGCGACACGCCGTAGGGTCTCTTGACGCCGGGAACGCCGCACTGGGCACGTACGGCGCGATAGCCCAGCGAGAGGTATCGCGCCACCTCCGCGCTCGCCTCCTCGATGTCGCGCCCGTTGGCATGTCCGTACACCAGGACGCCCTCGCGCGAGCGGCCGCCGAGCAGGCGGTAGATCGGCAGCCCGGCCATCTTGCCGAGGATGTCCCAGAGCGCCACGTCCACCGCGGCGATGGCGGTCATGGTCACCGGTCCGCGCCGCCAGTAGGCTCCTCGATAGAGAAACTGCCACGTGTCCTCGATGCGTCCGGCGTCGCGCCCGATGAGGTTGGGGATCACGTGATGCTCGAGATACGCCGCCACGGCCAGCTCCCGGCCATTGAGCGTCGCATCGCCGATCCCGAAGACGCCCGAGCGCGTCTCGATCTTCAGCGTCACGAAATTGCGTCCCGGACAGGTGACGATGACGCGCGCGGCGATGATCTCCCGGTCGCGCGCCGCCGCCCCGCCGGGATCCGCATTCGCGGGGGTGGATTCTCCAGCAGACGGATTTGCCATGAACGATGACTCCAATCGGCAGTGATGCCCCATCGGGATCAGAGCGCAAGTTCCACTTCGGCGCCGCGCCGCTCGGCGGAGAGATAGGCGCAATAGACGACTTCGATCGTATCGCGCGCCAGCTCGGCGGACGAGAGCGGCTCGCGGTTGGCCGCAAAGCTCTCCATGAAATCCTGCAGCTCGCGCAGATATCCGTGCTGCCAGGATTCATCGGCGGCGGGATGAGACCAGCCCTGCTTGGTTCCGAGCTTCTCGACCACGTAGACGTCCTTGAACAGATCTTCGCGCGGATTATAAGTCACGAGCGCGTTCGTTGGATTTAGGTTGCAGCGCGTGCGATGGTTGTTGGCAAACACCTCGAGCCAGTTATGGACACCGCCGAGCACCAGCTCCGAGGCGAATATATCCGCGACGGTCCCGTCGCTGAAGGTCAAGTGCACCTGCGCGTAGTCCTCTACGTCGCGATAACCCGTGCGCAGGAACGCCGCATCGCGAAACTGCTGCAGCCGCGTAATCGCGTGCGTACGGGCACTGACGCTGCGGGGACGAATCGGGTGACCGTCGTGCGTCTGCCCCTCGACCCGCTTCAGATGGAGGGCCGCCGTGAGCGGATGACAGGCCTTGCCGATCAGCGAGCCGCCGCCCGAATGCCTCCAATCGCCGTAATAGGTCGAGTGCGAGCCGCTGTGCGACTGATCGGCGATGAGCCGCAACACCTGGCCGCCCGTCTTGCGCAAGATCTCCCGTTCCTTTTCGATTGCAGGTGCGTAGACCCAATTCTCCGCATATCCGATTTGCCTGCCGCTCCTGCGCTGCGCCGCGAGCATACGCCGGCAATTCGTCATGGCCTCGCGCAGCATGACTTCCTTGGAGAATCCGTCCCCCCGAAAGTCGCCGCTCGCCCCGGGAGGTCCGAAGAATCCCGTGAACGGCTTCTCGACGATGACATGCTTGCCGCGCTCCAGGGCCTCGATGGCGAGCGCCGCATGCGATGCAGGGGGCGTACAGACGTCAATTACGTCGCAGGCGTCGCAGAGCTCTTCGAAACTCGCGCAGGCACTGATACCCCGCTCGCGGGCAAACGCCTCGCGCGACTGCGGCGTCACGGAGTACACGCCCACGACGCGCAGCGGAACTCCGTAGACGCGCCGATAGTTCTCAAAGTGAAACCCGGCGGCGTGGCGCGCCCCGACGATTCCGACTCTCATCGCTGCTCTCACAGGGCGCCGAGACCGTGATTGTCAACGCTAACGTGCGCCATCGATCCCGCCCTGTCAAGGACGCGGCACGCTGGCGGCGGCCCTCGGCGCGGCCGCCGAGGCGCGCGCGATCAGCGCGTGCGGGATGAGCCGGTGCAGCCCCTCGGCGCGGCACCGGCTGCCGCGCACCGCCGTGACCAACATATCGATGGCTTCTGCCGCCATGCGTGCGATAGGCTGCTGGATGGTGGTGAGCTGCGGCCAGATCGTCGAGGCGATGAGCGTGTCGTCGAAGCCGACCACGGTAAGATCGCCCGGCACGTCGAGCCCGCGCCGGTGCGCCTCGGCGATCACGGCTGCCGCCATGTCGTCGTTGCTCGCGAACACGGCGGTCGGTGCCGGATCCGCGGCGAGGAGCTTGCGCGCCGCATCCAGCCCGGAGCGAAAGCTGAAGAATCCCTGCTCCATGCGCGGCGGTGGGCGGCCACCGCGCAGCGCCCGCGAGGCTTCCTTCAGCGCCGCGGCGAATCCGCGCCAGCGCTCCTCGCTGACGGTCTGGTTGGGATGACCCTTGATGAAGGCGAGCCGCTCGTGGCCCAGGCTGATGAGATAACGCGTCATCTCGAGGGCGGCCGTGTAGTCATCGATGCGCACGCACATGGTATCGGCCGCGGGCCGGCCCGAGGCGACCGTCACCACCGGCAGGCGCGCGGCACTCAGCTCACCGCGGACCGCGCACGACTCGCAAAGCGGGGGCGGCAAGACGACGCCCACGACCGATCCGGATAGAAGCCGCACGGCGCGTCGCGAGGCGACCGGCGTCGGGTCGCATTTCTGCAGCACGAGCTGCATGCCGTGGCGAGTCGCCGACTTCAGTGCGCCGACCAGGAACTCGCTCAGGTACCCCGGGCTCGGGTTGCCGTAGAGCACTCCCAAACGCTCCCCCCGCTCGCTCGCGAGATTACGCGCTGCGAGGTTCGGCGAATACGCCAGCTCCTGGACGGCACGCCGCACAGCCTCGCTCATCGCCGTGCTCACGTACTTGCTGCCGTTGACGACGCGAGAGACCGTCATCGGCGATACACCGGCGTGATGCGCGACATCCTTGATGGTCACGGCGGCGCGGCGGCCCGGTTTGCAGACTGCAGGCTTTGACATCAAGCGGCTGCCAGCGCCGCCGGGGCGAGCTTCGGCGCGAGCGCATGGATGATCGCCAACGCAATGGGATACATGCAGCCCGCGAGGGCGAAGAGCAGCGCGTAATTGCCCGTGGTCTGCAGCAGATAGCCGATACCCGTGGAGACCAAGGCCCCGGCGACTGCGCCCGCAAACCCGCCGAGCCCCACCACGGAGGCGACGGCCGCGCTGGGAAAGAGGTCCGAGGTGAGGGTCAGGAGGTTCGCTTCCCACCCCTGGTGCGCGGCGGTCGCCAGCCCGATGATGGCAACCGCGCCCCAGAGCTCGCGAATGCGCGGCGCGAGCACGACCGGCACGACCGCCACGGCGCAGATCAGCATCGCGCCCTTGCGCGCGGCGTTCGCGCTGCAACCCGCCCGCATGAGCCGCCCCGCGATCCATCCGCCCAGAACGCTGCCGATATCCGCCATCAGATAGATGGCCACGAGCGGCGGCCCGAGCCTGGTGAGATTCAACCCGTAGCGGTGGTGCAGGAACTTCGGCAGCCAGAAAAGCAGAAACCACCACACCGGGTCGGTGAGGAATTTGCCCGCGGCGAACGCCCAGGTCTGCCGATGCCGCAGCAATTGCAGCCAGTGGACTCGGGGCTGCCGCGGCGCCTGCGCGGCCTCGGCGCCAGGGGCCGCCGCACCGCCGCGGATATAGCCGAGCTCGGCCGCCGAGAGCGCCGGATGCCTCTGCGGCGGCCGATAGTAGAGGAGCCACGTCACCAGCCAAAGGGCGCTGAGCGCGCTCGTGAGCAGAAACGCCGAGTGCAGACCCCAGAGCGATGCCGCAATGGGCACTGCGACCGGCGCGATCAGGGCACCGACGTTGGCGCCGGCGTTCAAAAGCCCCGCGGCGAGCGCGCGCTCGCGCCGGGGGAACCACTCCGCGACGGTTTTGATGGCCGCCGGGAAATTGCCCGCCTCCCCGAGGCCCAGGGCGAAACGAGCCGCCGCGAAGGCGGCCACCGTACCGGCCAACGCCTGGCTCGCCGCCGCAACGGCCCATACGGTGATCGACAACGCATAACCGATGCGCGTGCCGAGACGGTCTATCACCGCTCCCGCGAAGACGAGCCCGACGGCGTACGCCGCTTGGAATGCAGTGACGATGTACCCATAGTCGACCTGCGTCCAGCCGAGTGCGTGGCCCAGGCTGGGCGCCAGGACGCCGAGCACCTGGCGATCGATGTAGCCGAGCGTCGTCGCCCAGAAGAGCAGCGCGCAGATGCCCCATCTCACCCGGCCGATGCGCCGCACCCCTTCCACCTGTCGAGCTCCCGCGGGGCTATCGATGCGCCTGGGACGTCCCGATCGGCAGCTCGAACGGGCCTGCCGGCAGACCTGACTCGTCGTAGAGAGTGCAGATGGGACTATCGCCCCAGCAGAACCTGACGCGGGTCGGTGAGTCCTTCCTCCCCGCATCGCTCAGCAGGACCTCATCGCCCTCGAGGGTCGCCCGGGCATAGCGGCACGTCGCCAGCGTCGGCCCGCAGAGCTCGAAGGCGTTCGGATAGCCGCTGTAGGAGACCAGCTTGCCCGTCACGTCCTTGAACGGCACGACGACGCTGCCGCCCCGGCGGAATGCGCCGGCCGGCTCGGGCCCGGAAGGGTAGACGTTCTCGCCATAGATCAGATAGCTCGCGGCCCGCGCGAGCCGCACGCCGACATCAACCTTGTCCGCCGGATGCAGGTTCGTGGGATTGCCGATGTCGATGGTGACCGCGAGCGCCGCATGCCGGTCCTTCGCCACCGCGCGCCGCTGCGCCTCGCGCACCTGCGACCAGCCCGAGGCCGCCGGCCGGGTCGGAATCGCGCCGTAGTTCGGAATCTGCACCACCAGGAAGGGCAGCTTGGCGCCATAGGTCGTCCGCCAATCCGCCATCAGGTCGGTGAGCAATTGCTCGTAATGCCGCGTCCAATAGATGTTGGACTCGCCCTGATACCAGACCGCGCCGCGGAAGGCATATGGACCGATCGGCGCAATGAGGCCGTTGTAGGCCATGCTGATGCCGCCCAGCTCGCCCCAGGGCTCGCGCGGCGCCATGCCGATGTCGTTGGCTACGGGCCGATAGCGCCACGGCGCCGTGAGGGGCACCGTGCCGCCGTCCGCCAGCCGCAGCATGCGTTGATCCGCAGGCGCGGTCAGGCCGCAACGCATCCAACTGCAGAAGAGATTGAACACAATGCTGTTGGTACCGGCATGCAGCGTTCCGGGCGGAATGTCGTGCGAAGCCGGCCCGACCTCGACCGAGCCCACCGCGCGGCCATTCACCCAGGCGATGTCCTCTTCGCTCGCCTTGCCGACCGAGAGCCTCGCCGCCTGCGCCGCCTCGGCGGCAGTCAGTTTGACGCTGGTGCGGTACCACATGTCGCCGAGGAAATCGGCGACCTGGGTGCCCTGCCACGTCCCCCAGGGAGTCAGGTCCGGGGCGACCGGCCACGCCGAATCGTCATAGGAAGGCTGCCAAGGCTTGCCCAAGCTCCTCGGCGCGTGCGCATTCCACCAGTCCTGCCACATCCGCCCCCAGGCCGCATACCCCGCCCGATGATCCCTGGCGTAAGCGGCGCGGATGCTCAGGTCGCGGTCATAGAGGTGCGTCCGGGCGATGGCGCCTTCGCCGATCCAATCCTGGATCAGCGAGCCGCCCCAGGCCGCGACCACCATGCCCATGGGCACATGGATCTTGTCCTTCAGCGCGCGCGCGAAATAGTAACAGCTGGCCGAGAACTGCCCCACCGTCTTCGGCGACTCGACCACCCAGGACACCGGCGTCGCGAAATCCCTGAGCGGAGTCAGGCTGGCGGTGTCCGCGATGGTCATCATCCGCATCGTGCCGTCGGTGGCCTGGCGCTCGGTGAAGAAGGCCTGTCCCGCCGCCCACACCCACAGCACCATGTTGGACTGTCCGGTGCACAGCCACACGTCGCCGACCAGCACGTCGTGCGCCGTTTCGCTCTGCCCGTCGGCGGCACGCGCCACCAGCGTGTAAGGACCGCCGGCGGCCATCGCCGGCAGCGTCGCCGACCAGTTCCCGGCGGCATCGGCCGTTCCGTGCGCGGTGTTTCCCGCGATCGTCACGGTGACTGGCGTACCCGGCCGGGTCAGTCCCCAGACCGTGATCGGCCGCCCGCGTTGCAGCACCGCGTGATCCTGGAACATCGCATGCATCAGCGGCGCAGGGGCCGCCAGGCACGAGCCCGACCACGCCAACACCACGATGCCGGCAAGAGCTCCGAGAAGGCGCCCGGATGACCTCATCGACTCACACTCCTGCCGGGAGCTCTGCTTCCCGGACGCGGCGCAACCGCCGCTCACTTCGAGGTGGCGAATACACGCGCCGCGAACGCGATGAAATATGGCCAGTTCGGCCCCGGAGTATGGCCATAAAGATGCTGCCGGAAGCCCATGTAGCGCGAGCCCACCAGCGTGTTGACCGGCGGGAAGGGGGTGTGCGTTCCGAGCGCTTTCTCACCGAGCACCTCCCAAGCCGGGCTCGCCGCGGCTTCGGCCATGAACATTCCGCGTGCATCCTGCCAGGCATCGCCCGGAATGGCGCAGGCCGGGTGCATGATGAGCGACCCGCCACCGATGAAGATCGCCCGCGGCGCCACCAGCGCGATGAATTCATGACTGTCCACCGGCATCTCGTTGGCGGAGTGCCCGACTGCTCCATAGCGCAGGAAGTTGCCGGCAAACCAGTGGTACTCGTTCGCCGCGGTGAGGTTTGCCACGGTCTCGCCGTAATAGCGCCGGTAGAGCGCCGCACCGCCCTTGCCCGAGGAGGAGATGTAGCCCACGGCGATACGCGGATCATCGGCCAGCGCCACCAGCGCCGCCTTGCCGCCGCGGGAATGGCCCATGACGCCGATCCTGTGGGCATCGACGTCGCGATCGGTGAGGAGATAGTCGACGGTGCGGCTGCTCGCCCAGGCCCAGGCACGCAACACGCCCCAGGTATCCATCGCACGCGGCTTTCCCCTGTTGGTGAGACCGATGATCCCCCGGTCGAGGCCGGCGCCGTTATCCGCCTGTACCGCGTTGTAGTCCACCGAAGCGAAGCCCCAGCCGCGCCTCAGCAAGAGCTCCTCCGAAGGTTCGATTCGCGGGCCGACGGCGATGCACATGCTCATCCCGGGAATGTGCACGTATGGGCCATTCTCGCCGTTGAAACCGGCAAAGAACGGACGCAACTGGCCGCCACCGATGATGACCGGCACCCCTCTTCCCCTGCTCGCCGCCGGCGTCACGACATCAACGGGAATGTCGACCGTGATCGCCGGGTCGCGCGAGTTGTCGACGTGGCCAACAACGTGCTTGACGACAGCGGCAACGCCATCGACGCTTTGCGTGCGAACGCTCTCGACTTTCCAGGTGACCTTGGGAATATCGGCGGGATATTTGCCGTACACGTATTCGTCGAACAGCGCCTCGATCTGGCCGCGCCGCTCGCGCCATTGCGCCGGCGTCCTCACCTGCGCTCCATCGCTCAGGGTCATGAGCGCCGGCAGCTTCGGATAGGGATTGGCCTTGGCCTCGTCATAGTTGGTGAAATCGGGACTACTGGGGTGTACCGCGTCCTTCGCCGGCCTCAAGGCGCTGATGCCGAGTATCCGCATCTCCCGCTTTTCCTCCGCTATGGAGGCCTGCTCGATCGCCGGCGTCCATCGCAGGAGCCTTTTGGCCGGGGCCGGGGCCGCCGCCACGGCGGCGCCGCTCAACACGCCCGCCAGCGCCAGCGTACCGGCGAACGCCCAGGCGCGACTCCTACCGCCGCAGTTGCGTCCTGCGAAAGCCTGCTCACGCGTCTTCATCTTGACATCTCCCAGACTGAAAAATGCACGCTCCCCGGCGCTGCGACGCCCCGGGGGCGGCGGCCGAGGCACTCAGAAGCGCAATTCGAGACCGACCGTGAAGTAACGGCCGATGACATCCTCGTCGGCGGGCGCCGGATAGGCGTATCCCTCCGCCCCGGTTCTCCCGGGGCCGATGAACAGCGTCGGCTGCCTGTTGAATACGTTCTGAATCGAGAGGTTGGCGCGCAGCCCGCCGTCCCCGTCGCCGCCGCCGCTCCCGGTCAACCGATAGCTCATGGAAAAGTCCGTGTAGTAGATCGCGGGAACGTAGGCCGTGTCCTCGTAGATGTACGAGGCCTGCGGATTGGGCGCCTCGCTGCTCTGGTAGCGCTCCTGCACGTTGGCACTGATGCGGTCCGTCTCGTACCCCACATCCAGCGTGGCGCGCTCCGCCGCCACGCTGCCCACGCCGTTGGTGCCCTCGGCGCCGGCCTGGTTGATCTGCGGCGAGCCGGGAACGGCCGCCACCGTCACCAGCTTCGGCTGATAGGTGAACAGCAGGCGGGTCGTGAGTACGCCCCCGGCGGCCTTGAAGAATCTGTCCAACGGGAAATTGTAGTTGATGTCGGCGTCGTACATCGTCGTGTAGAGCCTGCCGTTGTTCAGGTTCTCGATGAAAATGGCGGTCGGATAGTTGTTCGGCGACGTGTCGCTCACCGGGTAGGGGCGCTGCGTGAGGCAGTACTGCGTGCCGCCCGCGGAACAGAGCGCCTCCACCGTCGGGTCGCCGCCGAACACGTCCGATATTTCATTGTTGATGACCAGGTGATAGTAATCCACCGACGCACTCAGCCCCTGTACCTGCGGCGGCGTGTAGACGAAGCCGACCGTGGTGGTCTTCGACACCTCCGGCTCCAGATGCGGATTGCTGATGATTTTGAGCACCGTATTGCCGCTGGCGCCGGTCAGCGAATCGGTGAAGGCGGTGATATTGCCCTCAACCGGGGCGAACAGGTCGGCGAGGGTCGGCGCACCGATATCGCGCGAGATGGCGCCGCGCAATCTGAATTGATCGGCGATGTTCCACACGCCACCGAATTTCCAGGTCACCGCGCCTCCGACCGTACTGTAGTTGGTATAGCGTCCGGCGGCGTCGATATCGAGTGATCGCACCAGCGGCAGATCCTTGAGGACCGGGATGCCGAACTCTATCGCCCCCTCGCGCACGCTCTCGGAGACGCGCGGCATGTTCGCCACCGCTCCATTCCATACCGCCTGATTCGGGTTGCAGGTCAGCGGGTTCTGATATTCGCAGTTCACCGCCTCCGTGGGCGAGTAGGCGCTCTCCGTCTGCAGCGAAAGGTTGCGATACTCGGCATCGAGCGCGGTATGGACCGGGCCGGCCCAGTCATTGAACGGCGTCCCGGAGATGTTGGCGCCTCCATCATCCATGACGTTGATGGTCTTGTACTGCATGTCATCGGTCGCCCAATTGAACGCCGTCGGATTGTCGGCGCTCGGGCCGAACGCATCGAACGGGATGCAGCCGGCGTAGGCCGCGGCGCCGGCGGCCGTCAGCGTGGCGCGACAGACGACCTGGCCGGTGGCCGGATCGACGACCGCGTCCATCGCGGCGTAGAGACGCTGGAAATTGAGCGTGTCGGGCGAGGTCTCGTGAAGCTCCGACTGGCCGTGCGTGTAATGGACCTGCCACGTATACCCGAGCAGGGTTCCATCGGCACCGGTCATGACATTGACGTTCTGGGTATAGCCGTCGGAGATCGGCCCGGTATCATCCATGAGCGCCTTCGACATGGTGAACGTCGAGGCGCCCCCGGCCGCGAGCAGAGCCTGTGCCGAAGCGGGCAGGAAGGCGTTGTCCGCCGCGTAGGTCGCGGTGAAGTTTTGTGCGCCCGACACGCCGTAGTTGCGCGCTTGCGAGATATTGAACATGGCGAACGCGTGGATGTCGCTGGTCAGGTCATAGTCGAAGCGGCCAAAGGCGCGGTTCGTCGTCAGACTGGCCACGAGGGTCGGATTGGCGTTGATCCCCGGGAATTCCGTGTACGATTCACCGAAATATCCGCCGCCGCCGCCGATCTGGTTCGGGCCCTGACCGGGAGCCCCGTTCACGAATGGCGACAACACTCCGTTGCTGGCGAAAGTCATGTTCGCCAACGGCCCGGAAGCGATGTAGCCGCCGGGGGTATAGGCCGTGTTGCGCGCGTTGAGGGCCAGATGGTACGGATCAGCGGCCGTACCGAGACCCAGTTCCATGGGAACGAGCTGGCCGTACGGGCGGTCCATGTCGCTCTTGATGCCGTTCGAGACGTATTGCTGCGCGCTGAATTCGACGTGGCCGCGGCCGCCGAACAGATCCCGGCCGGCGATGATGCCGAACTTCCGCGAGCCATCGTCTCCGTAGGTCGAAATGCCGCCCTGCGCGATCAGCCTTACGCCGTTGAAATGGTGGTTGATGACGAAATTCACGACGCCGGCGTCGGCGTCGGATCCGTAAACCGCCGAGGCGCCGCCGGTGACGGTATCGACCCGCTCCACCAGTTCCTGCGGAATCGTGTTGATGTCGACTTCATTGCTGGCGTCGGTGGCGGGGACGCGCATGCCGTCGAGCAGGATCAGCGTGCGGTTCGAGCCGAGATCGAGCAGATTGAGGAAGTTCCCGGGCCAATTGATGGTCGAGCCGCCGGTGGTGGTTTGATTTCGCGAGGCGACGAATTGCGGCAGCTTGTTGAGCGCATCCGGTATGTCCGACGGAGTCGTCGCCTGCAACTGGTCGATCGACATGCTGACGATCGGCGTCGGCGAATTGTTGATATTGGTGATGACTCGCGATCCGGTGACGGTTACCGTCGTGAGCGTCGTGCCCGCCGGAGACGGTCCCGCCTGCGCGGCGTTCGATTGCGTGCCTTGCTGCGGGTCGGGGGCCGATTGGGCGGGGGCGGATTGCGCCAGCACGGCGGACGCAGGCAGCAGGCCGAGGCCCAGGCCGCTCATGGATAGCAAGAACATCACACGATTGCGTCTTGTCATCAGTGTACCCCTCTGTTGGTGATAGCTGGCGGGCACGGAAGCGTGCCTCGTCGCCTATCGAACGCATGTCACACGGTCAACGGGTTCCCGGTCGCGGCGGATGTCCGGATGAGTTGCAGAAGACGCCGGCAAGGCCGGCGCCAGGACGCCGCCGGGCGAATGATGCTTGCCCGCCCCTCATGTTGCTCCGCCGTCCCCCATTTGGTAGTTGACGCGAACTATATTGGACGGCGATGGTAGCGTTAGCACTTCGACTTTGCAACTGCGGCGCGGAGACGGCTTTTGACATCGCGGAAGAGAGTAGCCGCGAACACGCCGGCCGCGCCCGCTTGACCCAATTTTGCCGGCGGTCATATAATTCGCAACCACTACTATATCTACGCGGCCGTGATGCCGGCGGAACGAGGGGCACAAATGATCAACGCGAGCAGCCACCTTCCGGGGCGGACCGTGCGATCGCTCGCCATCGGAGCATCGCTTTGCACGCTCGTGCTCGCGCTGCCGGCCACGGCGGCGACGAACCTTTTCAAGAACTCCAATGTGCCGCGCCTGCCACCGATTCCGCCGGACCTGGCGCGGAAGTTCCTCGTTCCACTGCCGGCGACGATGGCGGAATATCATCGCGAGCTCGATGTTCTGCACATCAAGGCGGTGCGCCAGGGCCGCGACCCCCGCAATCCGGACGCACCCAACGCCGCCAATTACGATCCGGCGCTCGCCAATCCTTATCCGCGGCCGTCGCAGGTCCTGCGGGAGGAAGGCGGCGCCTGGGTGAAGACGCCCGCCGTCTGGTGGCACGAGCGCCGTCCGGAGATCGTCGCCGCCGCGGAAGATGCGCTCTATGGCAAGATACCTGCGGATGTCCCGTCGGTAAGCTGGCGCGTGGTCGGCACGGAGAGGGGCAGCGTCGATGGCGTCGCAGCCACGACCACGCACCTCATCGGCCACGTCGACAATTCGGCCGATCCGGCGATCACGGTCGACATCGGCCTCACGGAGGTCCTGCCCGACGGGCTGCGGGGGCGCGTGCCGCTCATCCTCGAATTCGGCATGGGCAATTTCAGGCTGCCCAAGCACATGCCGCCGGAGGTGGCGCCCTTGCCGGGCGTGCCGCCGGCACCGGTGTATCATGGTCCGGAAAGCCGTTACTTCCTCCTCCATGCCGGCTGGGGCTACGCCAATGTCGATGCCACCAGCGCGCAGGCCGACAACGGCGCGGGCCTCGATGCGGGCATCATCGGCCTGACCAACCGCGGCAAGCCGCGCAGCATGAGCCAGTGGGGTTCGCTGCGAGCCTGGGCGTGGGCGGCCAGTCGCGCGCTCGACTACCTGCAGACCGATCCGCGCGTCGCCGCCGATGAGATCGGCATAACCGGGGACTCGCGCTTCGGCAAGGCGGCGGTCGTCACCATGGCATTCGATCCGCGTTTCGCGATCGCGCTGTTCGGCTCATCCGGCGCGGCTGGCGCCAAGCTGATCCGCCGCGACTACGGCGAAACCCTGGAGGACGTCGCGGCGGCGAATGAATTCCACTGGATGGCGGGTAACTTCCTCAAGTACGCCGCCGATCCTCTGACGGCGAATGACCTGCCGGTCGACGGCGATGCCATCCTCGCACTCTGTGCGCCGCGCCCGATTTTCATCAGCGTCGGCAATCCGGCGGCCGGCGATGCGTGGATCGACCCGGTAGGCGAATTCGAGGCGGCCGTCGGCGCCGGCCCTGTCTACCGGCTTCTCGGGAAGAGGCCGCTGCAGACGAACCGGTTCCCGCCGATGGGCACGACACTGGCCGCGGGCGAGATCGGATTTCGCCAGCATCAGTACGGCCACATGGCCGCACAGGGACCCGACTGGCCGGCTTTCATCGAGTTCGCGCGCAAGTACTTGCACACCGAGAATCGCTGACGTGGAAGCGTCGTTTTGTTGATGGCGCGGACGGCGGCGCCGTGGCCGCAGGATGCGGTCTCCCCCCCGCACGGCGTCGTCGGCCGCGCCGGCTGCGGCTCAGGGCCGCCGTTGAAATACGAGCGCCGCAGCCCCGCGCAGGCGCGCGAGATCCCCGTCCGGAATCGGCACGATGGCCGGCGGGCTGCCGGCAATGGTGATTCCCTTGACCGCCTTCTCGATCACCGGACGGTAGCGGTGCCATGCCGAGGTGACCTCGCCGGCGATGTAGACGACTGCCGGCGACAGCGACGCCACGATGATGCGCAGACCCTGCCCGATCTCCCGCGCCTGGCGCTCGAGCGCCGATCCGGCGTGCCGGTTCCCCTCCTCCGCCAGGGTCAGCAGCTCGGCGAACGTCACCGCGCGATCATGCGGCTGCAGATCCCTGAAGTAGCGCAGCGCCGCGCGGCACGAGGCGAATACCTCCCAGCAGCCGCGCCGACCGCACGCGCACTCCGGCCCCTGCGGATCGACCGAGATGTGCCCGAACTCGCCCGCCATCCCATCGTGGCCCGTGATGACGCTGCCGTTGGCGAAGATTGCCGCGCCGACGCCTTCGGAGGTGGTGATGAGGACGGCATCGCCATTGCCTGCGTCCCGATGAAAGGTCAGTTGCGCCAGCAGGCATGCGATGGCGGCGTTGGCAACGTGCACCGGCAGCTTCATCCGCTTCTCGATCGCGGCGCGCAGATCGAAGTCGCGCCAGTGCAGGTTGGGCGCGAAGAGGAGCTGATCGGTGTGCGGGTCCAGCCGCCCGGGGATGCTGACGCCGATGCCCTCGACGGACATGGGTCCGAGCGCGGCTTTCATGCGCGACATGGCATCGAGGATCAGATTCGTCGAGGCGACCGCGTCGCGGCTGAGGGCCGCCATGGAGCGGGAGATCAGCCGGCCGTTGAGATCGACCATCGCGACGGTCGCCTGACGCGGATGGATGTCGACGGCCAGAGCGACCAGGCTCTCGTTCAGCCGGATGTGTATCGGCCGCCGTCCGCGCTGCGACAGCGTGGTGTGGCCTTCGCACACCCATTTCTCGGCGAGGAGCTGCTCGATGATCTGTGACACCGTGCTGCGCTGCAGCCCGGACTGCCGGGCGAGCTCCGCGCGCGACACCGGCTGGCGCGTGCGGATCAGCTCCAGGATGATGTCGCGGTTGATCCTCCGCGCCGTGACGCTCGATGCCAGCTCGACGTCCGACAGATCGAGGCGGCGAATCTGCCGCGTCCGCTGGCGCTTTTTCATTGATCTTCTCCTGGCGCACTCGAGGCTCATCGAGCAGCAAGTCCATGCGGATCGGCTGAGCCAACGGCCGGGAAGTGTATCACTCGTTATTTGATAGCGCTATCATATCGGCGCTTGCGCGCCCGGGGTATTGTCATGTCGACTGCGATCTCGCAATCAGGTATCCACGAACAGCGCCGGCGGGCGCCGGGGTGGATTCTCCCATTGGCAATCGCGGCATGCCTGCTCGTCGCATCCCTCGCCCGCGCGGACTCCCCACCCGGGCCGGCCGCGGCCGCCCTGCCGGCGGAGGATGGCTACCGCCTCTGGCTGCGCTATGTTCCGGTGCAGGGTGAATGGCTCGCGCGCTATCGCGCCGCGGCCACCGAGCTCGTCGGCTCGGATGCCTCGCCCACGTTGCGCGCTGCGCAGGCAGAGCTGCTACGGGGCCTGGGCGGCCTGTTGGGTAAGACGCCGCGGCCGGCGAACGGCGTGACGCGCGACGGCGCCATCGTCTTCGGAACTCCCGGCTCGTCCGCTCTGGTGCGCAGCCTGCCGCTCGATCTGCAGCGCCTGGGCGCGCAAGGCTATCTCATCCGTACGGTCACGATTCAGGGCCATGCGGCCACCGTCATCGCCGCGAACTCCGACGTCGGCGTGCTCTACGGCGCCTTCGGCTTCCTGCGGCTGTTGCAGACGCGCCGGTCCATAGGGCACCTCGACCTCGCCACCCGCCCGAAGATCGGCCGCCGCGTGCTCGATCATTGGGACAACCTGGATGAAACGGTGGAGCGCGGCTACGCCGGTGACTCCCTCTGGCAATGGTCCGAGCTGCCGGATTACCTCTCGCCGCGCTACACGGACTACGCGCGCGCCTGCGCCTCCGTCGGCATCAACGGCGCGGTCCTCAACAACGTCAACGCGACTCCCGACATCCTCGAGCCGCTCTACCTCGCCAAGGTCGCGGCGCTCGCGCGCGTGCTGCGCACCTATGGCATCAAGGTATACCTCGCCGTGCCGTTCAGCGTGCCGATGACACTGGGCAAGCTGCAGACCGCCGATCCGCTCGACCCGAAGGTGCAGGCCTGGTGGACCGCCAAAGTGGACGAGATCTACCGCGACATCCCGGACTTCGGCGGCCTGGTGATGAAAGCCAACTCCGAAGGACAGCCCGGTCCGCGGGATTACGGACGCACGCAGGCGCAGGGCGCGGACGTGCTGGCGCGCGCGCTCGCGCCCCACGGCGGTATACTGATGTGGCGCGCGTTCGTCTACTCGATGAGCGCCAAGTCGGAGGACCGCGCCAAGCAGGCCTACGACACCTTCAAGCCGCTCGACGGCCAGTTCGCGGCCAACGCGCTCGTGCAGGTGAAGAACGGGCCCATGGATTTCCAGCCGCGCGAGCCGATCCATCCGCTCTTCGGCGCAATGCCGCGCACGAACCTCATGCTGGAGCTCGAAGTCAGCAAGGAGTATCTCGGCCAGCGGACCAGCTTCGCCTATCTCGGCCCGCTGTTCGAGGAGGCACTGCGCACCGACACGTGGGCGAGGGGCAAGGGCTCGACGGTGGCGCGCATCGTCGACGGCTCGCTCTATGGAGAGCGCCTCACCGCCATCGCCGGCGTGTCCAACATCGGCTCTGACCGCAACTGGTGCGGCTCGATCTTCAACCAGGCCAACTGGTATGTCTACGGCCGCCTGGCCTGGGATCCGCAGCTCTCCAGCCGCACGATCGCCGCGGAATGGGTCCGGATGACCTTCACCAACGACCCGGCGTTCGTCGCGCCGGTGGTGCAGATGATGATGAGCTCGCGCGAGGCCGTGGTCGATTACATGACGCCGCTCGGCCTCGTGAGCCAGATGGCGGCGAACACACACTTCGGGCCTGCGCCCTGGGTCGCGCCCGGGCCGGGCATGCCGCCCGACTGGAGCAACACTTACTACAGCCACGCGTTTGCCGACGGCGTGGGATTCGACCGCACGGCGAGCGGCAGCGATGCCGTAGCGGACTACGCCCCGCATCTCGCCGCGGAGTTTGCCGACCTCGCGACCTGTCCCGACGACCTCCTCCTCTGGTTCCACCACCTCTCATGGGATTACCGCATGCGCTCGGGACGCACGCTCTGGGACTCCCTGGTGCTGCACTATGACCGGGGCGTCGGTTGGGTCAAGCAGGCGCGCGCCACCTGGGGCACTCTGGCGCCATACGTCGATCCGCAGCGGTATCGCATGACGGCGGACTTTTTCGCCATCGAGCAGCACGATGCCGAGTGGTGGCGCGATGCAAGCATCGCCTACTTCCAATCGATTTCGCATCGCCCGTTGCCTCCGGGAGTCGCGCCTCCGCCCGACACACTGCAGCACTACGAGGCGTTTTGCGTCCCATACAACGAGGGCGCGGTCGGACATACGGCCTGCCCCCCCGCTGACGTAACGGTGCCCCGCTGAGATGCCATGAGCACCCACTGCAGCATGGAATCCGCCAACGCGTTGCATCGGGACCGCCTCTTTCCCGCGGATCCCGAGACGCGCGCCATTGCGCGCAGGCTCTACAACGGCGTTCACGCGCTGCCCATCATCAGCCCGCACGGCCACACCGATCCCGGCTGGTTCGCCGATAACGCGCCGTTCAGTGATCCGGTCTCCCTGCTGCTGACGCCGGATCACTACGTCATGCGCATGCTCTACAGCCAGGGGCTGAGCCTCGAGCAGTTCGGCCTCACCCCGCTCGCGTCCGCGGGCCACTGCCCAAGCGATGCCGGCCAGCGCGCCATCTGGCGCCGGTTCGCCGAGCACTATCATCTCTTTCGCGGCACGCCCACGCGGCTCTGGCTCGATTGGGTGCTGAATGCGGTCTTTGAGACCGAGGTGCCTCTTACGGCCGCCAACGCCGAGCGCGCGTACGATCGCATAGCGGAGTGTCTTGCGCAGGACGCCTTTCGCCCGCGCGCGCTCTTCGAGCGCTTCGGCATTGAAGTGCTCGCCACCACCGACTCGCCTCTCGATGACCTGGCCCATCACGCCGCCATCCGCGACAGCGGCTGGAAGCGGCGCGTGATCAGCACCTACCGCCCCGATCCGGTCATCGACCCCGAAACACCCGGCTTCGCGGCAGCTCTGGTCCGTCTGGGGGAGATCAGCGGCGAGGATACCGGCTGCTGGCGCGGGTACCTCGCCGCGCATCGCAAGCGGCGCGCGTTCTTCGCGCAGATGGGCGCCACCTCGACCGATCATGGCCATCCCACGGCCCGAACGGCCGACCTGAGCGGCCGTGACGCCGAATCCCTCTTCGGTCGCATCGTCAGCGCCGCGCGAGCCGGCACGGTCGTAAGGGCGGATGCGGCAGCCTTCCGCGCCCAGATGCTCACCGAGATGGCGCGCATGAGCGTGGATGACGGCCTGGTCATGCAGATCCATCCCGGCGCATGGCGCAACCACAACGCTTCGCTCCATCAGCGCTTCGGTCCCAACGTGGGCGGCGACATCCCGATGCAGACCGAGTACGTGAGTGCGCTGCGCCCGCTCCTCAACCGCTTCGGCAACGAGCCTTCCCTCACCCTCATCGTCTTCACGCTCGATGAATCCACCTACAGCCGTGAGCTCGCTCCCCTGGCCGGCCACTACCCCGCCCTCAAGCTCGGACCGGCCTGGTGGTTCCACGACAGTCCCGAGGGGTTGATGCGCTTTCGCGAGCAGACGACCGAGACCGCCGGCTTCTACAACACGGTCGGCTTCAACGACGACACCCGCGCCTTCCTCTCCATCCCCGCCCGCCACGACGTGGCCCGCCGCATCGACTGCTCCTTCCTCGCGCGCCTGGTCTGCGAGCACCGCCTCCCTGAGGATGAAGCGGCCGAAGTCGCGCGCGACCTCGCCTATAACCTGCCGAAGAAGGCGTACCGGCTCTGACCTCGAGCCTGATGAAGTCTTCTCGATCACAGAGGAGAAATGCTGGAACGCAAGAGATATTGACGATGCGCGCCAGCAGACGATCCGGGAAAACGGCGCTCACACGTTGACCTTCCATCATCGAGCGCTGCTTCAACTGCCGAGGACGCTGGCGCCACGGCGGGATTCGTTTATGATATCGGTACCATCGCGGCCGGCGTGGTCGCACGAGGGGGGAAAACCTTGCCGCATCACAGCACGTCACGCGGGGGCCGGCGCTCGGCGCGCGGGCGCGCATCTGCGCCCGCTCTCGCCTTCGCGGTGGCCCTGGCGCTCGCCAGCCTCGGCGCCGCCGCCGCCGACAAGCCGCTCTACAAAGACCCGCACGCAGCCGTGGACGCGCGGGTCGGCGACCTCCTCGCGCGCATGACCCTGCAGGAGAAGATCGCGCAGATCTCCTGCATCTGGCAGCGCAAGGGCGAGGTGGAGGACGCGAGCGGCAACTTCGACCCGGCCAAGGCGAGCCGCGTATTCCCCTACGGCATCGGCCAGGTGGCAAGACCCAGCGACCGGGTGCCGTTGGAAGCCAACGATCCCCTGCAGAACGTGTTTCGCAACGTCCCGCAGACCGTCGACTTCGTCAACGCCGTGCAACACTACTCGGTGGATGACACCCGCCTTGGGATCCCGACGATCTTTCACGGCGAAGGCCTGCACGGCTACATGGCACGCGATGCCACCAGCTTTCCCCAGGCCATCGCGCTCGGCAGCACCTGGGACCCCGCGCTCATCACGCAGGTCTACACGATAGTCGCGCGCGAGGCGCGCGCGCGGGGCGTGCAGATACTGTTGACGCCCGTCATCAACCTGGGACGCGACCCACGCTGGGGGCGCATCGAGGAAACCTTCGGCGAAGACCCCTACATCGCCAGCCGGATGGGCGTCGCGGAGGTGCATGGGCTGCAGGGCAGCACGCTTCCACTCGGTCCGGGCCACGTCTATGCCACGCTGAAGCACATGGCGGGCTATGGAGTGCCCGAGGCCGGCACCAACGTCGGCCCCGCGGAGATCACCGAGCGGACGCTGCGGCAGATGTTCCTGCCGGCGTTTCAGGCGGCGATCCAGCAGGCCAATGCCCAGATCGTCATGCCGTCATACAACGAGATCGGCGGCATTCCCTCCACCGCCAATCGCTGGATGCTGACCGACGTGCTGCGCAGACAGTGGGGCTTCAAGGGCGTCGCGCTCAGCGACTACGAGGCCATCGAGCAGCTCATGTCCCTGCACCACGTGGCCGGCAATCTGACGGACGCGGCGGCGCGTGCCATGAATGCGGGCGTGGACCTCGACACGCCGGACGGAGAGGCTTTCGCCAGCCTGCCGCAGGCGCTGGCCCAGGGGAAGGTCACGCAGGCGCAGATCGACACGGCGGTGGGCCGGGTGCTCAGGCTCAAGTTCCTGGCGGGCCTCTTCGAGCATCCGTACGCCGATGCAGCCCATGCGACAAAGATCACGGATGACGCCGAGGCGCGCGCGCTCGCGGTCAAGGCGGCGCAGGAAAGCATCGTCCTCCTGAAGAACGATGGCACCCTGCCGCTTGCCAGTCACCGCATCAGGACGCTGGCAGTCATCGGCCCCAACGCGGGCGTCGCACGCCTCGGGGGCTACTCCGAAGTACCCGCCCACTCGGTCAGCATCCTGCAGGGCATCCGCAGCCTCGTCGGCAAGAGTGTCCATGTCGTTTACGCACGGGGCGTGAAGCTCGTCGAGAGCGGCGATCAGTACACGGACCAGGTCGTCCTTCCCTCCCCGGCGGAGAACCGCCGGCTCATCCAACAGGCCGTACGGGTCGCCCGGACGGCGGATGAGATCGTGCTCGCCATCGGCACCCGGGGCGCCCTCTGCCGCGAGGGCTGGGCGGACAATCACCTGGGCGACCGCGACAGCCTGGACCTCATCGATCAGCAGCAGCAGCTCGCCGATGCGATGTTCGCCCTCGGCAAGCCGGTCGTGGTCGTACTGATCAACGGCTGCCCGCTGGCGGTGGACGAGATCGCGCGCAAGGCCAATGCACTGATCGAGGGCTGGTACCTCGGTCAGGAAGGCGGAACCGCGATGGCGGATGTCCTCTTCGGCAAGACCGATCCGGGCGGCAAGCTCACCGTCACCATTCCGCGCTCGGTCGGCTTCGTGCCGTACAACTACGACGAGAAGCCGAGCGCCCATCGCGGCTATGAGTTCGCCGACAACTCACCGCTCTTCCCCTTCGGGTACGGTCTTTCCTACACCAGGTTTGACGTCGGGGCGCCGACGCTTTCAGCGACGAGCATTCCGTCAAACGGCAAAGTGATCGTCACCGTCAAGGTCCGTAATACCGGGAAGGTCGCGGGCGATGAGGTCGTGCAGCTCTATCTGCACGAGCTCGTCACTTCGGTGACGGAGCCCACCAAGGTCCTGCGCGGATTCGAGCGGGTGTCGCTCGCGCCGGGCGCCTCGACCCAGGTGCGGTTCGAGCTCGGCTGGGACGACTTCGCGATCTGGGACGAGAACCTGAAGCAGGTGGTCGAGCCCGGCACGTTCCAGGTCATGACGGGCGCGGACTCGGTCGATCTGAAGACCGCGAGCTTCGAAGTCACTCGCTGATGGACATGCGGCGGCGGGGCTGTCGGGCCCCGCCGCCTGCCTGGGTTCGATGCTGGAAGACCAGCGCCGCGGCGCCGCGCAGACGCGCCAGGTCGCCGTCGGGTATCGGCACCACCGCGGGCGGGCTGCCGGCGATGGTTATGCTCCGTGCCGCCTTCTCGATCGCCGGGCGATAGCGGTGCCAGGCCGAGGCGATCTCGCCGGCGATGTAGACGATGGCCGGCGACAGGGCCGCGACGATGAGCCGCAGCCCCTGTCCGATCTCGCGCGCCTGCCGCTCGAGGGCCGTGCCCGCGTGGGCATTGCCCTCCTCCGCCAGGTTCAGCAGCTCGCCAAACGTGATCGCCCGGTGTTGCGGCTGCAGCTCCCTGAAATAGCGCAACGCGGCGCGACAGGAGGCGAACACCTCCCAACAGCCACGCCGCCCGCAGGCGCACTCGGGCCCGTCAGGGTCGATGGAGATGTGGCCGAACTCTCCGGCCATGCCGTCGTGTCCGGTGATGATGCTGCCGTTGGCGAAGATGGCGGCGCCGATGCCCTCCGAGGCAGTGATGAGGACGGCGTCGCGGTTGCCTTCATCGTGATGAAAGGTGAGCTGGGCGAGCAGGCAGGCGATCGCCGCGTTGGCGACGTGCACCGGCAGCCTCATTCGCTTCTCGAGCGCTCCCTTCAGGTCGAAATCGGGCCAGTGCAGGTTCGGCGCGAACAGGAGCTGATCGGTGTGCGGATCCACCCGTCCCGGGAAGCTGACACCCACCCCTTCGATGGAAAGCCCACCGAGGCCGGCTTTCATTCTCGACATGGCCTCCAGGATGAGGTCGGTCGAGGCGCCCGCATCGCGGCTGAGCGGCGCCAGGGAACGCGAGATCAGGCGGCCGTTGAGATCGACCATGGCGATACTCGCCTGCCGCGGATGGATGTCCACGGCCAGGGCGACCAGGCTCTCGTTCAGCCGGATGAGCGTCGGCCGGCGCCCGCGCTGCGCAACGGCCCCGCTGCCCTCACAGACCCACTTCTCCGCGATGAGCTGCTCGATGATCTGTGACACCGTGCTGCGCTGCAGCCCGGACTGCCGGGCGAGCTCCGCGCGCGAGATCGGTTGCCGCGTGCGAATCAGTTGCAGAACGATGTCGCGGTTGATCCGCCGGGCCGTGCCGCTGGACGCCAGCTCGACGTCGGACAGATCGACGCGCCGGATCTCACGCGCCCGTTGGCGCTTTTGCATCCGGGGATTGTATCACCCGCGGCGTCTGGGGCCGCCGGCCGTAGGATTCGGCGACGGCCAACGCCGCGGCGCTGAGCGCGGTGGAGATGCAGAGGTTCACCCAGTCCTGGCGGTTGGTGGGCGCCGCGATCACGGCGCTCAGCCAGCAGATCCCGGTGAAGAGGCCTTCCATGATCGCTTCCAGCGTCGCCGCCAGACGCGGCACGACACCGAAGGCGATCGCGAGCCCCGCCGCGATGTGCCCCGCGCCGCCGAGGGCCGTCAACGGCACGCGCAGCGGCATCCAGGCGGGGATCAGGCCGGCGGCCCCCTGCAGATAGACGAAATGCGACACGCCGATCGGCAGCAGCGCGACGCCGAAGAGAATGCGTGCGATGCGCGCACTGCCGTCGCTGCCTCCCGAAATGGCGTAGTAGATGAGCCATCCGCCGCCGACGAGGGAAGAGTCCTCGCCCCCCCCCAGCCAGTTGGCTTCCACGAGGGGGTGTGCCAGGGCGCGCGGCAGCTCCAGCGCCAGCACCCACAGCGCGACGAACCCGGTCAGGATCAGCGCCGAGCGCTTCGCGGCGGCGGGCAACAGGAGACCGGCTCCGGCAACCAGCAGCAGCGCCGCGGAAATGCAGGCCAGTGTTTCGCGCCCGGGGATGCCCGGGGGCACCGGCTGCTGCGACAGCAGGAAATCGCGCGCCGCCAGGCTGATCGCCCCGATGGCCGCGAAACCCGCGGCGAAGAATAGTTGCCCCGCTCCGACTCTGCGCAAGTACACGGTGCCCCCGACGTAACGAGCCGACATCGTAGACCGATGGCGCCAAATGTATTGGGCCATTTATACCGTGCCTGGACCACTATCTTCCGGCGCGTCGCAAATCCGGTCCAACCCGGGACTATCACTCGCCTCCTCAGCCGCTTTCCCTTAGCTGCCCTGCAGTCGCCGCAGGATGGCGCCGAGCTGCTCCACGCCGCGCTCCATCGCCGGGATGTCAGTGTCCGCGGCGCCGAGCACGAGAGCGGGCGGCATCGTCCGCTCCACGGTGAGCTGTGACAGGGGCACCGCGACGATGCCCCGGTCCACCGCCAGACGGCTGGCCTCGAGCTCCGGAATGCCGCCGGCCAGCCAGCCGACGGTCTGCAGGCCCGCGGTGACCGGCGACAGCCGCAACACGTCGGCGAGCTCCCGCTGCGCCAGCCTGACGAGCGCATCGTGCCGCACGGTGTAGAGATCGCGCATGCGGCGCATGTGCTGCTCCATGTGGCCGGCGCCGATGAATTCCGCGAGCACCGCCTGATCCAACACCGAGGGGAAGCGCTGCAGCACCGAGCGCGCGGCCTCGACGGCGCCGAGGAGCGCGGGCGGCACGATCAGGAAGCCGAGCCGCAGCGAGGGGAAGAGCAGCTTGCTGAAGCTGTTGGAATAGATGACACAGCCGGCGCGGTCGAGGCTGCGCAGCGCGGCGAGCGGCCGCCCGCTGAATCCCAGCTGGCTGTCGTAATCGTCCTCGAAGATCCACGCCCCGGCGGCGCGCGACCACTCGAGCAGCGCCAGCCGGCGTTGCAGCGACAGCATGACGCCCAGCGGGAAATGACAGCCCGGGGTGACACAGGCGAGCTTCGCGACCCGCGCGCGGCGCCGGCCGGCCTCGCAATCGAGGCCCGCCTCGTCCACGGGCACGCCGACGACCTCCGCGCCCACCGCGCGCAGCAGCGCGGGTACGGCGGTATAACAGGGATCCTCCACCCAGACACGGTCCCCGGGATCCAACACCAGACGCGCGAGGAGGTCGAGCGAGGCCTGCGTGCCGGAGGTGACGACGACCTCATCGGGCGTGCATTGCACGCCCCTCGTCAGGCCGACGTAGTGCGCGATGGCGGCCCGCAGCGGCCGGAAACCCAGTGTCTCGCCGTGGCTCAACAGGCTCGGAACCCCGGTCCGCAGGCAGCGCGCGCTGATGCGGCTCCAGGTCTTGACCGGAAACGCCTCGAGCGCCGCCATGTCCAGGCGGAAGGTGTGCGTGCCCGCGGGTAGTCGCAGCGGAAACGGATGGCTCATCAGCTGCCGACCGCGGACCGAGAGCGAAGGCACCGCCGCCGCGACTCGCGGCCGCGCCCGGACCGCCGCCGATGCCGTCCGGGACAGCGCTGTCACATTGCGGACGAAAGAGCCGCTGCCGACGCTGCCCTCTATGTACCCTTCCGCCGTCAGGTGCTCGAACGCTGCGACCACGGTGCCACGCGCAACGCGATATTGGCGCGCAATTCCCCGAGTGGAGGGCAGACGCATGCCGGGCGAGAGTCTGCCTTCCACGATGGCGAGGCGGATCTCGTCGTAGAGCCAGCGCAGCAGAGTGGCGCCGGCCGCACGAGGCCCGAGCGTGAGAGTCACGGACGCTGCAGTCTTCGACACGGCAATCCCAATGGCGGCACGTTGGGGAGTGGCCCACCCGGCAGGCGGGCAGCGGCCCGGTGCGCAGGTCCATATACGGATCGCCGCCAGCGTATCACAATTGACACCCGCGATCTGATACCGCTACCATCGCGGCCGGAGATTCTCCGGACCGGAGCGGCCGCGCTGTATCTAGGCATCGACATCGGCACCTCGAGTGTCAAGGCAGTACTCCTGACGGAGGACGGCGGTTCGGCCGGCTCTTCTTCCGCGCCGCTCGAGGTCAGCCGGCCGGCGCCCGGCTTCTCGGAGCAGTCGCCCGAGGCCTGGTGGCAGGCCACGGTGCGCGCGGTGAACGGGCTCTCCGGAGCATCCCGCGCCCGGGTGCGCGCCCTCGGCCTCTCGGGCCAGATGCACGGCGCGACACTGCTCGACTCGCACGACCGTCCGCTGCGTCCCGCCATTCTCTGGAACGACGGCCGCTCCGCCGAGGAGTGCCTGGAGCTCGAGCGGCGGGAGCCCGCCTCCCGCGCCATCACCGGCAACATCATGATGCCGGGGTTCACCGCCCCGAAGCTTCTCTGGGTGGCCCGTCACGAGCCGGAGATTTTCCGCCGCACCACCTGCGTCCTGCTGCCGAAGGACTACGTGCGGCTGCGCCTGACCGGTGAGAAGGTCAGCGATATGTCCGATGCCGCCGGCACGGGCTGGTTGGATGTCGGCGGCCGCGAATGGTCCGATGCGATGCTCGCGGCGACGGATCTCAGCCGCGCGCAGATGCCGGCGCTGGTCGAAGGTTCCAGTCCGTCCGGCACTCTCGCCGCGATTGCTGCCGCGGAGCTCGGCGTTCCGCGTGTCGTGGTTGCGGGCGGTGGCGGAGACAACGCCGCAAGCGCCGTCGGCCTTGGCGTCGTGCGCCCGGGCGAGGCCTTCTTGTCACTTGGAACGTCCGGCGTGCTCTTCGTCGTGACGGATCGCTTCCGTCCGAATCCGGAGAGAGCGGCGCACGCCTTCTGTCACTGTCTGCCCGGCCGTTGGCACCAGATGTCAGTCATGTTGAGCGCCGCGAGCACGCTCGACTGGGTGGCACAGCTCGTCGGCGGCACCGACCTGCCGCAGCTCGTCGCCAAGGCGGAAGCGCAGGGACTGAGCCGCCATTCGGCGCTCTTCCTGCCGTACCTCACCGGAGAGCGCACGCCTCACAATGATCCCGGCGCCCGCGGAGTGTTCTTCGGCCTGCGGCCGGACACGACTGCGGCGGAGCTCATCGGCGCGGTGCTCGAGGGGGTCGCGTTCGCATTCGCCGACGGCCTCGATGTCCTCACGGAAAAGAGCGACCAGGCAGGGCAGCCGGTCAACGACATCAGCGTCACCGGCGGCGGCGCGCGCCTGCCGTACTGGGGCCGGTTGATTGCCGCGGCCCTGCGCCGGCCCCTCACCTACCGCGCGGGCGGCGAGGTCGGGGCGGCATTGGGGGCGGCGCGCCTCGCGCGCCTGGCCGCGGGCGACGGCGGCGAGCAGGAAGTCTGCGCCGCGCCGCCGGTCGAGCGGGTGGTCCAACCCGATGGAGCGCTCGCGGCGCTGCTCGCCAGCCGCCGCCGCACTTTCCAACATCTCTATCGGGATCTCAAAAGTACATTCGTGGAGTTTTCGTCATGACTTTGTTTTCCAGCATCGAGCCGGTCCGCTACGAGGGTCCGGAGACGGCGAACGAGTTCGCCTACCGGGTCTACGACAAGGACCGCAAGGTCCTCGGCAAGCGCATGGAGGAGTGGCTGCGGTGCGCGGTCTGCTACTGGCATTCCTTCAACTGGCCGGGCCAGGACATCTTCGGCGGCGGCACCCTGCCCCGTCCCTGGCTCGCCCCGAAGATCACCCAGGAGATGGCGGACGAGAAGCTCGAGGCCGCCTTCGATTTCTTCAGGCGGCTCGGCGTTCCCTACTTCACTTTCCACGACGTCGATGCCATGGCGACGGCCGCGACGCCGAAGGAGCACGATCGCAACCTCAAGGCCATCGTCGAGCGCATGCAGACGAAGATGGAAGCGACCGGCATGAAGCTCCTCTGGGGCACGGCCAACCTCTTCAGCCACCCGCGCTACGCCGGCGGCGCCGCCACCAGCCCCGATCCGGAGGTCTACGCCTGGGCCGCCGCGCAGGTGCGCTTCTGCCTCGAGGCGACCCACCGCCTGGGCGGCGAGAACTACGTCCTCTGGGGCGGCCGCGAGGGATATGACTCCCTGCTCAACACCGACCTCAAGCGCGAGCTCGATCACTATGGCCGCTTCCTCTCCATGGTCGTGGAGCACAAGCACCGCATCGGCTTCAAGGGCACGATCCTGATCGAGCCGAAGCCCTTCGAGCCCACCAAGCACCAGTACGACCGCGACGTCGCCGCCGTGTTCGCCTTCCTGCAGAAGTACGGCCTGACGAAGGAAGTCCGGGTCAACATCGAGGTCAATCATGCGACGCTCGCCGGGCTGGATTTCGAGCACGAGGTGACCGCGGCGCGCGCCTACGGCATCTTCGGCTCGATCGACATCAACCGCGGCGATCCGCGCAACGGCTGGGACACCGACCAGTTTCCCAACAACGCGCAGGAGCTGGTGCCGGCCTTCATCCAGCTGGTCGAGGACAAGGGCTTCGGCACCGGCGGATTCAACTTCGACGCCAAGCTGCGCCGCCAGTCGGTGGACCCCGCCGACCTCTACATCGCGCACATCGGCGGTGTCGATACCCTGGCGCGCGGCCTCTTGGCGGCCGCCGACATCGTCGCGGAGCGCAAGCTGGCGCGCCTGAAGCAGGAGCGCTATCAGAAGTGGGACGGCGACCTCGGCGCGCGCATCGAGAGCGGCGCGATCGACCTCGCGACCCTGGCCGACCTCGCGCTCGAGAAGAACCTCGACCCGGCGCCGAAGTCAGGCCGTCAGGAAATGGCCGAGAGCATCATCGCGCGCCATTGCAAGTATTAAAGCGCTGGATCCAGGCATCCTGCCCGGCCGGGCGCGCCGCGGGAAAAAAGCGTGGTTTTTGTCCCGCGGCCCCGCCACCGGCGGCGGGGCACCTCCTTGTGCCTGAGTCCATCAGCCGCTGAGCGGCAGGGGCAGCGCGGCCTGCAGCGGTTGCGGCAGGCGCGCGCTCGCCACTTCGAAGCGCAGCTCCTTGCGGCCGTAGTCGATCGACACGCGGCGGAAGCGCCGCAGGCAGTCCATGCCGAAGAGCAGCGCCGGGTGGTCCTTCAGGCCCCAGACGTCGAACACGTCCAGGGGGGCCACTACCATCGGCATGTAGGTGAGGTGCAGCTCGCCGAGGACGATCTCGTCCACCTGGATCGCGAGACCGGTGACGCTGCCGCCCGTTACGCCCGCGAGCTGCACCGGGCCGCCGAGCAACTCCCGCGGCGCGCCGTGGCGTTGCAATTGCGCGTAGAGCGCCGGGTTGATGACGGAAACCTCGGCGCCGGTATCGACGAAAGCGCCCGACCGGACGCCGTTGACCGTGCAGTTGGAAGCGCGCAGCCGGCCGGAGGTGCCGAGCGTGCGCACGATGACTTCATCCGGACGCTCCCACAGGGCCGCGAAGAAGCCCTGCGGCTTCATCACACTCAGCGTGTCGGCGGCGAAATCGAGCACCACGCGATGCCGGTCGAGCACATCGAGCCCGAGATAACCGTCCACTCCCAGCATGCGCCGCGGCAGCACCGGCAGTTCGAGCGGCGGACAGACGAGGCTACCCATCTTCAAGCTCCGGACCTCTACCAGCACCCCGGGCTCATTGCGCAGGATGCCCTCGACCATCACCTTCGGGCCCTGCGGCAGTCCGAGCCGCGCGGCGATCTCGGTCGCCATCAGTGACCGCTCGGCACCCGTGTCGACCAGGAAGCGATAGGGTCCGGAATCGTTGATGAAGACGGCAGTGGTCAGGCGGTCGTCGGTGACACTCGCGGCACGCACCGCTCCCGACCCCGCGCCGTCGCCGGCACCGTCGCTCCCGGTTGCCTTCATCGAGCCGCCGGTGGAATCGGTGGCGCTGAGGTTCGGCGGGGGCTCGATGGCAGCGCCGCCGGCGCGCAGCAGCGCTGGGGCTGCGGCGAGCGTGAGAAGACCCTGGGCGAGGAGGTGCCGCCTCGACCACGAGGCGACCGTACGCCGCGCCCCCGCCGGCCGATGCCGGCCCGCATTGATGACACTTCCTTCCATGGGGTTCTCTGCTTGGGCGCCCTTTGGTAGCTACCCTGGGCGCCAGCATGCTCCTTTGCCGGCCCGCTGTCATGGTCCGCTATGATCCCCGCGGGAGACTGGTCCATTATGGTGGGAAGTCCCGGCCGGCGATCTCTTCAGGCGAGAGAGTCAGGGGTCGCCGCGGAGATCGCCGGCGGGAGCGAGCTGGCCAGTACTTGCGATACGGTACCATTTTAGTGGGAAGGTTATCATTTACCGCTCTGTGTCGGAGACGATTTAGATGGCAACTGCCGGTCCGTTGGATCGCGCCGCGCTGGCGAAAACGCCTGAATGGCGCAACGTCGACCTGAAGACCTTCCGCGAGACGATAATCCCGCGTGACCGGCCCGCCGTCATGAAGGGGTTGGCCGGGCAGTGGCCGCTGGTGCGCGTGGGGCGCGAATCGCGCGCCGCCCTGCTCGACTATGTCGGCGCCCGCGATCCGGGCGCGGCGCAGCGGATCCTCGTCGGGCGGCCCGAGATCGGCGGCCTCTTTTTCTTTCGCGACGACCTGACGGGGCTCAATTTCGAGTACTCGAGCTCGCGGTTGCAAGCCACCCTGGCGCGCATCCTGGCGCTGGCCGACAAGCGCGATCCCCCCGGGGTCTTCATGCCGGCGGCCGCGGTCGAGAATTTTCCGCAGATCGCCCGCGAGAACACGCTCGCGATCCTCGACAAGCCGGCGGCCGCGAAGCTCTGGCTCGGCAACCGGGTCACCACCGCAACTCACTTTGACATGTCGGATAACGTCCATTGTGTCGCCGTGGGGGCCAAGCGCTTCACCTTCTTTCCGCCCGAACAGCTACCCAACCTCTACGTCGGGCCGCTCGATCTGATGTGGGCCGGCCTGCCGACCAGCCTGGTGAAAGTGGCGGCGCCGGACCTTGGGCGCTATCCGCGCTTCGCCGCGGCATGGGCCGCCGCGGAGACGGCCGATCTTGAGCCGGGCGATGCGGTGTTCATCCCGAACCTCTGGTGGCACGACGTCGAGTCGCTCGAGGCCGTGAATGTCTCGATGAACTACTGGTGGTTCGACGGCACGCGCGGTGGCGGCGAGCCGTTTGCCGCCATGGCGCACGCGCTGCTCGCGATCACCCCGCTGCCCGAGAGCCGCCGCGAGCTGTGGCGCAGGATGTTCGAGCATTTCGTGTTTCAGACCGAGGGCGATCCGGCGCCCTATCTGCCGGCCGATCGCCGCGGGATACTCGGGCCGCTCACTCCCGCGCTCGAGGACTACCTGCGCACGCAGTTGATGCGGTCGCTCACCAAACCGATGCCGCGGCCGGTGGCCGAGCAGATCCTGCGCCTGCTGGGCGAGAAGCGCTGAGCGGCGCTCAGCCGCCCCGTAAGAGCCGCATGATCCGCGCCCGCAGCTTGCCGTAATTGTCGGGCTTGAGCGCACCGAGGATGCCGTGCTGCTCGGCAGGCAGATGCTCGAGCGGATGACCGCGAGTGCGGAAGACGTAGTGGTCGAAGAACGCCTTCCACGCCTGTCTCTCCGCGGCGGGACGCTCGGCAATGGTGATCATGGCGAGGAGCATGCTGGTGTGCGGCGCATCGGGGCCGAAGCTGAAAGCGTCCCACCAGTAGTTGGCGAGGCCGTTGAGCGGCGCCGTGGCCTCGATCTGGTGCCACCAGAGCTTCGGCAGATAGAGCGCATCCCCCGCATCGAGCTCCACGGTCAAAGCGCGATCGCGGATCTGCTCGAAGAGCGGGAAGCGTCCGCGCATTTCCTGGGCAGCGGACGCGGCGAGGCTCACGGTCGCTCCTGACATCGTGTTGTCGATGGGACCGGGGTAGAGCCGCTCGATCAGCTCCGGCGGATAGAGTGTGAAGCGGCGGTGGCCGGCAACGACACATGCGAGGTTGTCGAAGGTGTCGTAGTGACTCGACACGTTGGAAGCGGTCCCCAGCCACAGGCGCGGCTTCGGGTCGCCCTCGAGCAACGGCATCGGGTTATCGGCGGCGAAGCCGGGCAGGCACTGCGCGGTCGGCACGGAGCCGACGTACACCGACTGCGCCGCCGCCGGATGCTCGGTCGCCGCGACCAGCGCATCGAGCGCCTCGCGGTAGGTCAGCGAGCGGCGCTCGAAGTTGAAGCCCTTGAGGTCGGCCTGATAGTAGTACTTGCCACCGATCGACGGGTCGCCGAAGAAGACCTCGATGCGCTGGCCGGCATCGAGCGGAACGAGATAATCGCGCAGCGCCTGTGGCGAGCGGCCGGCGGCCCGCACCACCGGCCAGTCCGCCACCAGGCCGCGGATGACGGCGGGGCGGCAACCCTCGACCACCTCGCGCCGGAATTGCCGCGCCGAGCCGAGATCCCCTGCCGCGATCTCCTGGGGCGCCTGGGTCACGGAAGCGGTCAGCTCTCCCCTGGCGCGAGCACACCGCCGAGCTTCTCCGTGTCCTTCAGGAGCCGGCCGTTCTTCTTGCGCGCGAGCAGCGGGAGCTGCTTCAGGGAGGCGATCATGAGATGGATCAGCGTGAGATAGCCGCGCCGGAAAAGCTCCACGACCACCGTATCGGGTAACCGCGAAAGCACCTCCTGATTGACGGTATATAGGCCCGCGCAGTTGCGCATCGTGCCGTCATCGAACTCCACCTCGATGTCGATCGGCTCGATCAGATTCAGCTCGAGGAGCCGCGCGGTGAATACTTTGGTCATTTCCACTCCGGCCTTCAAGTCCTGGAACGCCCAGATGATGCCCTGAAGGTACCGGGTCGGCTGGCCGAAGTCGTCGAAGAGCGCCTTGCCGCCCTCGGCGCCGACGCGCGGGTGATCGAGGTCGATGGCGAGCTCCCTGGCATGGGCATAGAAAGGTCCGCGCTGCAGGCTCAGAGGCCGGTAGAACTCGCGCGCCGTCCACTCCTCGAGGAAGAGATTCTCGTCCTCGTCGAACCCCAGCATCGCGCCGCAATAGAACTGGCCCGTGACCGAGTCCTTGGAGAGGAGGATCGGGTAGTGCACGACGAGCTGCGCGAACTCGCTGACGATCACCTGCACGAAGCGCCGATTGTCGCCGTAGGCGGCCGAGGCGCGTCCGTCGACCTTGAGCGTCCGGTGGGATTCCTTGTTGAGCGGGACGATCTGCGTCATGCTCTGGCGCCTTCAGACGGGCTGCAGCCCGTACTGTTGAATCTTCTCGATCAGCTCGCGGTTCTTCGGCAGGCGCGATCGCAAGTGCGCCGTCATCCGCCCATTGTCGCGCACCATGCGCGAGGCGAGCGGTGCGCTGCCGCGGGCGTCCTCGGGACTGACCTCGGTCCTGAAGCCCATGCCGTAGAGCACGTACTGGTAGCTGGCCGCGGGGAATACCTCCTCCAGGCGGTCGAACTCGTCGAAGAACCACGGCGACTGGTACTTCCACAAGGTGAGCAGCTCCTGCAGCCGCTCGGGCACGGAGCCGCGATCGACATTGTCACGCCAGAACGCCGTGTCGGTACGCTTCGTAAGCACGTAGTGCAGCTTGAGGAAATCGATGATCCGACCGAAGCGGTACATCGTCACCTCGTTGAAGCGCTTGGCGACGATGTCCATGACCTCGCGGCATGCCGGCATCTGTTCCGCGAGGAGCTTGGCGGAGAGCTCGACCAGGACGATGGCGGAGGACTCGAGCGGCTCGAGGAAGCCGCCCGCGAGACCAACGGCGACGCAGTTCCTCCTCCAGAAAATCTCGCGATGGCCGGCGCGGATCGGGATCTTGCGGACCGGCAGCCCGGCGTGCTCGCGACCGATATACTGCAGCAGCGTCTCGTGCGCCGACTCCTCGCTCTGGTGGGCGCTCGAGTAGACATAGCCGATGCCGCGGCGCGTCGGCAGGCAGATGTCCCAGATCCAGCCGGCCTGCTGTGCCGTCGAGTTGGTCTGGGAAGCCATGGGCGCATCCGGGGTGTCGAACGGCACCTGGACGGCGAGGGCGGTATCGCAGAAGAGTACCTGCCGGCACTCCTTGAATCCAACGCCGAGGGTCTTGCCGAGAAGCAGCGCCGCGAAGCCGCTGCAGTCGATGAAAAGATCACCGAGAATCTCACCGGCCTGCCGGGTGAGCACGCCCTCGATGTCGCCGGACTCTCGCTGACTGACCTGGACGACGTCAGCCAGGACGTGCCGCACGCCAAGCTTCTCCGTGCAGTGCCGCGCCAGAAACGGAGCGAACTTGCCCGCATCGAGGTGATAGGCGTAGTTGGCGAGCCCCTGATACTCGGCGCTGGTGATCGCCTTCGGCGCGAGCCCGGCATCGCACAGCCGGCCCTGCGGGGTCACGTAATCGCAGAAGCTGCCGCCGCCCCCGAGCAGCCAGTGCGGCACCAGGTTCACCTGCGAGAATCCCTGCGGCACCATCAGGGGGTGATAGTAGGCGTCGTCCCCCGCCCCGGTCGTCCAGCCGGCGAACCTGCCGCCCTGCTTGAAGGACGCATCGCAGTACCTGAAGATATCCGTCTCGGACACGCCCATCTTCTCCAGCGATGAGCGCATCGTCGGCCACGTACCCTCTCCTACGCCGATGATCCGGATATCCGGCGACTCGATCAGCGTCACGGAGAAGCCGCCCGCCTTCATCCGAGCTTGATGGCGGGCGGCGATGATCCCCGCGGTGAGCCAGCCGGCGGTTCCTCCGCCGACGATGACTACCGCTTTGACCGGCTGTACCACTAGAACTTGGCGCGTACCCCCAGGGTAAAGGTCCGCCCATAGTCTACGATGTCGAGGATCTGGTTGTCGAAGCGGCCATGGGTCACATACTGGGCGTCATTGAGGTTCAGCGCCTCGAAGAACACCGACGTGTACTTGTTGATCTCATAGCTGGAGCTGAAGTCGACCTCCGTCGTCGAGTTGAGGAACGTCGGCTCCGTGCCGGTCTTCGAGCCATTCTGCTGCTGCCCGAACATCAGGAACTGCGTTGCCTGCCAGTTCACCGCGACGCGCGCCTGGAAGCCGTGCTGCTGATAGAAGAACTGGCCGTTCACCGAATTGCCGACGCCCGGCAGCGCGAACTGATTCGTATAGATATTCGGATTGAAGCTCGCGTTGCTGTGCATGACATTGGCGTTCAGCGTGTAGCCGAAGCCGAACGGCAACATCTGCTGCCAGGTCAGCTCCACGCCGTCCACGTTCGCCGTCGGCCCATTGACGTACTCCGTGTCCGTGAACACCGCGGTGCTGCCCGTGCTCGGATCGGTCACGCCCGGGAAGGTGATATGGGTCGTCTCCAGCTCCGGGAACTGGCTGACATGCTTGTAGTACCCGTCCACGGCCGCATAGCTGCCCGGACTGTAGTACCACTCCGCGCCCAGATCGAGGTTGTTCGACAGGTAGGGCAACAGGTACGGATTGTTGGTGCTCGCGGTGAGCTGGCCGACACGCGTGCCGCTGATGGTCGCCGACGGGGTGATGTACTGGATCGGCGGCTGCGTTTCGGTTCGCGACGCATCGAATCTCACCTTCACATCGTCCGTCGCCATGAAGTTGAGATCCAAGCTCGGCAGGAAGTAGCCGTAGGATTTCGAGGTCGACTGTCCCGCCGCCGTGCCGTAATGAGCAACCTCGTTGGTATGGTCACTGGGCGATATCGTCAATGCCGTCAGCGGCGCATAGATCGCGCCGGTCGTGTTCTCCGTCCTGTTGTACCGCAGCCCCAACTCGGCGTTCAGGGTCCTCGATCCGAGGTCGAACGCGTGATCGATCGTCGCGTAAGGCGCGTACTGCTTCTGCTCCACCTCGCCGTAGCTGTTCGAGTCAAACGCGATCGGGATGGCGCCGCCGGTGTATGGCACGCCCGTGCTGATCGCGCCGGGATTCACGCCCGGAGTGGTGAGCGGCAGGCCGACCAGGTAGTTGTAGACCGCATACGGGTTGAACTCCAGCAGGCTCGACGGCTGCAGTCCGTTGCCGCCCCATCCGGGGAAGAAGTTCGCGGTGCTGATGCCGCCGCTGAAGAGCGACGCCGGCAGCGCCACGCCGCCCGGGTTGCCGGATGGCGCGCCATAACCGGAGAAGACCTGCCATCCGTTGTTGTAGAAGTCGTCGTACGCCCACTGGTGCAGGTGGTCGACGCTGATCTGGCCACCGAAGTTGACCTTGGTGGCGCCGGCGTGCCAGGTCACGGCAAGCTGCCCCTGGTTGATGTAGTCGTCGTCGTGCTGGTACTGAATCGGAAACACGTGCGAGCCGAGGACGAGCGGGTTCAGGCCGAGCACATTCGCCTTGTCGCCGTTCGGTCCAAAGGTGGACTCGTAAGGGATGCTGTTGCCGCCCGGCACGATGACGCTGGGGCCGGTGAAGGAGTTGGGATAGCCCAGCGCCTCGGGCGTGGTGCTCGAAGGACCGTAGCCCACGTCCGAGTCGAAGTTGCTGACCTGGCCGTCGGGATTCAGCCACGAGGCCGACTGATCGACGTCGGCCTCGACCGTCCAGTCATCGTTTACGTCCCACAGGACGTTGGCCCCGAGCTCGTTGTTCTTGATGTAGCTGCCGTCGATGTCGGCGTCGAAGTCCGTCGGCTCGCCGTTGTAATCGAAGTTGGTAACCGTGCCGTTCGCATCCGTCTGCACGTTGTACATGTCGCCGGCGTTGAACCACAGGCTGTACTCGGACCGGTAGGACTCCAGACGGTCGTCCGAGTAGTTGTCATTCAGCGTCACCATCACCGCATCGTTCGGATGCCACTGCAGCACGGCGCGCCCGGTCTTGCGCCGCTCGTCGGTACGATCGTTGTAGAGCGCGTAATCCTGGATGAACCAGCTCGGCTTGGTATTGGCCGGCGTGCTGGTGTTGGCCGCGGGGCCGCCCGCGGCCTCCGAGTAGTCGATCGGCTTCGTGGGTGCGAGAGCGTTGTTGCAGGCGGGACCGCCGACCATCTGGCAGGAATTGAAATACGTGCCCTCCCATCCGGCCATGGAAAGGTGGTGCTCGTCGGTCCTCTGGTCGTCGTACTCGCCGTCGACGAGGATGCCGATCGTGTTGTCGGCGAAGGTGTCGCTCACGAGTCCGCCGAATTCCGGGGTGGCCTGACCGTCATTCGGCGAGTCGCTCTCCGAATACAGGCCGCTCGCATGGAAGCCGGGGTTGTCGAATGGCGTCGGCAGCTTGATGTTGACGGTGCCGCCGATGTCGCCGCCGGAGAGAGCGAAGTCCGGCGTCTTGTGCACGTCGATTTCGCCGATGAAGTCCGAGCCCATCGAAGCATAGTCGAACTGACGGCTGTTCTGGGCAGCGGACGCCTGCTCGCGCCCGTCAATCAGAGTCTCGACGAAGTCGCCACCGAAGCCGCGGATCGTGATGCTGGAGGCGTTGCCGGTCGAGATCGGCGCGCCGCCGGTACCGGAGACTGCGCCGCGGTCGACCGTGATGCCGGGGATGCGCTGCAAGGCCGCGCCCAGGCTGGCATCCGGAAAGTTGCCGATGCTCTCGGCGGAAATGGCGTCCACCACACCGATGGACTCCTTCTTGATCTGCAGAGACCGCTCAAGAGATCCGCGGATGCCCGTGACGACGATCTCCTGCAGGGTAGCCGCGCTGGGTGCAGCGGCAGCCTGGTCCGAGCCGGTCGTCGCTTGCGCGAGCCTTATGGCACCGCTCGCCGGCGCGGCGCCGGTCGAGGCCATCGGCTGCGCTCGATGCCCCAGGGCGCGCCCGCTCGGCTGCTGCGCATTGGTCGCGCTGTTGTCGTTGCTGCCGCCGGCCGCCGGCGCGTTCTGCGCATTCTGCGCGTGCGCCAGGCTGCCCGCGGCGAGCGTGAGCGAGCCCAAGGCGAGGCCCGAGAAACCTAACTTGGAGCTGGCGCGGCCCGGGCGCAGGAGTCGGTCATTCTTCTTGGACTCGCGCTGGGACGCGTTACGTGATGTCTTCCGGCTCATCAGACATTCCCCCTCGAAAGAAATTTGACGTTGCGTAAAAACAACAGGGGACATCGCCGCGACGCGAACGATGTCCGGGATCAGAATTCGGAAGCCCCCTTACGCCGTGGTCTGGATTCACTACCCGCTTCATATGGTAGCGCTACCTTAACGCGGACGGAGTATGTGCCTCTTCTTTGGCCCATGTCAACTGTCGCAGCGGGCTGTTGCCGCTTCATCTTTACTACTCATAAACCGCCGGTCGGCGCGGTTGGAGAGCAACTTCGAGGCACTCGCCCGCACCCGTCCGGCGTACCGCCAGGGCGCGGGTTCGCACGAGTATGGTTGCGTGAACACGCTGCGGGTCAGCGTCCCCAAAGCAAAGCTCACCCGCTCGGATGAGCCGTCGCCTCGGGCAAACCTGCCAGCCAGCCGTTGTTCCAGAACCACGTAGCGCCTGACACCGCAGTGACAGCGCTATCATTGCGCAGCGGATGTCACTTTGCAAGCTGGACGTGTACCCTGCGCGGCCGTTGCCCTTCTTGCGGGTGGAAGCGAGCGTCATGCGGAAATGGCGGCTGACGGCGACAGCGGCGGCCCTGGCGGCGGCGGTCCTGCAATACTCGACTGCAGCGGTCACGTCCGCGGCTGCGCCCGTCATGGCGGGTTTGCCGCAACTCTGCTGCTCCGGCGCCGCCACCGCCCGGCTCATCGTGGGCGGTCAGCCCTTCCTCATTCTCGGCGGCGAGCTCGCCAACTCATCCGCCGGCACCGCGACGCAGGCCGATACGATTCTGCCGCGGCTGCGGGCCGAGCATTTCAACACCGTGCTGATGCCCGTGCCGTGGGATGAGATCGAACCCCGCGAAGGACGCTTCGACTTCTCGATTCCCGATCACTGGATCGCCGTGGCGCGCCAACAGCGCTTGCACCTCGTGCTGCTCTGGTTCGGCAGTTGGAAGAACGCCTTCTCGAGCTACGCCCCCGCATGGGTGCTCGCCGATACACAGCGTTTCCCGCGGGCGGTTGCAGCCGATGGCTCGCCGCTGCCGATCCTGTCCGCGTTTGGCGCGGAAACGATGCGCCGCGACGGCCAGGCCTTCGCCGCCCTGATGCGCCACGTGCGTGCCGTCGACTCCGCCCAGCGCACGGTTCTCATGGCGCAGGTGGAGAACGAAGTCGGCTACCTCGGGCTCGGAGGCAGGGACCGCTCGCCCGAGGCGACACGGCTGTTCGCTGCGCCGGTGCCGCGGCGACTGCTGCGCGCGCTCGCCAAACCGGGCGCATGGCTGCCCCGGGAGCTTGCGGAAGATTTCACGCGCGACGGACGCTGCTGGCAGCAGGCCTTTGGCGGGGCAGCCGACGAGGTCTTCATGTCCTGGTACTACGCGCGCTTCATCGACAGCGTGGCGCAGGCCGGCAAGCGGGCCTATCCCCTGCCGCTCTACATGAATGCGCAGCTCCCCGCACCGCATGAGCGCGCCGGCGATTATCCGAGCGGCGGACCCTACCCGTTGACACAACCCATTTACCGCGCCGCCGCTCCCGCCATCGATTTCTACGCGCCGGACATCTACTGGCCGGACTTCGAGCATTGGATCACCCGCTACCGCCGAGGAGGAAATCCGGTCTTCGTTCCGGAATCACGCCTGGAACTTGCGCAATACAACGCGCTCTATGTCTTCGGGGAGGCGCGCGGACTCGGCTTCTCCGCGTTCGCTGTCGATGAGACCGCCAACCCCGCGCTCGCCGCGGTCTATCGCATTCTGGGCGAGCTCGGAGGCCGCTTCATCCGGGCGCAGGAGCAGGGCGATACACGGGCCCTCGTGCTGCACCTCACGAGCCCCCGTCCCTACCAGACGGTTGCTCTTGATGGATATCTCTTCCGCGCCACCCTGGCGAGATCCTGGATAACACAAAAGCCGCTTGCCTCTGACGGTGCGATGCTCGTCATGTCATCCGCGCCCGGAGAGTTCTACATCCTCGGCAGCGGACTCGATGTTTCGTTCCTACGCGACCCGGACGTCGATGATCGCATCGCGGGCATCGACGGCATCGCGGAGCTCGCCTGGAAGGACCGCCGCTGGACCGTCGTAAAGCAGATGAACGGCGATCAGAGCGACCAGGGACGGCAGCTCCTGATGGACCCGCGTGCGATGCATTTGTATCGCCTCAGCCTCTACGCCTACCCGCGCCGCTGATGCGCGAGCCGCATCGTGGGATCGGTATCATTCTATTTGACAGCGCTGTCACCAAATGGGATTCTGCCGCGCCATCATGCGAACAGCGAAGAGCGATTGGGGGGGCGGGGTGATCGCGCGCATTGCGCGGCTTGCGGTTCTCGGGAGCGCTCTCTGCGGGCTCTTCGCCGCCCCGGCACGGGGTGCCGAGCCGCCCGCCCGCGTTCATCCTGACCTCTGGCGGCAGGCGCGGCCGCAACTGCCGCCCGACCCCGCGCTCGAGCGCCGGGTGAATGCCTTCCTCGCCGGCATGACGCTCGAGCAGAAGGTGGGACAGCTCATCCAGGGCGACATCTCCACCCTCGCCCCGGCGGACCTTCGTCGGTATCCGCTCGGCTCGGTGCTGAACGGCGGCAACTCCAAGCCCGGCGGCAACACGCTGGCGCCGCCGTCCGCATGGCTCAGTCTCGCCAACCAGTACTATCTCGCCTCCATGGCGGCCTCGCAGGGGCCGCACCCGGTGCCGGAGTTCTGGGGCATCGACGCGGTGCACGGCAACAACGATGTCTACGGGGCGACGGTGTTCCCGCAGAACGTCGGCCTCGGCGCCGCCCATGACCCGGCACTGATGCGCCTCATCGGCGCCGTCACCGCGCAGGAAGTGCGCGCGATCGGCCTCGACTGGACCTTCGGGCCGACTCTGGCGGTCGTCAGCGACAACCGCTGGGGGCGCAGCTACGAGAGTTATTCCGCCGACCCGGCGATCGTGCGCGCCTACGCGCGCGCCATGGTGTTGGGTCTGCAGGGCAGACCCGGCACGCCGGAGTTTCTCGACGCCTACCACGTCATCGCCACTCCGAAGCACTACGTCGGCGACGGCGGCACGCGCGGGGTGGACCAGGGCGACAACACGGAGAGCGAGACGCAGCTGCGCGACAGCGACGCCGCCGGCTATCCCGTCGCGGTCGAGGCCGGCGCGCAGTCCGTGATGGTCTCCTTCTCCAGCTGGCGCGGCGTGAAGATGAGCGACAACTTCGGCCTGCTCACCGCGGTGCTGAAGGACCGCTGGCACTTCGACGGCTTCACCGTGGGCGACTGGAATGCGCACGGCCAGGTGCCGGGCTGCACGGACGCCAGCTGCCCGCAGGCCGTCGATGCCGGCCTCGACATGTTCATGGCGCCCACGGACTGGAAGCAGCTCTATGCCAACACCCTGGAGCAGGTGCGCTCGGGACGGATCCCGCGCTCGCGGCTCGATGATGCCGTGCGGCGGATCCTGCGCGTGAAGATGCGCGACCGCCTGTTCGAGGAAGGGCCGCCCGTCTCGCGGCCGCTCGCCGGACACTTCGAGCTCCTGGGCTCGCCGCAACACCGCGCCGTCGCGCGCCGCGCCGTGCGCGAGTCGCTGGTGCTGCTGAAGAACGATGATCATCTGCTGCCGCTGAAGCCGCGCGAGCGGGTGCTCGTCGCCGGCGCCGGCGCCGACGACATCGCGATGCAGAGCGGCGGCTGGACGATCACCTGGCAGGGCACGGGCACGACCAACAGCGACTTCCCGCATGGCGAGTCGATCTGGCAGGGCATCGAGCGGACGGTGCGCGCCGGCGGCGGAGAAGCCGAGCTCAGCCCCGATGGCGCATACAAACGGAAGCCCGACGTCGCCATCGTCGTCTATGGCGAGAAGCCGTATGCGGAGTTCCAGGGCGATGTGCCGAACCTCGCCTACAGCCCGGGGGACGACAGCGACCTCGAGCTGCTGCGGCGCCTGCGGGCGGCGGGGATCCCGGTCGTCTCCGTCTTCCTCTCGGGCCGGCCGCTGTGGGTGAATCCGCAGCTCAACGCCTCCAATGCCTTCGTGGCCGCCTGGCTCCCCGGCTCGGAGGGCGACGGCGTCGCCGACGTTCTCTTCCGCAAGCCCGACGGCACCCTGCACTACGACTTTCGCGGCAGGCTGTCCTTCCCCTGGCCGCGCACGCCGCTGCAGTTCGGCAGCCGGATTCCCGGCCGGCCGCTCTTCGCGATCGGCTATGGGCTGCGGGACGGCAGCGACGGCAACCTCGCCAAGCTTCCGGAAGCCTCCGGCCTGCCCTCGGCCGCGCTCGTCGACACCCAGATGTTCTTCGCGGCCGGCCGCACCGGCTCAGGCTGGACGTGGGCGGTCGCCGACGACGCCGGCGCCACTCCCCTGGCGCGTGGCATCGGCGCATCCGACAGCGGACGGCTGACTCTTACGGCGATCGATAAGGCGAAGCAGGAGGACTCGCGGCGCTTGCGCTGGTCGGGTACCGGCCAGTCGACCGCGGAGATCACCGGCGCAACCGCGATCGACCTGACGCGCCAGACCAACGGGCAGATGGCCTTGGGTTTCGACTACCGCGTGGAGGAAGCGCCCGGCGCGGAGGTGTCGCTCGGCATGGGCTGCGGCGCCTCGTGCGGCGGCAGCGTACCCATCACCCCGGCCCTGCGTACGGCGCCCCGCGGCCGGTGGCAACACCTCGATGTTCCCCTCGCCTGCTTCGCCGCCGCCGGTGAGAACATGAGCCGCGTATCGACCCCCTTCGAGCTGAAGACGACCGGCGCCCTGACATTGGGCATCGGCAACATCCGGCTGGAGAGCGGCACAGCGGGCAGCTTCCGCTGCGGCCGCTGAGCCACCGCCCTTCGGAACGAGCGAAGAAGCAACCGAGGACCAGCGGGCTAATGCTCGCGTTTGGCACCAGGCGCGGGAACGCCGGCGCTCGAGTGGGGCCGTGATCATCCTGACAGAGAGCCGGCAGCGCCGGCTGTAGACGGCCGCATCCTGCGGCCTCGCTGCCGCCGACCAGATTTGAGGCCGGCCGCTCGAATTCCTCGACCAAAAGCAGCCACGCAAATCTGCACGAACGCAGAGGCTATTGCCGATGCCCTCGCCGTAGGTGGCTGCTAGCGTGGCTTCGCCCACGCTACTCCCAGCTCGTTCGCTTGACTTGGTGAATATAATTCACTAGGATGACATGACCACGCTATACAGCTATCGCAACTGGAAACTGCAGGTTTTTGGTCGCGAGCACGGCCTACCCCACTTTCATGTGTGGACGCCGGATGGCGCGGCGGTGGTCGCGATAGGCACCCTCGCGGTACTGAGTGGCTCGATCGATGCGAGCGCCCTGGCCGAGGCACGCGAGTGGGCGAAGAGTCACTCGGCGCAGATCGCGGCCGAATGGCTCAGGCTGAATCCGGAGAAGCCGTCGTGAAACTCAAGATCGAGCGCGTCGAGGCTTTGCCGCCAGCCCGCCTGCGTCTCGAGTGGGCAAGCGGCAGGCAGAGCGAAGTCAGCGTCCGCGAATACCTGAGGTCTCCCGGACACGAGCGGCTGCGTGACGCGAAGTTCTTCGCTCAGGCCCGGGTGGAGGAATGGGGCCACGGCGTGGAGTGGCCCGACGCAGACATCGGGATTCCGGCCGAGGCGCTCTACCGCTTGTCGAAGGAGCAGTCAGGCGATGCGTTTCCTACCGCCGAGTTCAATGCCTGGATGAAGCGCAATGCACTGTCCCTGACCACCGCCGCCGAAGCGCTGCATCTGACGCGGCGGACGATCATCTACTACAGCACCGGCGCCAAGCCCATCCCCGCCTACATCGGTCTCGCCTGCACGGGATGGGAAGTCACCCGCCGACCGCGCGCCAACGCCGCGCGGCGGTCCGCCAGCCTGGACGCCGCGCGCCGCAGCCGCTCCCGTTCGCGTTGAGCGGTTGGGCCACGCTACACTCCATCCGTGGTCCTGAAACGCCCCTACACGCGCATCTTCCCCGGCGGCCGTCAGATCGAGACGTACGGCCTGCCGCGCCGCCCGTGGCAGGACCTGTACCACCTCTTCATGACCCTCAGCTGGCCGAGGCTGTTCGCGAGCTACGCCGGCTTCTTCGCCCTCTTCAATCTCTGTTTCGCGGCCGCCTATCAGATGCAGCCCGGCGGCATCGCCAATCTCAATCCCCCGGGGTACTGGGGCCGGTTCTTCTTCAGCGTGGAGACCCTGGCCACCGTCGGCTACGGCGACATGCACCCGCAGACCTTCTATGCGCACCTGATCGCCTCGATCGAGATCTTCACCGGCCTGATGAGCCTCGCACTCATCACCGGCATGATGTTCGCGCGCTTCTCCCGTCCGACGGCCCGCATCCTATTCGCCCGCCAGGCGGTGATCCGCCAGTTCGACGGCATGAGGACACTGATGCTGCGCGCCGCGAACGAGCGGCAGAACTTCATCCTCGAGGCGACGGCGCAGCTGCGCCTCATCCGCGACGAGCAGACGACCGAAGGCTACCGCTTCCGCCGCATCTACGACCTGCCGCTGCGCCGCAGCGAGCAGCCCATGTTCCTCTACGGCTGGAGCCTGCTGCACGTCATCGACGAGGCGAGCCCCCTCGCCGGCGCGACCGTCGAGTCACTCAAGGCCGCGAAGGCGTTCGTCCTGCTCACCATCGGCGGCATCGACGAGACGACCGGCCAGATGTTGATATCGCGTCAGGAATACCACCCCGCCAGCATTCGCTGGGACCACGCGTTCGTGGATGTCTTCATGTCGGGGGAGGACGGCGTCGACCGCTTCGACTACTCGAAATTCCACGACGTCGTGCCGCTGGCCTGAAGGCACGCGGGGGTGCGCTTCAGACTACGGTCGTCTCCCTGATGAGGAAGTCCACCACGGCGAGCAGCGCCTCCCGTGCGCTCGCGCCCGCGGCGCGCGCCTCATCGTAGATCCTGATCTGCCGGTGCGCGCTCGTGCCGCGCATCAGCAGCGTCTCCAGATGCTCGAGCTCCCGCAGGCAACCGAGCTCCGCCGCATCCTCCCGCACCAGCGTGATCAGCTCCGCGACCAGCTTTGGGAACGAGACGAGCTCCCCGCGTGCGAGGTCGAGCAGATCGCCTTCGACGCCGTAGCGCATCGCGCGCCAGCGGTTCTCCGCGATCAGCATGTTGGGATACAGCCGCCAGCTGCGGTTGCTCAGCTTCAGGCGGTAGAGCCGCCGCGCGAGCGAGACGATCAGCGCCGCGAGGCTGGCCGCATCGTCGATGCTGGTGCAGCTGTCCATGACCCGCACCTCGAGCGTGGGATAGAGCGACGCCGGCCGCACGTCCCACCACATCTTTCCCTGGTGCTCGATCACCCCGTTGCGGACCAGCATGTCGAGATGGCGCCGCAGCTCCGCGTAGCTGGTGAACCGCTCCGGCAGCCCGGTGCGCGGCAGGGAGCTCAGCAGCGTCATCCGAAACGACATGAGCCCGGTGCGCTCTCCGTCCCAGAAGGGCGATGAGCAGGACAGCGCCAGCAGGTGGGGCACGAAATACGTCAGCTGGTTCATCAGATCGACCCGCAGGTCATCGTCGTCGATCCCCACGTGCACCCGCATGCCGCAGATCATGATGCGGCGCGCGGCCCCCTGCATTTCATTGGCCAGCGCGAAGAACTGCTCGCGCTCGGTCGTGATCTGGCGGGTCGCCTTGGCGAAAGGGTGGGTGGCGGCGGCGATCGGCGCGCATCCGTGGCGCCCTCCGACCTCCGAGATGATGCCGCGCAGCTGCGCCAGGTGGGCACGTGCCTCGGCGACGGTGCGGCAGGCGTGCGTGCTCGCTTCGAGCTGGCTGCGCAGGAACCGGGGACTCACCTGCCCGTTCGAGCGGCGGGTGCATTCCTCGTGCAGCGCCACCGGGGGATCCTCGCAGACATCGCGCGATTCGAGTCTGACGAGCAGATATTCTTCTTGGATGCCGACGCTGAAGGGCGGCTCAGAGCTGCTCATGACAACGCTCCAGGGTGACCCCGGAGATAGTGTAGCGCAGGTGGCCTACAGCGAGAGCCGCTCGATCGGCTCGGGCTTCGCCAGGAAGTAGCCCTGCGCGTAGTGGATGCCGATGCGCTGCAGCTCATCGAGCACCGCCTGCGACTCGACGCATTCCGCCACCGTCTCGATGCCCAACGCCTTGCCGACTTTGCAAATGGCCTCCACCATGCTGCGGTCCACCGGGTCGTCGGCCACGTGACTGATGAACTGGCCGTCGATCTTCAGGTAATCCACCGGCAGCGTCTTCAGGTACATGAAGGAGGAAAGACCGGTGCCGAAGTCATCCAGCGCGAACTTGCAGCCGCGGGCCTTGAGCTCGCGCATGACGAAGGTCGCGTTCGACAGGTTGGTGACCGCGGCGGTCTCGGTGATCTCGAAGCACAGCGCCTGCGCCAGCGTGGGATCACCCACCTGGTGCAGCACGAAGTCGATGAACGATTGCTCGTTGAGCGAGGTGCCGGACAGGTTGACCGCCAGCAGCGGCCGTCCGCCCCAGGCCTTCAGCCGCTCGATCGCCCGCTCCACCACCCAGCGGTCGATCACCGACATGACGTTGTAGCGCTCCGCCGCGGGGATGAACTCCCCGGGGGCGACCAGGCGGCCGTCATCGTCGCGCAGGCGCACCGTCAGCTCGTGGAACGCCGTGGCGCCGTTGCGGGCGATCGACTGGATCGGCTGGAAATAGAGCTCGAGGCGGTTCTCCTCCGCGGCGCGCGTCACCCGCGCGACCCAGTGCATCTCGCGATGGCGGGGATGGGAGATGCCGTCGGCCTCGTAGAGGTGCACGCGATTGCGGCCCTCATCCTTCGCCGCATAGCACGCAATATCCGCGGCGCTCATTACGTTGGCGACGCTCTCGGTCTCCGCCGTGATCTGGACGACGCCGACGCTTGCCCCTACGGACAGCGTCGTAGCTCCCCAGACGAAACGGTAGTCGCGTATGGCCTGTCGGACTCCTTCCGCGATTCGCGTTGACTGCTCCACGGTGCAGCCTTCCAGCAGCACCCCGAACTCGTCGCCGCCGAGCCGCGCGATCGTATCGGAGGCGCGCACGCGCGACTGCAGCAGGCCCGTGACGTCCCGCAGCAGCCGATCGCCGGCCTGGTGGCCGCAGGTGTCATTCACGACTTTGAACTGGTCGAGATCGATGTAGAGGAGCGCGTAGGTGCCCTCGCCGCGCTGCGCGCTCAAGACCGCCGCGTGCAGACGGTTGTCGAACTCGCGGCGATTGATGAGGCCGGTGAGCGCATCGTGGCTCGCCTGGTAGGAGAGCGCCCGCTTCAGGCGCCGCTCCTTCGTCACATCGTGGAAGACGATCACGGCCCCGATCACCCGTCCCTGACGGTCGCAGATGGGCGCCGCCGACTCCTGGATGGCCACTTCGTGGCCGGCCCGGGTGACGAGCACGGAGTGATCGGCCGGCGCGGTCATGTCGCCGCCGCCCAACACGCACAACAGCGGGTTCTCGATGGGGTCGCGGGTGATCTCGTTGACCAGCCGCAGCACCTCGCCGATGGGGCGCCCGCGCGCCTCCTCGAGCGTCCAGGCGGTGAGGCTCTCGGCGATGGGATTGATGTACTCGATGCGGCCGTCCGCATCGGTGCTGATGACCGCGTCACCGATCGATTGGAGAGTCACTTGCGCGCGCTCTTTCTCGGCGAAGACCGCCTGCTCCGCGCGCTTGCGCTCGGTGATGTCGGCAATCGTGCCCTCGTAGTGCGTGATCCGGTCGGCCGCATCGCGCACCGCGCGTGCGTTCTCGAGAATGACGACCTGCTCGCCATCGCGCCGCCGCATCAAGAACTCCGCATTGCGGATCTCCCCCTCCGTCTCCACCCGGCGAATGAACTCGGCGCGATCAGCCGGGTTCCAGTAAAGCGTTGCAACGCTCGGCAGGGCATACAGTTCCCCGGCGCTGTCATAGCCCAGCATGGCGACGAAGGCGGGGTTGACCGACCGCAGCTCGCCATCGCGGCTGCTCTGGTAGACCCCCTCGACGATGGTCTCGAAGAGCCCGCGGTACTTCGCCTCGCTGGCCCGCAACGCCTCCTCGGCCAGGCGGCGCCCGATGGCGATGCCGGCGAGCTGCGCCGCGTGGTCCATCATGCGCAGCTCCCGCTGACCCGGCAGGCCGGCGGTCGCGTGGTACACCCCCAGAGAGCCGAGCAGCCTGCCGTCCGTCGCCTTGATGGGCGTCGACCATGCGGCGCGCAGCCCGGCCGCGATCGCATGCTCGCGCGGCCCTTCCCAGAACGGATCGGTCGCGACATCGGCCACCAGCACCTGCCTGCCGAGATACACCGCCGCCGCACAGGACCCATTGCGGATGTCGACTGCGCAGCGCTCCAGAGAGGCCCGCAGCCTCTCCGCCAGCCGCGGCGAGACCAGGTACGAGAAAGCCTGCGCCGGCTCATCGAGCACGGCGATCGAGCAGACCGTGCCCGCCCCCACGGACTCGATGAAGCGGGTGATCGAAGCCAGGATGTCCGCCAGCGGCGCCGTGCCGGTCAGCTGCTCGAGCACGACGCGTGCGGCGACGGCCGCGCGCTCCGTGAGCTCCGACTCCCGTACCCGGTAGGCGAGCTCCGCGGCCTCATCGGCCATGAGGCGCATCGACTGCACGATGCCGCGCCGTTCCGCATCCATCGCCTCGCACTGCTCGCTCATCAGCTTAAGCATCAGGCCGGGCTCCGGCTGCTCGAGCCCCGACCGCAGCGAGGCTTCCTTGAGAATGGCACGCGCCTGCGGATGCAGGTCGCTCAGCGCCGGCGGCGCCAGTCCCGGCTGGGCGCGCACCAGCGTCGTCGTCGCTGACGTGCTCGGCTGCGTGTCCTCGGGCGGCGGCTGCAGGGCTGTCTGCGGCGTTGACATGACGTAGCGCTAAGGCTGGTTGGCGGCCGTCTGGGCGGGACCGTCAACCGCGATGACCGGGATGCTGAAGGGCCAAACCACCGACCCGTTGGAAGACTCGACGCCAACCGCGGCCGTCAGCGTGAAAAGACCCGTCTTGGTCGGACGGACGGTGACCGACCCGAAGATCGGCGTGCCGCTCGCCGGCTTGATGGCCACGAGCGGAGGACCGTGACTCACGACTGTCAGGCCCTCGAGGGCGGCGAACGCAAGCCGGATGGTCTCGAGTCCCCCGACCTGCGGGATCACGGCGTAGTCGATCTCATCGTCCTGGCCGACCTGCGGCCGGCTGCGGATGGAGAAGCGCAGCTCGATCGGGGCCTGGCTGCCGCTCGGCCCCACCGCCTCGACCATGCCGGCCAGGGCGCGGGCAGCCGGATCCATCGGCGCGGCCGCCTGCGTTTTGGGCTTGGAATGCCGCGCCAGCACGGGGTGCGAACCGCCGCTGAAATAGCCGCACGCGGCGAGCAGCCCCACCGCAG
>Ga0335075_10000449_pt1 | contig 73832 bp, 67 predicted proteins | sample Lox_Sample_24_FD_206723 | JGI IMG/M metagenome (GOLD analysis project Ga0335075, IMG submission 206723) | Soil microbial communities from Loxahatchee National Wildlife Refuge, Florida, United States - Lox_Sample_2.4 | ecosystem: Environmental > Terrestrial > Soil > Wetlands | place: USA... | reverse complement strand
TTTCCATCGGAAGTTAGGGTCACGGGTCGCCGACCTGCGCGGAGTGGCTAGTGCGCGCGGCCGAACAGCAGCCCTAGAGAGGCATAATCCGATGACGGACACGTTCCGCTGGAACCGGGCTATCTCGGCTGGCCCACGAAGATGGCTGTCGTAGGCGTGCCTCGGACCGCGCGCGTGGTGCTCAAGCTCGCCGCGACCGAGGTCATCTGAAGGAGGCGCCCCGCCTGATCGCGGGACCGGCGGGGCGCTCGCATGTTCGGTGCTTCCGTAGTCGTTCGTGGCGGTCGGCCAATCGCCAGGACTACCGCTTTGGAGAAGTCGTCACGGTAGACATCTATCTCGCTAGCCGGAAACCCGGGTGCCCCTTCGAGGCTCTTGACGAAAGCGCGCGGCGCCCGGTCTCTTCACCGGGTGGGCCCGCCTACTACCGGATCGGGGTGTCCAAGCGCGCCTTCAGCGCCCTGGACGCCCACCTGTGGAAGCTGGCCTGGAAATGGGCCAGGCACTCCCACCCGGGCAAGCCGCACCGCTGGGTCGCCGCCCGGTACTTCGGCATGTTCAGCCCGGCCAGGCAGGACAAGTGGATATTCGGCAGCCGGGAGACCGGCTACTACCTCCGCAAGTTCGCCTGGACCAAGATCGTCCGGCACCGCATGGTGGCCGGGCGGGCGTCCCCCGACGACCCCGCCCTCACCGGGTACTGGGACCAGCGGCGCCGCCGCGCCCGGCTCCCGGTCGACACCGCCACCTGGCACCTGCTGCGCCGCCAGCGCGGCCGGTGCCCGCTGTGCCGGGGACTGCTGCTGCACGCCGACCACCAGCCGCAAGGCCCGGAGGAATGGCAGCAGTGGCACACCGCCACGCGCACCGCGATCCGCAAGCACGCGATCGCCACCGTGACCGGCCTCGGCACGCCGGACGAACGCTACGCGCACTACCTGATACACGCACACTGCCGCCGCCGCATCGGCGACGGCAGCAGCCCGGCACTTCCGCCCGGCAGCGAGCCATTAGGGCTTGCTTGAGCCGAGCTGCCTGGAAAGCGGGCACGGCCGGTTCTGAGGGGGCGGCGGCGCGGCAACGCGCCGCCGCTACCCGACAAAACGAGACAGCAAGATCATTTACGGCGAGACGCTCAGCGCAGCGAATCCAGCCGAGGGCGAGAATCCTGGGCTGTCAGCCAGGCGCGTCAAAGTTCAATGGAGCGGAGCCGCCGAGTGCGCGTGCCCGGTGATAGCTGTACCGGGCAATGCCAAAGGACGTGCGGCACTCCCTGCCCACCGGTGGGGCGCGGCGCTGCGGGCGCTGCGTGACGACCGCGGCCTGTCCCGGCCCGGCGGGCTGCCCGCTACGAGGCCAGCTACCTGGCCCGCCTCGAGCGCGGCGACCAGTTCGCCACCCGCGTCGCCGCTGCCTGCGACCAGGCCCTCAACGCCGACGGGTAGCTGCTCGCGCTGTGGCATGCGGCCGACCGCGACCGCCGCGCGGCGCCGACCGCCCCGGCCGGCGCGCCGGCGGCGGAGCCGAGGGGCGGGCGGCCGCTGGATGACCTGGATCGGCAGCAGATCCTCCTCATGCCCCTGCACGCGATCTTCTACGACTACGGCGAGGAAGGCCTACTGGAGGGCGAGGAGATCGCGAATCGACGCCAGTCACCGTTCTTCGGGTTCGACTGCACGACCCACCCGGCGTGCCCGTCAGGGTGGTTCTCGGATGTCACGTACGATGCGGACCGGGTGATGTTGATCATTTTGGTCGGACCGAACTCGAGGGCGCCGAGACGGCCGTCGAGCGCGATGCCGGCGGCACAGAATTCCTCGTAGACCGACTCGCCCAGGGCGAGCACCCCGAAACGCAGGCGCTCGAGGCGCGGAAAGTCGGCGGCCACGAGGTCCTCCCAGAAGCGCACTGCGTTGAAAGGCATCTCGCCGTCGCCGGTCGTGGAGATGACGAAGACCGCGTTGCGCAGCTTCTGGAGCTCCCGGGCGGCCAGCTGGTCGAGTCCGAGCCCGCCCGCGGATGTCGAGATGGCCGGCCGATTTCGACAGCTCCATCGCGAGATACTTGGAGTTCCCGCCGTCGGTGCCGTAGAGCACATACAGCTCGGTTCCGGCGGCACCCGATGGGTCTGGCTGCGTGGTGCCGTGCTCCTAGACGTTGCGCAGTGCGGATCGCGGTCGGCTGGCGGCCCGAGTCGCCGCCAGTAGTCCGCCCTGACTGTTGTAACAGTGGTACAGTGCAGCGAGCATAACTCCCCCGAACGGGGGCGGCAAGAGGGCTGGGCCGCCGCGCGGAGGGGGAAGAGCAGAGCCTGATGTTCGCTGCTAGCCTCGCTCGTGGAGGGAAGCCCATGGCCGATTTTGACGGGAAGCAGGAGAGGTTCAGCTCCGAGGTCATTGCCGCGGCCTCTCTCGCGATCCTCAAGGAAGAGGGGCCGAAGGCCTTGTCCCTGCGGCGTGTAGGGAACGTGCTGGGCACGTCGTATGTCACGGTCTTCCGTCGCTGCGGCAGCTTTGACGGCCTGCTCGACGCCTGCGCCGACTATGTAGCGGCCGACTTCCCGCTAATTACCAACGAGGAGGACTGGCGGATCGCGACGCAACTGCGTTTCGAGGCCGCCTACGACATGTGGGCTGCGAACACCGAACTGATCGTTCTCAGGCACGGGCGAGCCTGGCTGGGCCTGAACATGGCGACCCGGTTCTATGAGCCCGCGATGCGCACCATCGTCGATGCAGGCTTCAGCTACGCGCAGGCCGGGTCCCTCTTCTCGGCGCTCTACTGGCTCACGATGGGGTCCGTCATGGCGACGCGGGCGAACCAGTGGACCCCGTGGGAGTCGACTGAGTCACTGGAGCAACTCGGTGCCGACCGTTTCCCCGCGCTCGCGACCGTCCAGCGAACGGCCGAGCACGTCGGCTCACGGGCCGCGCTCAGCGAGGGGCTTAGCTGGCTGATCGGACAGGCCGATCCTAACGACCCCTGGACGGCGTTGACCGGCCAACACCCTAGCGTCTGACCGTCAGCGGGCTTTAGCCTGGGCCGCCTGGAGTTCCTGGCTCAGCTCCGCAAACTGCTTGCCGAGCTTGGGATTCATGCCCGGCTGCTGGGTGGTGAAGCCGGCGTCGACGGGCAGGGCGATGCCGGTGATGGAGCGGCCCGAGTCGGCCGCGAGGAACAGCACGGCGTCGGTGACCGCGTCGACCTCCACCCACGGCTGGGGCAGCGGGTTGAGTGCCGCCAGGGCGGGCTTCATGTCGTCGTAGGTCGCATCCGGGTTTCCCGGGAAGAAGACGTCCAGGCTCATCTGGTTCAGCGTGAGCATCGTCGGGACCGTGCCTGGGCACACGGCGTTCACCCGGATCGAGTAGGCCGCGAGGTCCAGCGCCAGCGCCTTGACCAACCCGATGAGGCCGTGCTTGGCCGCAGTGTAGGCGGCGTTGCCGTATACGCCGATCAGAGATGCGGCCGAGCCGGTGATGACGATCGACCCGCCGCTGTCCTTCATGAACGGGACAGCGGCGGCCGCGACGTACCAGGCCGAGGAGAAGTTGACGCCGACGACGAGGTCCCACACGTCGATCGCGTCGGCGTCCTCAATCGTGTGGGCAAGGTTGATGCCGTGGTTGATGACGGCGGTGTCCAACCGCCCGCCTAGGAGGGCAACCCCTGCGGCGACGGCCTCGCGCACCTTCGCGGCATCCCGCGCGTCCACCTGGCAGCCGACTACCCGGCGGTCAAGGGCCTCGATGGCGCGCACAGTCTCGGCGAGCTCGTCGGGACTGCCCATCGGATAGCGCACCTTCGGGATATCGGCGGCGATGTCGAGCGCGATGATGTCGGCGCCCTCCTTGGCGAGGCGGACCGCGTGAGACCGGCCCTGTCCGCGGGCGGCTCCAGTGACGAGCGCGACGCGACCTTCCATGAGCCCCATGGGATGCTCCTCCCGGCGACGGGCGGGAGCCGCCGGCCGCCTCACTAGTAAGAAGACGAATGTGTAACACTGGTACAGCAGCTCGAAACATAACCCATGAAAGACACCGCAGGCAAGATTCCCCGGACGCCTCGTAGGCCCAAGATGCCTACGCCGAGGGGAGAACCGTCCGGGAGAGGTCGGCGAGCATTTTCTGGAGGGTGTCGCGGAACATGGTCCTGGAATCGGCGTTGTCTAGCTCGAGCTGGACTTTGGCCAGGGTTGGGAGCCGGTCCAGCCCGAGCTTTTCGTAGGCGACCCGCGACTCGCCCGGGGTCCACTGGTTCGCCCTATGGGTGATGACCGCCCCCAGCGTGGTGCGGTACAGGACCGAGAAGATCCGCGCGGCATCCTGGACGGTGATGCCCGCCTCGAATAGCTGTCGCATGGCTGGCTCGTAGAACCGGCTGACCATGTTCTCGCCGAGCCACGCCCGTCCGCGCATGAGCAGCAGCAGGTTCGCGTGCTCGGCCCACATGTCGTAGGCGGCCTCGAAACGCAGCTGCGTCGCGATCCGCCAGTCGTCCTCGCCGGTGATGAGCGGGAAGTTGGCCGCTACATGCTCCGCGCAGGCGTCGAGCAAGCCGTCAAGGCCGCCGCACCGGCGCAGGATCATGACATGGTACGTGCCCATGGACTGTCCCACGCGGCGGAGCGAGAAGTTCTCGGGCCCCTCGCGATCAAGTAGGCGCAGCGCGGCCTCGACGATCGACTCGATCGAGACGGAACTCGCATCCGCCCTAGAGATGGCCATCGACCGCCTCCTCAAGCGCGACCCGCGATCCGCCTATGCGCCGATACGACTCTGCTCGGCGACCGTTCCAATGTTACAACATACGCGTCGCGATCCCGCCGAAGAAGGGAACCCCGGCTCCCGAGTCGACTTACGCCGTCCTCATCGGGATATTGCGGTCGATCGCCAGAACGGCTATCGTCCTCGTGGGAGGTGTACCACTGTTACATGCATCTCACGGCGCTGTTGCTCGGGTTGCTCCGCGACTCGCTGGTGAACCAACTCAACATCCGGGGTCACTGGAGATCGCGCCTTCGCGGACACGCCTCCGGCCCCCTTCGTCTTAAGAGGTGAACCGAATGGGCCAGCATGTCCCGGGCGCCAAGATCCCGCACAGCGAGCAGATCTTCATTGGCGGGGAGTGGATCGCCCCCTCCAGTTCGAAGCGCATCGACGTCATCAACCCGGCCACCGAGGAGCCCGTGCTCCAGGTTGCCGAGGCGCTGGAAGCCGACGTCGACCGCGCCGTCACGGCCGCTCGCGCCGCGTTCGACCAAGGGCCGTGGCCGCGTCTCGGCCACGCGGAACGGGCGGAGATCCTCCGGGGGTTCGCCTGCGGCGTGCGGTCCCGACGAGATCAGTTCGCCGCCCTGCAGTCGACCCAGATGGGGCTCGTCTACAAGGAGGCGCTTGGTGCTGCGGGCTGGAGCGCCGACCTTTTCGACTACTACGCCGATTTGGCGGCCGACTTCCCGTTCATCGAACGGCACACGACCTCGGGCGGCGGCAACCTGGGACTACTCGTGCGTGAGCCGGTGGGCGTGGTGGGGGCGATCATCCCGTGGAACTCGCCGCTCACCTTGATGGCGCCCAAACTCGCCCCCGCGCTGCTGGCAGGCTGCACCGTCGTGCTCAAGCCCTCGCCGGTCACACCCGGCGAGGCCTACCTGCTCGCCGAGATCGCCCATGAGATCGGGCTGCCGTCCGGCGTGCTGAACGTCGTGACGGCCGCTCGAGGAGTATCCGAGTGCCTCGTACGCGACCCCCGGATCGACAAGATCTCGTTCACCGGGGGGACCGAGGTGGGCCGCAAGATCGCGTCGATCCTCGGTCACAGGGTAGCGCGCTACAGCCTCGAGCTTGGCGGCAAGTCAGCGGCCCTCATCCTCGATGACTACGACGTGGGGAAGGCCGCGACGGTCCTCGCGGCGTCGGGGGTCCGCATGACCGGCCAGGTGTGCGCGGGGCTCACGCGGATCATCGTCCCGCGTCGGCGTCACGACGACTTCGTCGACGCGCTAAGCCAGGCGATCGCGGCCGTCTCGGTCGGCGATCCCTTCGACCCGGCCGTCACGATGGGCCCACTTGCGACCGAAGGCCACCGTCGGCGGGTCGAGGGGTATATCGCGATCGGCAAGCGCGAGTCTCGACTGGCGGCGGGAGGCGGCCGGCCCGAGAAGCTTGAGCGCGGGTGGTACGTCGAGCCGACTGTCTTCGCCAATGTCGACAACTCCGCCACGATCGCCCAAGAGGAGATCTTCGGGCCCGTGCTCAGCGTGATCCCGGCTGACGACGAGCGTCAGGCGGTGGACATCGCGAACGACTCGATCTTCGGGTTGAACGCCACCGTGTTCTCGAACGACATCGACCGCGTCTACGCGGCCGCGCGCCGGCTTCGCTGCGGCACGGTCGGTCACAACGCGTTCCGCGGCGACTTCGAGATCGCATTCGGCGGGTTCAAGCAGTCCGGCATCGGCCGCGAGGGCGGCCGGGAGGGCATCTACCCGTATGTCGAGGCCAAGACAATCGTCCTCGACGAGGAGCCGCAGGCCCTTGCCGCCGACGAGTCCGGTACCACGGAAGGAACGCACTGATGAAGATCCACGTTCAAGCCGACCGCTGCCAGGGGCACGCCCGCTGCCTCGCCGAGGCGCCGGAGGTCTTCCAGCTCGACGAGCTCGGATACAACACGACCGACATCGGCGACGTGCCGCCCGAGTTGCAAGCCAAGGCGCGGCGCGGGGTTCTCTCCTGCCCCGAGCTGGCGCTGACCGTCATAGAGGACTGACCTCCACCGCCCACCTTCACCTGTCATGTCGCCAGAACCGACGCGAAAGGATTCACCATGGCACCACCAACAGACCAGATCACTGCCGATCGCCCGGAGAGTGCACCGGTGGTCGACTTCGACCTCTCAACCCACAACTCGATGCAGTCCTCGAACGCCGCGTGGGACGCGCTGCGCACGGCCGCTCCGGTCGCCTGGTCGGACGACAACGGAGGCGCGTGGATCGTCTCCAGCTACGAGGCCGTTACCACGGCGTTCCGCAACACGGACGCGTTCAAGTCGGGTCGGGCGGTTCGCGGGCGCCCGGGCCCGGGCGCCGACCCGGGCCTGATGCCCATCAACGCGGTGCCGACCAAGACAACGAGTCTAATGATCCCGGAGGAGCTGGACGCCCCGCTCTGGCACCCGTACCGACGGGTATTCGCCCACCTTTTGTCGCCCAGAGGTGTCGAAGCGCTGCGCCCCCGCATCACCTACTGGGTCACCAGACTCCTCGACGACGTCATCGAGTCGGGGCACTGCGACATCGTCGGCACCCTGACGAGCGGCGTGCCGGGCGCCGTCATCCTGGAGTGGCTCGGGTTCCCCGAGCAGGACTGGCACCGGCTGAGCGCCGCATTCCACAACATGGCGTCCTATGTCGAGGGCACCCCCGATGCTCAGCACTACTTGGACGAGCTCGAATGGACCTTCCAGCGCATCCGGGAGGAGGTCACAGCCGTGCGCGACGAGCCTCGCGACGACATCGCCAGCTTCCTGGCGAACACCGTAGTCGCCGGGGAGCGGACGTCCTACGAGTTCGCGACCGGGATGGTCAACATGGCGATGTCGGGCGGCGTCGACACGACGACATCGGTCGCGTCCGCCGCCTTCGTGCACCTGCACCGTCACCCCGGGGATCGACAGCGGCTAATCGACGAGCCTGAGCTCATCGACTCGGCAGTCGAGGAATTCCTGCGGGTATACCCGCCGGCCCGCACCCACGCCCGAACGGTGGTCCAGGACACCGAGATCGGCGGCTTCACGCTGCGTAAAGATGACCGGCTCATCATCAGCGAGGTCTCCGCCTGCCACGACGAAGCGGCATTCCCGGATGCCGACAAGTTCATCATCGACCGCTTCCCGAACCGCCACGTGGCGTTTGGCCTGGGCCCGCACCGCTGCCCCGGTTCCCACGTCGCCCGCGCGATGTTCAAGGAGATGCTCGTGCAGGTGCTAGAGCGGATCCCGGATTACCAGATCGTGGAGGACGAGCTCGACGAGTACCCGAACTGGACGGCCCTTGGCGGGTGGAGCCGGGCGCCGATCACGTTCACCCCCGGCACCCGCCGACTCTGACGAGACCCGCGACCACGCAGCACGACGGCGGCCGTAGCAGAGTACCTGTAGCCGCCGCGACGGAAGGAGCCCGCTTTGGGTGAGCAGAACGTCCTGATCGTGGGGGGCGGCGTCGGCGCGCAGCGCCTGGCCGGGCAGCTACGGCAGTACGGGCACGCCGGGCCGATCACCGTGATCGGCGCTGAGCGGCACCTGCCGTACGACCGGCCCCCGCTCAGCAAGGACGTACTGCGCGGCGAGCGCGACTCCACGACCTTCCACGACGTCGACGAGCGAGGGGTCACCTGGGTGCTCGGCACGCGGGCGGTAGCGCTGGACCCGGCGACACGATCGGTGAAGACCGAGGACGGGAGAGGCTACGCCTACGACGTGCTGGTACTCGCCCCCGGCGGCAGGCCTCGGACGATCCCGGGACTTGAGGCAGGCCGCGGAATCCATGTCTTGCGTACCATCGACGACGCGTTGTCCCTGCGTGACGCGCTCCGCGCCACCGGACGCCTGATCGTCGTCGGCGCGGGTTTCATCGGGTGCGAGATCGCCGCCAGTGCGCGTCAGCTCGATGTCCAGGTCGATCTCATTGAGTCGCTGCCCGCCCCACTGGCGCGGGTACTCGGGCTGCGGGCAGCCGCGGAGGTCGCGACGATGCACGAGTCGCACGGCGTCCGGCTCCACACCGGGGCGAGCGTGTCGCGGGTCCTGCGGTCACCCGATGGCGGTGTGCGCGGAGTGCGGCTCGCTGACGGCGCTGAGATCGAGGGAACCCACATCGTCACGGGGATCGGCATTGTCCCCGACACGGAGTGGCTCGATGGATCTGGGGTAGAGCTGGGGGACGGCATCGTCTGCGACGACGCAGGGCGAACCAGCGTGCCCGGTGTGTACGCGCTGGGCGATGCCGCTCAGTGGTGGCACGAGCTCGCGGACGGCCACCGGCGGTTGGAGCACTGGACCTCGACGGCCGATCAGGCTGGCGTTGTCGCGGAGGCTATCGCGGGCGAACCGGGTGCGCCGCCCGCGGCACTGAGCAACGCCCCGTACTTCTGGAGTGACCAGTACGACGTGAAAATCCAGGGCATCGGCTTCATCGACGCCGGCGAACGAGTGGACCAGCTCGTCGTCCGCGACCGCACTGTCCTCCTCTACTCGCGCGACGGGATCGTCCGCGCGGTCGTCGGCTTCTCCACTCCCGCCGCGGTCATGCGCACGAAGCCGCTCATCGAGCGGCGAGCCCCGGTCGCCGAGGCGGTCAAGCTCCTCTCACCCGGATGAGGTAGGCCGCTGGACGGGCAGCACGACGGTGAGTGGATCGAACTCGGCGTCGGCTGGGTAGACCTCGTTGAACAGCGCGGTGGCTTCCGGCGCCAGCCGGACGGCGGTCCCGGTCCACCGCTCGAAGGGACCGAGCCGCTCGTAGCCGACATCGAAGTTGGCGAGCAGGCGCCTGGCCCGACCCGAACGGTCGAAGGGATCGGCGATCGTGAGCGAGCCGCCGCTTCCATTCAGCTCGACATGCGGCGAGGCGACCTGAACGAGCAGCGCGCCTGCGTGCGCGCTGAAGGCGACGGTGCCGCCGAACCGGAGGGATCCTGAGGGCTGGCCGCAATTCGGGCCCGGGTTGTAGGGGAAGACGATCTCCTGGGACCCGGGCGCGTGGGAGATGTAGGCGACGAAGCTCCGCTTGATCGCCCACCGCAGGCCGAGGAGAATGTCGGCCCCACCCGGCGTCGGCCCGTCGGCAAGGCCCTTCACCGTCGATCTTTCCCAAGCACCACGGCACCGGAGGCCCAGCCCATGCCGACGGCGACGACCGCGAGGTTCGCCCCCTCGACCTGCCGGTGGCCGGCCCGCCCTGTGACCTGCAGCATGCCGTCCATCAGATGGTTGACGCCGTGCAGGCGGCCGCCCCCCAGGTTGCCGCCGGAGGCGTTGAGCGGGAGCGAGCCAGTCGGCGCGATCCGGCCGTCCTGGATGAAGTCGAACGCCTCGCCCTCACCGCACAGGCCGAGAGCCTCGAGCCAGATCATCGTCATTATGCTGAAGCCGTCGTAGAGGTCCGCGACGTCCATGTCGTCCGGACTCCATCCGGAGTCCGCCCACAGCCGTCTGCCGAGTTCAGCGTTGTCCGCCCACTGCTCCTCGAGCGCCTCGTCCACGGTCACGCTCTTGCGGGTCCTGATGTCGCCCGCGATACCGTGCACGTAAGCAGCGGGGTGCTTCAGATCGGCGGCGCGCTCCGCGGTAGTGACGATGAACGCGCCGGCACCCTGGACCGGGATGTCGCAGTCGAAGATCGACACTGGCCGCGACACCATCCGAGCGTTCAGATACTCCTCTACGGTGAGTTCGACTGGCTTGTGTTGAGCCCAGTAGCCGCCCTCGTACATAAGGCCGTTCCGCCTGGTCTGGGTGACGAACGCAGCCATCTGCTCGCGGGTGCCGCTGCCATACTTCGCCTGGTAGCGCGACCACGGCAGGGCAGCCGCGTCGGCGGGAGGATAGACCCCGTACGGGGCGCGATACTGCTCTAGGGACGAGGTGCCCTCGTTCCCCGAAAGCTCGACCTCGCCTGTCTTCGCCTCCTGGGTGTGCCCGTAGGCGCCGGAGCCCGGGTTGTGTAGCGCCCGGAACAGCAGCGCATAGCTGGACTTCCCGCACTCCACGGCCCGGATCGCCTCGAGCATGGAGTTGCCGATCGTTCCCGAAACGTCGGCCGTCCAAGCCGGGCGGATGCCAAGCGCTTCCACCAGGTACCTGGTGGACACGAACGCGACACCGTCCTTCGACTTTGCCCGCGAGAACGGCGCGTCAGGTGTGCACACCACGCCGTCGATCTGGTCGAGGTCTAGGCCCGCGTCAGCGATCGCCGCAAGGCTGGCCTCGGTGGCGAGCTTGCCGAGTGGCTCGTCCGGGCCGCGGAACACCCGAGACTGCCCGAATCCGGCGAACGCCGCCGTGTGCCGTGTCGCTGCCCTCATTTCACTGCCCCGTCTCGATGCTCTCGGTGGCCCTGAACTGCGGGATGAAAACGCCGCGCGCGAGCTCATGGAACTCAACCCTGACGGGCGCGCCGACCCAGAGCTCGTTGTACGTCGAGCCGGGGAAGTTCGACATGAGGATGAGGTCGTCCTGTTCGGCTAGCTGGACCTGGCCGACGAGGTAGGGCGAGATTCCCTCAAAGTAGGGGTGGCGTGCGCCGGAGACCGTCTCGGTGTAGCTGAAGACGGCGCCTCTGCCGCTCACCTCGTACGGGGCGACCTCGGTCGAGTCACACGACTTACATCGCAGGTCAAACGGGAACTGGAGCCTGCCGCAGTTCCCGCACCGCTGGACCAGCAGTACGCCCCGGCCGACTCCCTCCCAGAACGGCGCCGAGACCGGATCAGGGACGGGCAGCGGCGGATGAAGCGTCGTGATGTTCTGTGCCATATCACTTCCTCGTGTCTTATCAGGCCGGATCAGATCGCGCCGCTGGCGCGCAACTCCCCGATCTCTGCGTCGCTTCGGTGCAGCACATCCCGCAGGACGTAGTCGTTGTCCTCCGCGTAGTTCGGGCCGGAGCGGTTCAGCCGCCCGCCGATGTAGGCGGGCGTCTCCGAAAGGTGCACCGGGTGCTCCCGCACCGGCCAGCGACCGATCTCCGTCTGGTTGAGCTCCGTCAGCCAGCCGAGGTGCTTAAGCTGCGGGTCGTGTTCGACCCGGTCCTCCGCGGTCTGGCACACACCCGCCGGAACACCCCTCCGCTGCAACTCGGTCATGAGCTCGAAGGGATCCCAGCGCTTTGTCGCTTCGCCCACGAGGAGCTCAAGCTCGTCCTGATGGAGCAGTCGGTGCTCGAGTGTCGCAAAGCGCTCGGTCGCGGCCGTGGCCTGCAGGCCGAGCACGTCGACGATAGCGCGCCAGTGCTCCTCGGTAAACGAGGAGATCGCGATCCAGCGATCGTCGCCCCGCGCGCGGAACGCGCCGCTGGGGGCGGCGGGCTTATACGGGGAACGGTTGCCGAATCTCGACCAGGCGCGGCCGTTGACCGAGTAGTCGAGGATGGCCGGCCCGGTCAGGTACACGCCAGTGCCCGCCTGTGAGGCGTCGATGTGGCATCCCTCGCCGGTGACGCTCTGACGGTACAGGGCCGCCATCATCGCCTGCCCCATGTTGTACGCGCCGAACCAGTCGAGGTAGGAGTAGCCGATCCCGGCCGGTGGGAACGGGTTCGGCATCCCCGACATCTCGGTGATGCCCGACAATGCCTGAGCGGTCGGGCCGTATGTGCGGGCTCGGCCGTAGGTGCCGAGCTCTCCGAGGCCGCTTTGCTGCACGTAGATGATGCGGGGGTTGATGGCCTTCAACTGCTCGTAGCCGAGGCCGAGGCGGATCATGGTGCCCGGCGAGTAGCCCTCTACGATCATGTCGGCGTTGCGGACCAGCTCTTCCAGGGCCTTGCGGCCGAGCGGCGTCTTCAGGTTCAGCGACAGGCCCAGCTTTCCCGCGTTGATGTCAAGGAACGCCCCGCTTCGGTTCGGGTTCCCGACCTCGGGCAGCGGGATCCTGCCGACCGCGCGCTCGCGCTCCTCGCGGCCACCCGGGGGGCATAGCGCGACGTTCGCCAGCCGCATCCCGTCGAATCGGGACTCGTGCTCCACCTTGATGACCTCGGCGCCCATAGCCGCCAGGAACCGGCCCGCGCCAGCGCTCGCGAGCATCCAGGACAAGTCCACCACGCGGACGTCGCTGAGCGCGAACGGCTTCCCGCGTGCGCTGATCACCGCAGGCAGGCCGGTACGCTCAGTGCGGTAGCCGATGGAGTGCGGCGTTGCGGGCGCCCTCCACTCCTTCAACACCTCGTCGGTGTGCTCGCCGACCAGGGGCGGCCGCGGACCGTGCCGCCACGGGAGATCCTCGGTGACCCACTTCGCGCCGGTGTAGGTGAAGGATTGCCCGAGCTCCGGGTGCTGTACCTCGAAGAAGGCGTCCCGGACCTTCCAATGCTCGTCGGCGATGTTCTCCTCGGGCCGGCGGATCGGCGCCCAGGGCATGCCGAGCTCCTGGCCCTGACGCCAGAGGTCCCGGCTGTAGAGCAGACGTCTGACCAGGCGGTCGGTGAGGTCGGTGAGCTTCTCGGGGGTGACAACCGTAGCAGGCTCGTCGATGTCGCCCTGCATCCCGTACTCGCGCAGCAGCTGCGCTGTCGCACCGTTTCCGTCGACGACGACTGAGCCGCCCGTGCCCGCGTAGGTGCGGTAGGGGAGCAGGTAGCGCCCGTCCTTGGTGGGGGCGAGCGAGGGCAGGTCCGAGTTCATCGGCATCGAGCTCTGACACGTCTTCCTGGCGTGCCTCGTGGCCAGGAAGATCCAGTTTGGAGTGTCGTTCTCGGTGTTGCTGCTGACAACCTCGTGCACGCTGGTGGAGAGGTACTGCCCGGTCCCGGTGCCGAGGCGGTACCGGAGCGCACCCAGCAAAGAGATGACGGTCAGCTCGCCGGCGAGCTGGTACGACTGCCAGACTTGAGGGGCGATCGGCGGCAGGTCGTACTCGCCGCTCGGCTCCGGATCGTAGCCGCAGTTGTCCATGATTCCGCCGAGCGCGAGCTGGACGAGGTCGCTGGCCACGTAGCCGCTCCACGGCCCGTCGTCGCCGAACGGCGTGATCCGGGCCCAGATCAAGCGAGGGTTCGCCGTGCGGACTGCCTCATAGTCCACGCCGCGCTCCGCGAGATATCCCGGGGGGCGGCTGTCGACCACGATGTCCGCCGTCGCGAACAGTTGCTTCAGTTCCTCTTGCCCGGCGGACGTGTCGAGATCGAGCACGACGGACCGCTTGCCCAGGTTGTAGTGCCAGTAGTGCAGGCTGCGATCAGGGTGGGGATCATCCTGGTAGAACGGCCCGTAGCTGCGCGTCTCGTCGCCCCCCGGGCGCTCGACTCTGACGACGTCCGCGCCGAGGCCAGCCAGAACCTTCCCGCAGTACTCGCCGAGCTCGTTGCCGATCTCCAAGGCGCGGAGACCGCCCAGGAAGTACTCAAATGTGTTCTGGTCCTCAGTCCCCGGTGTCGCATCGTCGGATGCCATGGCCACCTCGCAAGTTACATCGATTGCAGCGCACGCTGCAGGTTGCTGTCGTCGAGGCTGAACGCCCCGGTCCCGTTGTACCAGTGTTACACGCGCCGCGCCACTAAGAAAGAGGCAAGGTGTCTTCTGGCCGGGTGTCGGCAGAGCGGGGTCTTGCGCTGCGAAGGGGTTGTCTCCTATGGTCCCGGTAACAGTGGTACGTGATCCTATCGGCGTCCCGTTGACCGTTACCCGAACAGCTACGGGTCACTGAGATCTAAAAGTCCATTAGTAAGGAAGCGGTAAATGCTACTGGAAGAACTCGCCCGGCCGCCTCGCCGCTCGGCACTGATCGGGGTGGGGAGATGACCGCCGGGCCCGCTCAGCAGACCGCCCAGGCGGCGCCTGAGGTAGTCACTGGTATTGCCGTCTTCTCGCCGGCCTTGGTGGTCATGGCACTGGTCGTCGCCGCCTACGGTGCGATGGAGACGATGATCGCCCCGATCATCCCGTTCGTCCAGGCCAAGATGCACGCCACCAGTCCCCAGATCGCATGGATGTTCACCGGGCTGCTCTTGGTGGGCGCGGTGGCCCTGCCCCTATTGGGGCGGCTAGCGGAGGTCTTTGACAAGCGCAATGTCGTCATCGCCTCACTCCTGATCTCGTCCATCGGAGCCGTGATGACGGCTCTTGCGCCGAACGTCGAGATCCTGATCGCGGGTCAGTCGCTCCAAGGGGTCGGGATCGGAGCCCAGCCGATCGCATTCTCGATGGTGCGCGACATCGTGCCTCCGAAGCAGGTCGGAGCCGCTACGGCCTTCCTGTCGGGCACGGGCTCATCGTTCGCGGCCATCGGACTCCTGGTGACCGGACCCATCCTGGGCCACCTGGGTTACGCGTTCGTGTACTGGATCCCGGTCGCCATCATCGTCGTCGGGGTCATTGGCATGATCGCCTTGCTCCCGAAACTACCGTCGACTGCCCGCAGAAGCATCGACTGGCCGGGTGCCCTCATCCTCGGGGGCGGATTCGCGCTCCTGCTCATCGGACTCACGCTGTCCTCCACCAACCCGTGGCTGTCCTTCCAGGTGCTCGGCCTGATGGTGATCGGAACCGTCGGCGCGATCGGGTTCGCCTTCTGGGAGCGGCGGGCCCAATCGCCACTGCTGGACCTGCAGGCGATGAAGCAACGCGACGTCGGCCTCACCATTGTGATCATGGCATTCATGGGCCTTGCCCAGTTCACCTTGTTCACCATCATGCCGAGCCTGTCCGTGGTCCCCGCGTCGACGGGGTACGGAATGGGCGGCGACGGGACCACCGCTTCACTGGTCGTGTTCGTCTTCGTCGCCGTCGCGTCGCTCGCGCAGTTCTGCTTGCCTCCTATCCGTCGGCTGATCGGGGCGCGCGGCGTCCTCATCCTGCAAGGAGGCTGCCTGATTCTCGCGGCGATACCTGTCTTCTTCATCGGCCACGTCCACTGGCTTGGATGGTTGACGATGGCTGTCGGCGGGTTCGGTCTCGGCATCGGCTCGCTGCAGACGGTCAACATCATCCTGGACCGGGTCGCTCAGGACCGGGTGCCGAGCGTCGTCAGCTCCCTCTGGGTGGTGCGCAGTATCGGCGGCACCTTCGGGTCGCAGATCACCGCAGCGATCCTCGTCGCCAACATCGCGGCGGGCGCGACGATCGCCTCTTTCTCTGGCTACGCCGAGAGCACCGTCCTCGTGGTGATCGGCGGCATCGCCATCGTGGTACTCGCCGCGGCGATGACGCGAGGCAGGGGGCAAGGTCACCGTCTAGGGAGTTGAAGGCGAACCCGGCGCGCGCGGCGGGTTCGGGTCTTTCTATCTGCTGTGGATGCACGGCCAAGTACCTGTGGACCGGGCATCCCCGTCAGATCTTTGGCGATGCTCCTCCCGGGCAGTGACGTTGGAGACATGATCGGCCGCAGCAGTCGCCAGAACGGTTTCTTGCTGCCGGTAGACGTCGCGGATGGCCCGGTGGCTGGCGGCTAGGGTCTGCTGGGCGTGCCTGTTTGAGGTTGCCGCGCCGGCGGGCGAGGCTGGCTTCAGCGGCGGGTTTGGCGGGCGGGTGAGGTCGGCGTCGCAGACGGCGGTGCGGACCCGGCGGAACTGTCCGCGGAGATGCAGGAACGGCTCATGGAGACGCTTGCCCTCCTCCTTGCCCGCGATCGCCAAGCGACGTCGTGCGCACCGACTTCGAGTCGAACGACTTTCGCGCTGGTCCTCTGGATGCTGATGGCACAGGACGCCCGGCGCCGCGAAACTGCTCAGCAGGTGTGTATCGCTGGTCCTCGAAGGGCTGCGCCCGGGTACGCTCCCTCAGAGAGAACCTCCGAGCCGTGAACGCCTGTGCGCGATCCGTCAAGCAAGCAGAAAGAGACCTCCGTCAGATGGGTCTGCCGGTGGCGGGTTGTCCGAGTACGACACCACATCGGCGGCCACGGCCGAAGACATGGCCCAGATCGTTGTCACGATGTACGAGGGGGTGACCGACCAGCTGTTGCTCGCCCCCGACGTCGATCAGATGCGCGCGTGGCTCACTGGGGTTCTCCATGTGCGGGCTACGGCCATCAGCCGGGGATGAACACGAACCGCCACAGCCCAGACTGACCTTCGCAGGGTGGCTGACCTGGTCCGGCCTGCAATGGTGCATTGCCTGCCAAAAGCCACGGCCACCTGGTGCTGCTGATCGAATTCTGACGCTGTAAATAACACCGATAAACTCTTTCGATGCCGTCTTCCGGGCCGACGGCGCCAGGATCCTGCCTACCGCAGTCCAGGCTCCGCGCATGAACGCGATCTGCGAGCGCCTCGCAGGCACCCTGCGCCGCGAACTCCTGGACCGCATGCTGATCCTCGGTGAGGCAGACCTGCGCGCAATCCTGACCGGCTACCAGGCGCACTACAACACGGCCCGGCCGCACCAGGGCACCGCCCCAAGTGTCCACAACACCGAACGCCACGGTCACCCGTGGCCGTAACCGACGCCGACATACGGCAGATCCGCCGAAAACCTGTCCTCAACGGCCTGACCAACGAGTGTGTCCACGCCGCCATGCACACTGAAGGTCTCCACGTCACCGACTGGATCCTATTGCCAAGCGGGACAGAATAACTGCCCGCCGAGAAAATCGGCGCTAGCGGCGAGGAGGCCGCAGCTGCGCGCGTCGATCGCTAGGCGGACGACTTACCCGAGCGCTTCCTGCGCATGCCCGTCGTGATTCTCGACCCCATCGATTGCCTCGACAGAAGCTGGTGCCGATTGGGCGCCCCTGACCGACGAGTGGAAGCCAAAAGCCTGCCGCGCTGCCGACGGCGTCCCGCTTCCTGTCGCCGACCTCGGTCGGCTGAGTAGCGAATTGAGCACGGTCGCGGAGATCTACGCCCTTATCTGACTTCCAAGAAGGCTGACGCGGTCCTTGTTCACCATCCTGGTTGGAAGACGGCGAACCGAATTGTGAACGGCAACCGGTGCTTGGCGGCCAGCGGGAAAGCAGTTAGCCGGTGATCCGTTCGAACACAACAATCGGAAAGACTCTCGTCGTTCCAGCCGCCAGTTCGGCGAAGGCACCGTTGGCTTCGACCATCGCCGCGAACAACCGTTCCCGCTCTGCGCCTTCGGCCACACACGCGCGAGCCGCAAACAGTTCGGAACCAACCTCGAGCATGACCACAGGATTAGCAACGATGTTGTGGTACCACTGCGGGTGCTCCGGCGATCCGCCCATCGACGCCATAATCACGAACCTGTCGCCGTCCTTCAGATGGACGATCGGCGTGGTGATTCTCTTGCCGGACTTGCGACCCGTGTGCGTGAATAGGAGGGGTTGCAGCCGCCCGTCGCCCAGATCGGCCGAACGCCCCTGATTGGCCCGGAAACTATCGATGGTCACGGAATTTACGCGTTTCGCCCAGGCATGAAACGTCGTTCTGTCGAATTTTCCGGTCTCCTTCGAGTTATAGTCTGGGTTGCTGAAACCAGTCACCACGAAGGACCCTCCAGATGCATTGGAATTCGCCAAGGCGTTAGCCCCAGCCGTTCGGCGACAGCGATCTCTGCGCGGTTGAGCTGACGATCTCCGGACCGCACAGCGTTCTAGTGATGTGCTCATGCACCCCAGGGACGATTGCCGATCACACCGGCAGCCTCGAGGTCCCTCAGCTCCTCAGCCGATCGGCCAAGCAGGCTCATGAATACCTCGTCGTTGTGTTCGCCCAGCGTCGGGGCAGGCCGTCGCATCCAGGACTCCTCACCTCGGGAAGCCAGACGGAACGGGATCCCTAGAACGCGGTGCTCCCCAACCACTCGGTGGCTAAACGACTCCGGAAACCTTCGGTCGCGCAGGTGGTCGACCGTTCCGACGAACTGGTTCACCACAGGCGCAGCAGGAATCCCAGCCCCAGCCAGTAGTTCGAAAGCACGATCACGGCTGTAACCTACGGTCCACGCCAGGATGCGCTCGTCGATGTCGTCTGCCCCCGCGCGTCGATGGGTCGCATCTGCGTAGTCATCCATCAGTGAACGGTCGTCGAGGAGTTCGCACAACCGCGTCCAGTGTGCATCGTTCTCAATAGCTATGGCCACGAATCCGTCGTCGTCCGAGCAACGGTAGACTCCCTGTAGTGCGGCGGGGCCGCGGTTGCCGTTGCGCTGCAGCGTCTCCCCGTAGACCTCGTACTCGAGTACAATTTCGGCTGCGACGTTCAGCGCGGCCTCGGCCATCGTGCACTCGAGGGTGCACCCCATCCCACCTTCGATCCGTCCGCACAGCGCCGCGAGCACAGCGAACGCGGCGTGCATTCCGGCGATAGGGTCGCATGGTCCTCGTGGGATGACAGGGGCACTGTCCCTCTGACCGGTGATCCAGGCCATGCCGCTCATCTGCTCCATGGTTTGTGCGAAGCCTGTGCGGTCACGCCATGGGCCGGCGAGCCCGAACGCAGGCATCCGGACCACGATCAACCGACGGTTCGCCTCGTGCAGCACCTCAGCGGTGAGACCGAAGCTGTCGAGCACCCGAGGCGAAAAGTTCTCGATGAAGACATCAGCGTCGGCCAATAGCTCGAGGAGCATCGACCGCCCAACTTCAGACGTCAGGTCGAGCGTGACCCCGCGCTTGTTCTGGTTGACAACGTGGAACGTCGCGCCGGTCTCCCACCACTCGACATCGGGATCGTTGCGGACGCCGAAGAACCGCATCGCGTCAGGACGTCGGGTCGACTCCACCTTTATGACGTCGGCGCCGAGCGCACCCATCATCTGGGTAGCCCCCGGACCTGCCCAGAATGCCGTTAGGTCCACCACTCGCACACCATCGAGTGGCAGTGCTTCGTGGGATGCCTCGCCATTCGGAGGCAGCAAGGGTTCCCACGCGATGCTGTCGGTCCCCTCGCCGATGGTGGGAGCCGGACCCGGCACAGGCGGCTCTTCGCCGTCGACGAGGTAGGGCCTTCGTGGCTGACGTAGGCCGGACTCTCCCGTGATATACACGTCGCGATCAACGAAATGGTCGAAGTTGGGGATCGTGGCGGGCTCGCCGATCGGCGCTGTCGGTATCCGGAAGGCCGTAGCCAACTCGATGATGTCGTCGGTCTTACGCTGAGTGGTCCACGCATGGACGATGGCGTTGAACTCCTCGGCTCGCCGCTGTCGGCCCGCGGCAGTCGCAAGTTCCCTGTCGTCGAGGAGATCCCCCCGGTCGATCATCACCAGGAAGTCGGCGAACTGCTGCGCTGTGACGAGGCAGAAGCCGACGTACCCATCGGCGGTGGGTTCGATCGACGGCAGCTCCACAGCACGGGTCAGCGACATCGGCTCCCCCATGGCGAACTCTACGAGATTCGGATCGAGGCACAGGCTGCTGCTCATCGTGAGAGCCATGCACTCCATGATGGAGACGTCAGCGTGATCGGCGCGACCGAGCGTGCGCCATTGACGATAGACCGTGACTCCGGCTACCGCGGCGTACACGCCACCGATCCACTCGCCAAGTTGGCCGCCAGCCTGGAGGGGCTGACCGTTCCGGTCGCCACGCACACCGATCGATCCGCACATCGCCTGAAGGGTGAACTCCGTGGTCGGCAACCCAGACCAACGTCCTGTCCTACCCAACGGGGTGATCGATACGATCGACAACTCGGGGAACAGCCGGCGGAGGTCCATGATCTCATCCGAGGTGAGCGCGCCGTCCTCGATCAGAAGGTGAGCGCCGGCGAGAAGCGCCGACATGTCGTCGCGGGGAGCCACCGATCCGACGACTGACCGCTTCGAAGCATTGAGGTACGTGAACAGCGCGCCATCCTCGCCGTCAGGAACGGGGCCGGACGCGCGGTGGCGTCGCATGGGGTCGCCGGAGGGCGGCTCAAGCTTGACGACAGTCGCTCCCGCGTCGGCGAACAGCTTCCCGCAGTACGACAAAGCGATTCCCGTACCGAGCTCGACCACTCGCGCGCCGTGCAGAAGGGGTCCGGGCTGCGCCTTGTCGTTACTCACGATGAGGTCTCTTTCCGATTGACTAATACATCGAAGTCTGACAAGACTTAACGCTAATGTCTAGGGCGCCGGCCGACGTCGTTGGTCGGTGGTCCACCGAAAGGAGAGCGTCAGGATGGAACTCAGGGCAGGAGTCAGGCTGCGCAGCCAAGTCAGTTCTACTGAAGCGATTGTGATCAGGGCGCCGGCCGGGGAGGTCGACATCACGTGCGGCGGGCATCCCATGGTCGCGGCCGCGGAGACCCCGGCCGATGGGTTGATGATCGACGCTGCCGACGTCGGTACCGCCCTACTCGGCAAGAGGTACTCAGATCAAGCGGGGGCGATAGAGGTGCTCGTCACCAAGCCGGGACCGGGTTCACTCGCGGTTGATTCGGTGGTCCTCGAGGTCAAGAACGTCAAGCCGCTTCCGTCAAGCGACTGAAGCATGGCGATCTCACTACTGCTCGATATCGCAACGGAACTCACTCCTGACCGCGTGATCCTTGGACGGCGCGACGACGGGGTCACGACAACCCGCTTGGCGCGACTGGCGGCCGCTGGAGCAGCCACCCTTGCGCAACAACAGGCCGCAACGCTCGTCTTCATCGGCATCAACGGGCCTGCCTTCCCTGTGGTGCTCTTCGCCGGGGCTCTGGCAGGCGTTCCCGTTTCTCCATTGAACTACAGGCTCGCTACCGACGCTCTGGTCTCACTCATCGATCGCCTGGACAAGCCGCTGATCGTCGCGGACGACGTCTATGCGGAACCGCTACGACGCCGCTGCAGGATGGTGATCTCGACCGATGAGTGGTTGCAGATGTGCGTTGACTCATCGCCAGCAGAGCCTGCGGCTGTTGGGGATGAAGATCCCGCCGTGCTGCTCTTCACGAGCGGCACCACGAGCCAGCCGAAGCTTGTAGTTTTGCGACACCAACATCTGCAGGCCTACGTACTCGGGACGGTTGAGCCGGGAACCGCGCATCCCAACGATGCTGCCTTGGTCAGTGTCCCGCCGTACCACGTCGCCGGCGTCGGTACGGTGCTGACGAACCTGCTTGCCGGGCGACGGTTGTTGTACTTGCCGAACTTCACGCCCCACGGGTGGCTGTCCCTGGTCCGCGAAGAGTCAGTGACCTTCGCGATGGTCGTTCCGACCATGCTGTCGCGGATCGTGGATGCCCTTGGCGCCGGCGAAGCGACGCTGCCCAGCATCCGCACGATCGCGTATGGGGGAGCTCGCATGCCACAGCCGGTTCTTGAGCGAGCCCTGAGCCTCATGCCTGACGTGGATTTCGTCAACGCCTATGGACTGACAGAGACCAGCTCGACGATCGCTGTCCTCGGTCCCGAAGACCATCGGAATGCACTGGCCAGCAGCGATCCTGCCGTTCGGGAACGACTCGGGTCGGCTGGTCGATTCGTCCCGGGAGTCGAGGCGCAAATTCGCACCCCGGGACCCGGCGGCGCGATACTTCCGTCTGGGCAGAAGGGCGAGTTGTGGGTGCGCGGCGATCAGATCGCGGGCGAGTACGCCGGCCTCGGTTCCGCGCTCGACGCCGAGGGTTGGTTCCCGACCAAGGACCTGGCGCGGATCGACGACGTCGGATATCTGTTCATCGACGGTCGCTCCGACGACCTGATCATCAAAGGGGGCGAGAACATTGCCCCCGCCGAGATCGAGGATGTCCTCCTGTGCCACCCCGATGTCGCGGAGGTTGCAGTCGTTGGTCTGCCGGACCAGGAATGGGGAGAGCGGTTGACCGCTGTCGTTGTGCCCACCGCGGACAGCAATCCGGATGTCGACGAGCTGCGCGCTTGGGTTCGCGACAGATTGCGATCGGCCAAGACGCCGGACACCATTACCTTCCGATCCGAGCTTCCACTCACGGACACTGGGAAGCTTCTGCGACGCGAGCTGGTCGCGGAGCTCGACGTGGCCCGCCAAGGTGCGACGTGAGGATTCCTGGACGCCTAGACCCGAGCACCGAGCCAGTGGCTAGACCAGTGAGCACGGCGCCATACCTGACCTCCCAGTCGCCGTTGCCGATCCGTCAGCGCGCCCAAGCATGCGCTTCACCCGATTGGTCAGGACCCGCTGATGTCGGCATATCTTGAGCCACCCGATCCGACCTCAGAGCTCAGTCGCAAGGCCGCGATCGTCGGAATCGGTGAGACGGACTTCGCCATTGACTACCGGGCCGAGCACCAAACCGGAACTCAGACCGATCTGGCCTCGCGTGTGGACTCGCTGATGTCCTTGGCGCTAGACCGTGCGCTTGAGGACGCCGGCCTGCACCGTCGCGACATCGACGGCGTCTACCTGATGCCGGAGATGGTCGAGCCCTCGCAGAGGTCCATCAAGGCCCTGGGATTGGCACCCACCTTCGTCCAGTACGGCGGGTGGCTTAACCATCTCGGAAATGCGGCTGCGCTGCTGGCCGCGGACCGCGCGAAGACGGTGGCACTGATCTTCGCGGCTCCGTTCCGTTCCGCGGCACGCGTATTCGGTGGAACTGACTGGCATGGAGCCGCAAGGGACTCCTACTACTACTACCATCCCTGGCGATGGAGTTCGCAGGCTGCTCACTGGGCGCTGATGTACCAGCGCTACGTGTCGAAGCACCGCGTTGATCCCGACGACCTGGGTCACGTCGCGGTGTCCCTACGCCGACACGCGATGCTGGCCGAGAACTCGATCATGACGGAGCCGCTGACCGTCGACGAGTATTGCTCTTCCCGTTACATCGTCCAACCGTTGCGCCGTCTTGACATCTGCCTGGTCAATGATGGCGCCGTCTGCGTGATCATGCAGCACGCGGACGTGGCTAAGCGCGGCCCCCACGATCCAGTCTTCATCGCCGGCTGGGCCTACGAGGCCGTCAGGCACTCAAAGCTCGAGTGCATGGTCAAGCAACTTTTGCAGCCCTTGCTGGCGATAGCAGGCAGCCAAGCGCTGGACATGGCGGGGATGTCGCTCGGTGACATCGGACACGCAGCTCTCTATGACCCCTCGAGCATTCAGCTGGTCAACCAGCTGGAGGGCTTCGGATTCGTCATGCCGGGCGAAGGCCTCGACTTCATCAAGGACGGAAACATCGGACTCAACGGCGCTCTCCCGGCCAACACCAGCGGAGGGATGCTGTCCCAGTCGTACATGGCGGGCTGGAACAACCTCGTCGAGGTCGTCAGACAGCTTCGTCACGAGGCAGGCGAACGACAGGTGCCGGGCGTGAACGCGTCGCTCTTTGCCACGAGCACGACCGACACGACGAACCCGTATGTCTTGACCCGAGGTGATGAGCGTGGCTGAACGTCGCCCCGATCGCGTTCGAGGGGCTGAGCACGATCGGTTCTGGTCGTACTGCTCGTCGGACGAACTTCGCCTTCAGCGCTGCGCCACCTGTCGTCACCTCAACTGGCCGCCGGTGAGCGAGTCCTGCGAGCGGTGCGATGCTCGTGATCTCAGTTGGGAGGCGCTGTCCGGGCGCGCCGTCTTGGTCAGCTGGTGCACCTTCCACCAGCGATATTACGACGACGACGGCGATGTCCCCTACGACGCGATCGTTGTCGAGCTGGAGGAGGGCGCGTTGTTCATCAGCAATCCGCTTGGCTTCTCGATGGACATGTCGGCCGTCGACATGCCTGTCTCGCTCGCCTTCATCGATGCGTTCGACACGGCCGGCCCATTCCGGCTGCCGGTCTTCAGACAGACGGTTTAGCAGGATCGTGCGCTGCGAGTGACGACAACGCAGCGAGCGTGCGTGCAGGGCGGCAGGACCATGATTTGTCAGACCCGGCCCAGGCAATCGCATGCAACTGGTTGTTGACAGCTGTCCTTGACCGTTCGACACCGCCGCTGCCCGCACAAGCTCCGCGTGCTCCCGAGGTGGTGGTCGGCAGCACGGTCGCCGACAGCCGCAAGGCGAAATCTGGAGTCGACGGTCCTCGCGAGGTCCACGCCGAGCTCAACCGACGGCATCCCTCCACGTCGCCCGCCGTGCTGTGGCACGGCCGATGCGGGCCGGCTGGGCTGGCGCCGACTCCACGGGCTCACGCGTGTAGAGGTGACACGCCACATGATTGCCATCCCGGATCTCGAACGCTGGCTCGATCTCACTGCACCGAGGCATGGCTTTCGGACAACGCGTGTGGAACCGGCATCCCGCTGGAGGATTCAGGGGGGAAGGCAGTTCCCCCTCGAGCAGGAGGCGCTGGGAACGCTGCTTCGAATCGGACATCATCCGCGGGGCCGCGGACAGAAGCGCTTGGGTGTAAGGGTGGCTGGGCGCGTTGAACAGCGTGTTCGCGACTCCCTTCTCCACGATCTTTCCCAGGTACATCACAGCAATGTCGTCGCTGATGTCTCGAACCACCGTCAGGTCGTGACTGATGAACAACATCGCCACGCCCAAGTCGTTCTGGAGCCGCGCCAACAGGTCGATGATGAGCACCTGGGTTGACACATCCAGGCTGCTCACGGGCTCATCCAGAGCGATCAGCGAGGGGTTTACGGCTAGGGCGCGTCCGATAGCCGCCCGCTGGAGCTGACCACCGGACAGCTCGCCCGGACGCCGTAGTCCGTGTATGCCGGTCAGGCCCACCATCTCCAGCAGTTCGGAACAACGCTCGGCCACCTCGCCACGGGACAGCGATGTCCGCCGCAGCGCCTCCGCAATGCTGTCGTTCATCGACACACGGGGGTCGAACGACGAGTAGGGGTCCTGAAACACGAGCTGCATGCGGGTCCGGGCTGCGCGAAGCTTGTGTCCCCGCGCATGGGTGATGTCCTCCCCATCGAGGCATACGCGTCCAGACGTGGCATCAACTAGGCGCAGCATCAAACGAGCGATCGTCGACTTGCCCGACCCGGATTCTCCCACGAGCCCAAGCGTCCGACCGCGCGTGAATGACAGGTCGACGCCATCCACAGCTCGCAGGGTTGCGGTCCTGCCGCCCCCTAGGCGCACCTTGTAGTGCCGGGAGACGCCCTGCAATGAACCCACGACATCGGGCTCACTTGCCCGACCCACGGAACCTTGGCTCAACGGACTCCTCCTAGTTCGAGGTCGTGCTCACGCCGGCAGCGGCTCAACTGTTGCTGATCCTGCTTCTCCAAGGCTCTCGACAGTGCCTCGTCGGCGACCGGCGCCAGCACTTGCGGCGTGGATACGCACGCAGCTTCGACGTACTGACAGCGTGGGGCGAAACGGCATCCCCGCGGCATGTTGTCCAGCTGCGGAACCTGTCCCAGGATGGCCTGTGGCCGTCTCCCGTCCGAGGAGTGCCGAGAGGCGCCGATGAGTCCCTCGGTGTACGGATGCCGGGGTGCCACGAATACGTCCGCGGTCGACGCTGATTCCACGATCTGCCCGGCGTACATCACGACAACGCGATCGCACAGTTCCGAGACCACGGCCAGGTCGTGCGTGACGAACAGGACTGCGACGTTCTCTTCCCGCGCCAGATCTCTAAGGAGTTGCATCACTTGCGCTTGCACTGTCACATCGAGGGCGGTTGTTGGTTCGTCGGCGATGATGAGTCGAGGGCCGCAGCTCAGGGCCATCGCTATCATTACACGCTGCCGCATGCCTCCAGAGAGCTGGTGCGGGTAGGAGCGCGCCCGTTTGGCCGCATCAGGGATGCCGACGCGGTCGAGCAGATCCACCGCCCGCTGCCAGGCCTCTCGTCGAGAGGCTCCACGGTGCAGTCTGATCGCCTCCGAAATCTGCGCTCCGACGGTCTGGGCTGGATTGAGACTGGACATGGGGTCCTGGAAGACCATCGCGATGTCTGAGCCGCGCACCTTGCGCATCTCACCCAGTTCCATACTCAGGAGGTCACGACCGTCGAGGAGAACGGATCCCCCCGTGATCACGAAGGGCGGGGACGGCAACAAGCGCATGACTGCCATGGACGTGACCGTCTTCCCCGAGCCGGACTCGCCGACCAGCCCCAGAATTTCACCGGGCTCGATGGTGAGGCTAACTCCGTCCACGACAGTGAGTTGACCCGCTTCCACTGCAACGGAGACCGACAGATCTCGCACCTCCAGACACGCCGTGGTCGGTGAGGCGACTGCTTCGGAGGCGACTCCGCCTCGTTCCACGGCAGTGAGCCCACGGCGCCCACGAATCCCGCGCGGTCGTCTGCGCTGACTCGGGCTTGGCCTCACGAGCCCGAATGCCGACGTGAAGGCGTCCCCGAGCGAATTAAACGCCAGCACGGTGAGCGCGATTGCGGCACCCGGCCAAAAGAGGCTCCATGGCTGAACGAACAATGAGTACGAGTACGCCTGCTGCAACATGCTGCCCCACGTGGCGGCAGGTGGCTGGGCCCCCAGCCCGAGAAAGCTCAGTCCGGCCTCGGCAATCAAAGTCGTGCTCATGATGAGGGTCGCCTGCACGACCAGCACGGACATGATGTTGGGCAGCACACGACGCAGGGAGATGAACGTCGATGAACTACCCAGGGAACGTGAGGCTTCCACGAAGGACTCGGCTCTGACGGCCACTGTCTGTCCACGGACAAGGCGGGCAAGGGCGGGAGTGAATACGACGGCGAGCGCGATGACGGCATCCTCCTCACCCGCACCAAGAACTGCCACGACGGCCATGGCCATCACCAACGGAGGAAACGACAGCCCGCTGTCCACCAGACGCATGAGAATCTGATCAGTACGTCCTCCGCGGTAGCCCGCGATCAACCCGATCGGGATGGCACCCACCAGTGACAGACCGACCACGGCGGCCGGCACCCACAAGCTCACTGAGGCACCCGCGATGATCCGAGCGAAGATGTCGCGGCCGAGATAGTCCGTCCCGAGCCAATTGTTGGCCGACATCCCCGCTGAGGCGTTGCCCAGGTTTTGGGTGAACGGAGAATGGGGAGTGAGCCAATGGCCGAAGATCGCAGCGACCGCAACGAGCCCGATCCAAGCCAGCCCGAATATCGCCGACGGTGTGAGAAACGCGCGGCGCCATCGCCTTGACGATCCTTGCCGACTTCCAACCCGACTCAGGGGCCTCGGATTGGAGGTCGTGCCTCCCGATTCACTGGGCGTAGCGGGACCGCTCGCGAGCGACGTCATGCCACACGCACCTTTGGATTGAGGTACCCATAGCTGATGTCTACGAGCAGGCTCATGGTGATCTGGAAAAGTGCGAAGACTAGGACAACGCCTTGAACGACCGGCAAGTCCTTGGAGTCAATCGCCTGGATCATGTAGCTCCCCAGTCCAGGAAGGGAGAAGATTTGCTCAATAATGACAGTTCCACCTAGAAGGTAACCGACCTGAACGCCAAGGACAGTAACCGTAGGAATCGACGCATTCTTCAGAGCATGCCGAACAACGATACGGCCCGTGCCGGCTCCCTTCGCCCACGCCGTACGGATATAGTTCGAGTCCATGACCTCGATAAGGGAAAGTCGCAGCTGACGCGCCAGGTTCGCAGCAAGAGCCAACCCAAGGGCAATCGCCGGCAGCGTGATCGAACGCACCCAACCGGTGGGAGAATCCGACCAGGAGACGTAACCGCTCGTGGGAAACCAATGGTACCTGACCCCAAAAAGCGAAACGAGCATTACGGCGAGCCAGAAATTCGGTACCGCCAGCCCGAGACTGGCCAGACCACGCACACCACCGTCAACGAAGCGACCAGGGGAAAGTCCGGAGACAATTCCGAGCGGCACCCCGACGATCACCGCCACCAACGTCGCCGCGACGGTGAGGCCGAACGTGACGGGAAAGCGCTGCTCAATGCTGCTGCTGATCGACTGACCAGTCAAGATCGAGTTGCCTAGGTGGAACTGAAGCACTCCGCCCAGCCAGCGCGCATACTGAACGAGCAGCGGATCGTTCAGGTGGAGCTGCTCGCGAATCTGTGCGATCGCCTCGGGCGTTGCATTCTGACCGCCGGCCAGCGTGACCGCCGGATCCCCAGGAACCAACGAGAGAAGCATGAAGACAGCGAATGAAACCACCAACAACACCGGAATGGCGAGCAGCAGCCGCTGAGTGACGATTCGCAGCATGTGACAACCTCCGTTAACTCCGAGGCCCTGTTGGCCCGAAAAACACTCGCCCACCTAGGTCGAGCTGCCCGGTGATCCGCTTGGCGGATCACCGGGCAGCTCAAGATTTAGGACGCGAAGCTGGCTGCGCCGAAGTCCTGCATTGTTGAACTTGGCGTGAAATCAAGCCCCTTCTTCAACACCCACACGTTTGTCGGGATGTTGAGCACGGGCAGAAGGACCTGTTCGGCGGACTCCTCGGAAGCAGCCTGAAGCAGCTTGGTCTCGGAATCTGCACTCGTCGAGGACAAGACGTTGGCGAAGGTCTTCTGCATCGCCGGAGTGGAGACACCACTTGGATTGAAGTAGGACGTAGGAAGGACGAAGTTCGACAGGACGGTTCCGGGGTCGAACCCTCGGCTGATCGAGATGAAGACTGCACCAAGGGTCTTGTCAGTCGCGAAATCCTGGATCAGGGTGCTCGAGTCGACCTGCTGAATACTCATGTCGATTCCGACTGCGTTCAGCTGAGCCTGCACGGCTTCCGCCATCGGCAACATTCCCTGGTTGTTTCCGGTCATGGCACTGAACTTCACGTTCTTCACGCCCGCAGCGGCGAGCAGCTGACGCGCCTTGGCTGGGTCGTAGGGATACAAGACCTGGTCGCCACTTCCGTCGTTTGCGTAGTAGCCGTTGGCGTAGGGCTGGTCGGTGACCTGACAGTATCCTGCCAAGAGGTCCTTGCAGTTGGCGACCCGATCCAGTGCGTACAGGACCGCTTGGCGAGCCTCTAGGCTATTCAGACCGGCGACTTTCCAGTTGATGGCCATCGCCTGGGTGGATGTCGAGGCGACCGACTTGATCACGAAACCGCTGTTGCCGGTGAACGGCTTCAAGTCCGACGGCTGCACCTGCGCAACGTCGACCTCACCGGAAAGCAGGGCATTCGTCAGTGCGGCCGGGTCCGTGATGAACTTGTAGTCTAGAGTCTCGATGGTCGGCATCGTTCCCCAGTAGCTCGCCTTACGCTTCAGCACGAGCTCGGAGCCCGGGGTGTACGAAGCGATCTCGTACGGCCCAGACCCATCCGCCTGCTTCCCGAGGTTCATTCCGTCCTTCAGTGCGGTCGGACTCACCTGGATGCCGGCCAGATCGGCGAGGTCATTCGGCAGGAGGGAGTCGGGAGTCTTCAGCTTGATCTCGACGGTGGTTGGATTGACCGCCACGACGTCTGTGATGTCGCTGAGGGTGGACGCCTGAAGCGAACCCTGGCCGAGCCGCATATGATCCAGATTGGCCTTGACGCCCGTGGCGTCCAGCACCGTTCCGTCGCTGAACCTCACACCGGTACGAATCTTCAGCGTCAGCGTGAGGCCGTCACTGCTGAAGCTCCACGACGTCGCGATTCCGGGAACGAGCTTGCCCGATGCATCGGCGTCGATCAGCGTGTCGTACACTTCACAAAGCATCTGGCAGGCGGCGATGTCGTAGCCTGTCTTCGCGGGGTCGATCGTGTCCAAGCCAGTCGCGAGGCCAATGGTTAGGGTCGACGTATTGCTTCCCGCTCCCTGGCTTCCAGACCCAGCTGCGCATGCCGACAGCATCGATGTTGCGGCGACCGCAGCGACGACGACCACAGCGAACAGCCCGCCCCGGCGCCGCCTCTCGCCGCGCAGTTTTCCATCCGGGCGTGCCTCACATACCTTCATGTAACCTCCACACGGTGGCTGATGGTGCTCGCGATGGATGCGCCGGGCTTCCACTCCGAGGCGGATCTTCTGAGCTGGATTGGCGGATCTTCCGAGGTGGACCGCCGATGTAACACTGTGACACGTGACGATAATCCGCCTTAAGCTGTGGCGCAATGCCTTGCGCCATAAAATCTGCGAAGTTTTCGCTAGATCTTGGACCAGCCCGTCCGTTGCCGACTCGGGAGGGGTTGGCGAGCGTCTTGAGAGCTGTTTTGGCTCCACTGTTCGCCCCCTCGTCAAGGAGTTGTTCACGTCCACGGGAGTGGTGTATGGGTTAGCTGATCCGGCTGTGACTGGTTTTGCGTGATGCTCGGTCAGCTTGCCCCCGTTTCCCGGACACCTGACCTGAGGTGGCCTCGGCCGCCTGGAAGGGTGTCCCCGTACCCGCACCCCACCCCTCCGGAGTTCCGCCAGCGCGCCGTCGAGCTCGCCCGCGAAGGCAGCGAATCGGTCGGCCGGCTCGCGAAAGACCTCGGCATCAGCGAGTCGTGCCTGCGGAACGGGATGGGCCAGGCTGATGCCGACGAAAAGGGCAGCCAGGTAAAGCTCACCAGCCCGGAGAAAAGGAGCTAGCCGAGCTGCTCCGCAAGAACCGGCAGCTTGACCTGGAAAATGATATCCTCGAGCGCCGCTGCTTACTTCGTCCGGGAGAGCGTTCTCCAAAGTAACTTCCGGCTGGTCGCGGAACTCGCCTCCGACAGATTCCCCGTCACGCTGGCCTGCCGGGTGCTGAACGTGCCCACGTCCGAGTACTACGAATGGCTCGGGCGCCCGGAATCGCCGCGCGAAATGCGAAGCAAGGAGCTGGCGAAGCTTATCTCCCGGATTTACGAAGAATCCCGCGGGACTTACGGGTGGCCGCGGGTCCACGCCGAACTGGCGCTCGGGCTGGGCGAGCCGGTGAACCGCAAGCGCGTCGCCCGGCTCATGCGCCAGGTCGGCATCCAGGGCGCCCGCCGGCGCAAGGGCAGGAAGAACCTGGTCAACGCCGCGACCGAGGAGGACCTGGTGCACCGGCAGTTCACGGTCGCCGAACTCGACCGGCTTTGGCGGACCGACATCACCGAGCACCCGACAGCAGAAGGGAAATTTACTGCGTAGCGATAATGGACGCCTGCTCGCGCCGCATTATCGGCTGGTCAATCGACACCAGCCAGAAAACAGAGCTCGTCATCGATGCGATCGGAATGGCGATCCTCCGACGGCGCCCGGACGGCGAGTCAACCATTCTCCTCTCAGATCACGGAACTGCAGTTCACCTCCTTGGCAGTCGGAAAGCGTCTGCGGGACGCTGGGCTGCTCGGCTCGATGGGAACGGTAGGCGACTGCTACGACAATTCGATGATGGAATCATTCTGGGGAACCATGTAGCTCGAACTTCTCGACCGAAGGCATGGAAAACACAGAAAGAGCTAGCGAGCGCCATCTTCGAATAAATAGAATTCTGGCATAACCCAGTGCGGCGGCATTCCAGCCTCGGGGGTGCTCAGCCCAGCCGACTCCGAGACACGACTCAGGCCGCCAGACCACGGCGCCTGACCCCACACCCGAAGTGTCCGGCGAACGGGGGCAAGGTCACGGCGTGTCGGCGTGAAGTGAGGCGGCCACCTCGCGATCCTTCGAATTGCCACCGGCGTAAACGCTGACGGGCACCTGGAGATCCTCGACGTCGCCAGCTCCGAGGACGGCGCGCGTAGCTGCCGTTCCTGCGCGGCCTGGCAGCCCGCGGCCTGTCCGGCGTCCACATGACCGCCTCGGACTGCCACCGCGGGACGCGATCGCCTGGGGAAGGAGGTGACAGTTGAGGCCATGAATGGTTAAATACTAATAATTCGCGAGGTGGCCACCTCATGCACCTCCCCGCTGGACGCGGCCGAGGAGTTGAGGAGGACGCCAGGCACCCACGCGGCGGCCTTCGGGCGTCCACGGCATGAGCACCTTGCAGATCCTTGAGCCGTTTCAGGCGGGTTGGAACAAGGCTCCGTTGTGCCTGCATGAAGGCGCTCCGCCCTCGACGGCGGGGCCGACTTCGAGCTCGCTCCTGGGGTCTGCTCGCTGACCCTCGAGGAGCCCCCGCCCATCGCGGGTGCGGTGCTACGCGAGGCGTGGGCTCTGGCCGCCGAGCTGCTCGGTGAGGCGCGCCGCGCTTGCCAGCAACCGGTCTCGGCACGTCTCAAGATGCGTGACCGAGTCCACGCCGCTAAGGCTGAGTTGGAGGGCGACCATGACTCGACCTGCCGGACCGAACACCGGCGCCTCGATCGACGTGACGTTCGTAGCAGTGATTTCGTTGGTGCCCGCCTCGAGCCGTCCGACCAGGTGTCGCATCACCCCCGTCAGGTCCGCCAAGCCAGTCTGGGAAGCGATGCATGTAGATCGCTCACACTCGTGCTTGGTAGCCAGACCGGTCGAGATTGCGTAGCCTTTCTCGCGCACCTTCGCTAGCTCGCCGGACATCAGGTCCAGCGAGAGAGAGCCAAGCAGCTGCTCCCCCTCGGCCAACCAGCGCTGCTCGGCCTCCACACCGGCCCATGCCACGTGCGCCGACGCCAGAGGCGCAGCCAAGGGGAAGGTCACCCCGACACGCCCCGGCCCCTGCGGCGACCGTTCGACACCCGCAGCGCTCACGACCACTACGGTGTCGTTGACAGCTACCGTGACCAAGCACTCGACCTGCAGCTCCGACGCGAGGGCCTCTATTTCCGGTCGTGCCGCGTCTACTGCGGCCAGATGTCGCGGCAGAATGGCATCCAGTGACTGAATGGACGGGATCGAGAAGGATCCATATCCACCTCGCAGGAACAAAAGGGGCAGATCCCCGGAATCACCGACTCCGAGATCGTGCACCCGCCCAAGCACGATGTCGTGATCGCCAGCAGGACGCACCTCCTCGATCACGCACTCGATCCACGCCGCGGCGCCCTCGAGGCGGGGCGCGCCGGTCTCAGTCGTAATCCAGTTTCGGGCCGAGAACCTGTCTACGTGCTTCTGCGCGAAGGAGCGGCAGACGTCTTCCTGAGCCGACGTCAAGATGTTGGCGCAGAAGGAGCCCACTTCGCGGATCTTCGGCCAGCTCGACGAGGTCCGGTCCGGCAGGAAAGCGACGAGGGGCGGGTCGAGGGAGACGGAAGTGAAGGTCCCCACGACCATCGCGATCGGTTCGCCATCAGCCTGGGCCGCTGTGATCAGCGTGACCCCGGTCGGGTACTGGCCCAGGACGTATCGAAAGTTCTTCGGATCGAGCGAACGTTTGTGGTCGGTTGCGGTTGAGCTGGTCACGATGCCTCCGCATCTGCTTGAAAGTTCGCCCGCTGCACGGACTAATTCGTCCGACGGGCCAGGGGTTGATGGGGTAGCCAGTAGATGGAGACGCGCCGCCGCGTACGACAAGCGTCGAGGCTCCCGCCTTCCGCCTGCCCCCCTCACGACGACACCTCGGCAAGGAAGGCACTGATCGCATCGTTGACCAGCCCGGGATTCTCGATGTGCGGGCAGTGAGCCGCACTGTCGACCTCGATGAGGCGCGCGTTCGGCATCCGGTCACGCAGCTCGCGGCCGTGGCCGGGCTCTTTGAGGCGATCCTCGACCCCGGTAATTAGCAGCACCGGGAAGGTGATCTTCTCGTACTGGATCAGATCGGGAGCACCGACGACTGATCGCTCTGCGGAAGCAGGCGAGCGCACGCGCGCCGCCTCGGCACATTCCCAGGCTCCCGGTCGCAGGCTCTCGTCGCGGCGACGGGCCACGTAGTTGTCGTCGGCGGCCCACATCGGGTCGTGGAACAGAGCACTGACGACGGCGCGCATGCTCTCGAACGTCGTGTCGTAGTTGAGAAGCGCCTGGCGAGCGTCGTTGTCCGGGATTCGGCCACCACCCGCGATGGCCACCATCGACCGAGGGATTAGCCTCGGGTTCTCGCTCGCCGCATCGCGCAACAGGAATGTCGCCCCCATAGAGTTTCCGACGATGTCGGGCGTCTCGACGCCCATGATCTCCAAGAACCGAGCCATGTGCCGGAGCCGCCGGTCGAAGGCGTTCGCGAAGTCGTACACCTTGTCGGTCTGACCGAATCCCAGCCAGTCCGGCGCGACGACCCGGTGGCCCTTGCTCAGGTGGGCGAAGTTGTACTCCCATGAGAACTCGGCGCAGCCGCCGAACTCACCACTATGGACGAGCACCAGAACAGGACCGGTTCCACCCTCCAGGTAATGGGTCCTGATGCCGTCGACATCGATGAACTTGCTCTCCATCGAATGCGGGACCGGTCGCGGGACTGCCATCGCGATGCTGTTCATGCTGCTTCCTTCTCTGCGTTCATCGCTGGCCGCGGGCCAAGGCCGACCCCAACCCTCCGTTAACCTCGTCACTCACGCATCGGCTGCTCTCGGCACCGCGTCGCAGTCGACGTTCGCCGCTGCCACTCTCGAGGAGCTTCGAATCCCGTAGGACAGGGTCTGGGACGGGTGGCTTCATTATCTGATAAGTTTTAACAACATTACAGAAGATGAGGCGAGTCCCGCAAGGGGTTTGACCTCGTCGCTCGAACCGTCCAGGCGGTGCCGGCGGAGGACAACCGGCAGTCGTCTGGTCGGACTTGCTCCCAGAACATGCGTACTACGAAGGAGACTCATCGTGCCGGTGGAGAAGATCGGGAGCTCGCTCGACCAATTGATCGCTCTCGACGCCGAGTTGGAGTGGCTCGTTCCGACCGGTCTGGGCTTCGTGGACGACGACGGCTATCGCACCGGCGCTGCTGAGGGCCCCGTGTGGTGGGACGAGCTCGACTCCCTCGTTCTCACGAGCATGGGACGCTCGCTGCGGTATCGCTGGAACGATTCCGACGGGTTGACGGTTGACCGGGAAGGGACGAACGGCGCGAACGGGCTGACCCGCGACCACCTCGGACGCCTGATCTCCTGCGAGGAGCACCGTCGCCGGGTCACGCGCACCGAGCCAGACGGAAGCATCACGGTCGTGGCCGACAGCTATCACGGTTGGCGGCTCAACCGACCGAACGACGTCGTCGTGCGATCGGACGGGACGATCTACTTCACGGATCCGATCACGCTGGGAGTCGACTCGGATCTGGACTTCGCGGGCGTCTACACCGTGGCCCCCGACCTGGGACGCATTCACTGCGTGGTCCGGGACTTCGTCTTCCCGAACGGGCTGTGCTTCTCACCGAATGAGAAGCTCCTCTACATCAACGACTCCGCCCGCCGACACATCCGTGTCTTCGACGTCGGGGTCTACGGGAACGACGCGTTGCTCGACCTCTCGACCGACAGGGTCTTCTGCGACATGAGTAGCAGTGAGCTCTTGGGCGTTCCGGACGGGATGAAGGTCGACTCGGCCGCAAACGTGTACTGCACCGGTCCCGGCGGTGTCTGGATCGTCGCTCCGAGTGGCGAGCAAGTCGGCATCATCCGACTGCCGGACGGCGAGTTCGCCACGAACCTGTGCTTCGGCGGTCCCGATCGCGACATGCTCTACATCACGACATTGGACGGTCTCGCCCGGATCCCCGTTCGGACGCCCGGAATCAAGGCCAGCTCGCCGGCGTAAAGGCTCGCCACCTGCATGGCCCAAGGCATGCACGGCGCACCTGAGGAGGCACCACCCGACCTCCGCCCCGAGCGGACCTGTCAGGACTTCACGGCGCCGTGCGCTGGGTCAGATCACGTCGTTCTCGGCGAACTCCGCGATCTGCTTGGCGCTGAAGCCGAGGATCTCGCCCAGCACGTACTCATTGTCCTCCCCGTACCCCGGAGCGCCCTTGCGCGTAGCTCCACCGATCTTGGCGGGGGTCTCGCTCATCCGGAACGGGATCTCGCCGACCGGCCAAGTGCCGATCTTGGCGCCCGTGACCTCGGTCAGCCATCCCTGGTGTTCGAGCTGTGGATCATCGTCCACCCGGTCCTGCGCCGTCTGGCAGACACCCGCGGGAACGCGTTCGGCCTGGAGCGCGGCCATGAGCTGGTACTCGTCGAACTCGCGTGTGTAGGTGGCCAGTGCCGCGTCGAGCGCATCCTGGTTCGCGATGCGGTCGGCCAGCGTGGCGAACTTCGGGTCCGCTCCCAGTTTGTGGGCGCCGATGGTCTTCACCAGCACCTCCCACTGGGGGTCGTCGTACGTCGAGATCGCGATCCAGCGGTCCTCGCCACGGCACGGGTAGATGCCGTGCGGAGCTGAGGGCACGTAGGGCGAACGGTTTCCGGTGCGCTGGTAGGCACGTCCGTTGACCTGCCAGTCGAGCGTAGGGACACCGAGGTGGGAGATGCCCGTCTCGCACTGAGAGGCGTCGATCCACTGACCGCGACCGGTCCGCTGACGATGGACGATGGCTGACATGATCGCCTGGGCGAAGCTGTAGGCGCCGATCCAGTCGAGGTAGGAGTATCCCCAGCCGGCCGGCATGGCGCCGTCGCCGAGACCCGACATCTCGGTGTGGCCGACGAGGGCTGCGGCGATCGGACCGACGGCGCGGTACTTGGCGTACGGTCCACCGCTGGCGCCCATGCCGGACTGCTGTGCGTAGATGATATCCGGCTTGATCTCGCGGAGCACGTCGTAACCGAGGCCCCACTTGTCGAGGACGCCCGCCGAGAACCCCTCGGCGACGACGTCGGACACCTTCACCAGGCGCCGTGCGATGTCGAGCCCGTCAGGGTGCCGCACGTTCAGAGACAGGCCGATCTTGCCGGCATTCTTGTGGTTGAAGTTGCCGCCCATCTCGGGGTCATTGACTCCAGGCAAGGGCCCCGTCGCCACGCGGCGGGCCTCGCGCCCGCCCACGGGTGCCATCGCAGTCAAGCGGGTGTCGGGGTTGGCCCGCCACTCGACCTTGATGCACTCGGCCCCTAGGGCGGAGATGTATCGCGTGCCACCGGCCGAGGCAAGGAACCACGAGAAGTCCAGCACACGAACCCCGTCGAGCACGCCGGCCGTGGGCGTCGTCGTACCCGGCGCCGACGAGACATCCCGCTCGGATGCCCTCGCAGGGGCTCGGTCTGTGATGCTCTCGACCACGGCTCGCCGGTCCTCATCGAGCAGCGGCGCGCGGCGCCCTGGCTGCCAAGCAGGTTCGGTGGAGCGCCATCGGCGCGCAGGGTACTTCAGCGACTGGCCGATCTCGGGGTGCTCGACCTCGGCGAAGGTGCCGCGCGCGAGCCAGTGCTCGTCGTCGGCGTTCTCCTCGGGACGGCGCACGGGCGCCCACAGCAGCCCTGCCTCCTGCGCCTCGCGCCACGGCACGTTGTCGTACGAGTGCTTGCGGATGAGGCGGGCCGTCGCCTCCTGCAGGACCACCGAGCGACCGTCCATCGGCAGCGAACCCGGCACGAAGCGACCGATCGACTGGATCGACTCCTCCGGCGCCAGGGAGGCCATGGCGGTTTCATCCAGAGAACCGTGCTTGATGAGGAAGGCCTCGAGCTTGGCCTGGTCCTTGTCGCCGATGGCCATGGTCATGATCCAGCGGCCGTCCTTGGTGTTCGAGATGGTCGTCATCGGCGAGACCTTCTCCGCCGAGTGGCGGGCCGTCTGCCGGTAGAAGGGCACGCGCCGCATGACCCAGCTCATCAGGTCGACCTCGGTGTTCAGCGAGACCGAGTCGTGGATGCTGCATCTGACCAGCTGGCCACGGCCGGTCGCCTCCTGGTGCGAGACCGCGGCGAGCACGCCGATGATGAGCTGCTCGCCTGCGATGGTGTACGCGTGCCAGCTCTGCGGGGCGATCGGAGGCTGGTCGTACCTGCCGTTGGGCAGCGGGTCGTAGCCGCAGTTCATGACCGGACCACCGAGCGCGAGATGGACCAGGTCCGAGCCGACGAAGTCTGCCCACGGGCCGTCATCACCGAACGCCGACATCCGCGCGACAATCAGCCGGTCGTTCGCCGCCCGCAACTGCTCCCCGTCGATTCCGTAGGAGTGGAGGCCGTTGCCAGCAGTCGTCGTCAGCACGATGTCGACCGAACGGGCGAGTACCTGGATGGTCTCGCGATCCTCGGCCGACTCAGGATCCATGACGATCGACTGCTTGCCGCGGTTGTACGCCCAGAAGTGCAAGGACTTGTCGGCGTCCTGCTCGTCGTTAGCGAAAGGGCCGATCGTCCGGGTCCGCTCGCCGCCTGGCGGTTCGACCTTGATGACGTCGGCGCCCAGACCAGCGAGCGACAGACCGGTGTACTCGACCTCGAGCCCGCCGATCTCCAGAATGCGGATACCTGACAACGGCTGCTGGGAATCGTCCGACTTGACGCTCACATCCGAATCAGCCACGGCCGACCCCTTCGATCCTCAATAATTGCTATTAAGCCTTATCAGTATTAACAGAGTGTTTCACACCCGTCGAGCACCCTGCAAGGGCGTCCGAACGCGCCTTGCGATCAGTTTGGCTCTGCCGTCAGGGCGATGGCTGCTCCGGCGTGCGGCAGGCCGTGACAGGCGATCCCCACGTCAGCACGATTGAGCTGGCGCTCGCCGGCTCGCCTCGACAGCTGCAGATAGGTCTCAAGCAGCTGCGGCACGCCATGCATGCGGCCGGTACCGATGGAGCCGCCGCCGGTGCGAAAGGTCATGCCTGCAGTGGCTACGGGATCCTTCGCGAACTGATAGCCCTGGCCGTCGGGGGCGTACCCCAGCGCCTCCAGCCAGAACCACAGCACCGGTGAGAAGCCATCGTAGATCTGCGGGACGTCGACCTCATCGGGTCGAAGACCAGAGCTCTGCCAGAGCTTGCTCGCGGTGTGCTTGCCGCCCGCGATGATGTTGTCCATCGCGAAGTCGGCGAGCATGTTCGACGAACGGCGTGTACCCATCGCGGAGCCCCGGACGTACACGGGGTTGTTCGGCAGATCGCGCACCCGCTCGGCCGTCGTCAGCACGAAGGCTGCCACGCCGTTGACCGGAATGTCGCAGTCAAGGATCGACATCGGGTCCGCGATCATCCTGGCCGACATGTAGTCGTCCACGGTGATCGGATCGTCCTTCCAGTACGACCACGGGTACGCTGCGCCGGCCTCGCGCTGCGCCACGACGATCTCGGCGAGGTCCTCGCGCCGAGCGCCGTACCTCTGCAGGTACTCCATGTAGGGCAGTGCCATGTAGGTCGGCGGGCCCCACATGCCTTGGGGCGCCTCCCACTGCGCTGACCCGTGTGCCTCCACCATCGGGTTGGCGTGGTAGGACCCCGAGGGGTTGTGCATTGCTCGGTGTACGACCGCGTAGTCGACAGCGCCGCTGGCGATCGCCTCGACCGCGAGCATGAACGAGGCGGAGACCTGGCCGATGCCCTGGAAGCCGACGACCCAGCGGGGCTCCAGCCCCAGCTGGCTCACGACCCAGTCGGACGAGACCGTGTGGATCCCGTCGACCACGTCCCGACCGGAGGAGGAGACGAGCGCCGAGGCGGTCGAGAAGCCGTCGATCATGTCGAGCGTGACTCCCGCGTCGGCGACAGCCCCCTTGATCGTCTCGATCGTGAGGACTCCAAGCGGCATCTGCTCCACGCGGGTGACAGGGCTGTGAGCGAAACCGGCGATGGCGACTTTGCCTGCTGCGAGGAACCTTCCGGCGCTGGTCATGTGGTCACCGGCACGAAGTGAGGAACCTTGACGCCCTGCGAGAGCTCCGTGTACTCCGCGCGGACTGGCATGTCGAGCGTGATGTCGGCGAGGTCGATGTCGTGCAACTGGCCCGTCATGATGAGTCCGGCCTGCTCGTAGAGCTCGACCATTGCGACCGTGTAGGGCACGTCAGCCGCGAACGCGGGCAGCAGGGCCTGTCGGATCGTCGTCCAGCTGCGCACTCGACCGCGACCGCTGACGACCTTCCACTCGAACGCCGGCTTCGTCGACTGGCAGCCGGTGCACATCGTCCGGGGCGGGTGCATGAGATGGCCGCAGTGCTGGCACCCCTGGATGGCCAGCTCGTTGCGGGCAGTGGCTTCCCAGAATCCAGCCGAGGCCTCATCGGGAACAGGTATCGGCTTGGGGGGGTGCGCCCGGTCGGGTGCAGCACTGGGCGTGGGCGGCACTGGGAGGACACCTTCCGTCGAATTGAATGGGCAGGCGAAAACGAGTTGGGCGAAGAGCGTACGGATGGACTACGAGCCATCGAGCGGCGGAGTTGAACCAGGGAGGAACGTCAGGTCCACACCGGGGTCCTGGTTGAAGTACCGATGGTATTCCGCATTCGTCCACGGGGCGTTGACGAACTGGCGTCCGTTCTGACCCACGTAGTAGTTCCGCTCGCCGACCTGGGTCCAGACCAGCGTGTCCATCGCTTCGTCCATCGCCGCGTTGTACTTGGCCGCGGTCGACTCGTCGACCTCGACCGTGCGCGAGCTGGTCTCGATCATCCTCATCACGGCACGGGTCGCGTAGCGCACCCACTGCTCGATGGCCGACTGCGTCGAGCCCGCACGCGGCTGCGAGTTCGGTCCGTACATGATGAACAGGTTCGGGAAACCCGGCACCAGCATGCCCAGGAAGGCGTGCGGCCCGGTCTGCCGCCACAGGGTCTCGATCGACCGGCCGTCACGACCGAGGTACTCCGACGGCCACAGGTAGCGCTCGACGTCGAAGCCGCTGGCCGCGATCACGGTGTCGACCTCGACCGTGGTGCCGTCCGCCGTGACGACCCCCTTCGCCGAGAGACTCGCGACGCCGCCGGTGATGAGCTCGACGTTGGGCCTCGTGAGCGCCGCGTACCAGCCGTTGTCGACGATCATGCGTCGCGCGTACGGCGGGTAGTCGGGGGTCAGCATGGCGAGGTACCGCTCGTCGCCCTGCAACTGCTCGGACATGTAGGTCTTCAAGATGTCGGTGAACTTGTCGTTGACCTCGCTGACACGACCGCCGCCTTCCTGCCACCGCCCGTCGAGCTCCTGCAACCGCATCGCGTTCAGGCTGGCCAGGATTCGCTCGTAGCGGTACCAGTTCCAGTAGCCCGGGAAGTTCTTAAGCAGCCACTTCGTCCCGTCGGGGACACGCTCCCGGTAGTTCTCCATGGGACCGATCCACTGCGGGGTGCGGACGAAGACGTAGAGCTTCTCGGCGGCCGGCGCCAGCTCGGGCATCAGCTGCACGCCCGTCGAGCCATTGCCCAGGAACGCGATGCGGCGACGCGTGGCGTCGAAGTCGGAGGTCAGGTCGGTCGTATGGAAGACCTCGCCCTCGAACTCGGAGATGCCCGGCAGATCGAGGTCCTTGGCCGTGGAGAACAGACCCGAAGCAGCGATGACGACCGAGGCGCGGATCGTCTCCGGCTCGCCGCCCTCCTTCTGTGCGGTCAGCACCCACTGGGAAGCGTCCTCGTCGAAGACCGCACGGGTCATGGTCGTGCTGAACTCGATGCGCCGGCGCACGCCGTGCTTGCGCGCCACGGCATCGATGTAGCCCTTGACCTGGCTCTGGGTCGCGAAGTACTCGTCCCACTCGTGGTCCTTCTCGAACGTGAACTGGTAGATGAACGAGGTCGTGTCGACCCGTGCACCCGGGTAGCGGTTCCAATTCCACGTGCCGCCGATCTCGGCTTGGCGCTCGAGGACCCGGTAGGGGATCCCGAGACGCTCCAGCTGGATGGCCATGGCGACACCGCTGAAGCCCGCGCCGATGATGACCACCGAGAAGTCGTCAGGGATCTCGACGGTGTCGGGATCGGACCACTCGACACCTCGCGGGAAGGCGCCGAAGGCGAGCTCCTCTATACGGAACGGGATCTCCTCGTCCGGCAGCGGTTCACCGCTCATGATCTCCATGAGCTCTTTGGCCTCAGCGACGTCGAGGGCAGCATGGCCGTGCGAGGGCGCGCCGTCCAACCCGAGCAGGTACTCGACCGCCAGCTCCCGCACCCGCGCATGGTGCTCGGGCGCAAGTGCCTTCGCCCGGAACGCTCCGCCGCGGGCCGCCACGTCGATGACGCCCATGGTCGTCAGCTCTTCGTTACACGTCGCCTGGTACAGCGCGACACGCAGCACATTCGGCGCCGCGTCTTCCACGATGCGCGTCAGCGACGCACGTTCTCGCTCAGACACTGGGATCCTTCCTAATCGTCGAACGTCAGAGGGCCGGTGCGTGGCTTGGCATGGAGCCGCTCCCTCCCTCGAAGTTGTTCATCGGCCGCGCGTCCGCAGCTTCTGGTGCGGGCGACACATCCGCTAGGCCGCCTGCTCTGCCAGGGTGGGGCCGAAGGCCTCGACCAGGTCGTCGGCCTGCATCAGCTGCTCTCCGAGGATGCGGGCATGGAAGTTCGCCGTGCCCCACAGAGCCTCGAGCTTCTTGCCGCGGACAAGCCAGAGGCTGAGGGGGTTCTCCCGGGTGAAGCCGATCCCGCCGTGGACCTGGAGGGCGTTCAGGTTGGCGGCCGCCGCCGCTGTGGTCGCCGACCACTTGGCGACACTGGCAGCGAAGATGCGAGCCTCGAGATCCTGGTCGTCGATGCCGACGGCGTACCACGCCGACGCGCGCACGGTCTCGATCTGCGTCGCGACGTCGGCCAGCATGTGCTTGACAGCCTGAAAGCTTCCGATCGGTCTGCCGAACTGCTCACGGATCCGGGCGTACTCGACCGACATGTCGAGAAGTCGACGGCTGATCCCGTTCAGCACGACGGCTGTCCAGGCGGTGGCGCTCGCGGTCACCTCGGCGGCAACCTGTGCATCACCGAAACGGATGGTTTCCGAGGCAGGCTCGACGCGAGCAGGCCGACGCAGGACGTCGGCCGACTCGCGCGCCGACACCGTGCGACCGGAGGCCTTCGGGCACAGCGCCACGCCGCCATCCTCGATAACGATCACCAGATCGGCCTCCTGACCGAAGGTTGCCGACGCCGACGCACCGGGCGGCTGGACCGTCACGACAGCACGGCCTTCCGCGATCCGCGGCAGCCACGCGTCGGCGACCCCTGCCGGCGCGTGCCGTGCCAGCAGGGGAACGGCGACGCACGCCGTCTCGACGAGAGGCTCAGGCAAGGCGAAGTAGCCGACCTCCTCAGCGACAAGCGCCATGTCCCGCGCGCCGAGTCCGAGGCCGCCGTGCGCCTCCGGGACCGTTGCGCTGACCAGCCCCACCTCGGCCAGCTGCGCCCACCGCCCGCGCCGCGCGACGCCGTCGCGCTCCTGCAGCAGGTCCCTGGCGGGACCGACCTTGGCCAGCACCTCGCGGGCCAGTTCGCCGAAATCGCGCTGCTCATCTGTCAGTGTCACGCTCATCGTCACCTATCGCGGCAGGCCGAGAACGCGCTCGGCGATGATGTTGCGTTGAATCTCGTTGGAGCCCGCAAAGATCCGAGCGGCCCTTGAGTACCAGTACTCCCGCTCCCACGAGCTGATCTGCGGATCGACGTCGTCGGCCGGCTGCTCAAGGCGCTCGCCGAGCAGCCCCATGCCCGTCTCGAACAGGCGGGTCTGGTACTCGGACCAGTAGAGCTTGTTGTAGGCCGCGGTCGGTCCCGGTTCGCCGTTCTTGCCCGAGCTGGCCACGCGATTCGCGAAGTGGCGGTAGACTATGGCACCGCCCAACAGAGCGCCCAACGACTCATGAGTCGCCGGGTCGTCATCCAAGCCGGCGGCGGTCGCGAACTGCTTGGCCTGCGCCAGGTTGCCCAGGTACTGCACGTACGACCGCCGTCCGACCCCACGCTCCATCCCCAGCGCGGCCATGGCGATCTCCCAGCCCTGGCCGAGCTCGCCGACGACGTTGGCACGGGGCACGGCGACGTCGTTGAAGAAGACCTCGGCGAAGTCGGAGCGGCCATCGATCTGATGGATCGGACGCACCTCGACCCCGGGACTGGTCATGTCGATCATGACCCAGGAGATGCCCTTATTCCGGGAAGACTCCGGGTCGGTGCGCACGAGGGCGAAGATCCAGTCCGCGAACGATGCAACCGAGGTCCAGATCTTCTGGCCTGAGACCACGATGGTGTTGCCCTCGACGCGCCCTTTGGTGCGCAGGGAGGCCAGGTCGCTGCCCGAGTCGGGCTCGCTGAATCCTTGGCACCAAATGTGGTCCGCGCGTAGGAGGGGCTCGAGCCACCTCTGCTTCTGCTCCGGAGTTCCGTACCGCAGAATCACTGGACCGGCCAGCATGATGCCCTGGATGTTGATGCGGGCGGGCGCGCCAGCGCGTTCGTACTCCTCCTGGAACACCATGCGGACCTCCTGGCTGGCATCGCGTCCACCGTGATCAACGGGCCAATGGATCGCCGAGTATCCCGCGGCGTGCAGCTTGCGCTCCCATGCCCGATGCTGATCAGACGTGCCGAGCTCCTCCGGAGTCGGCAGCGATGTCGGGGCCTCGTCCATCAGCCACTGCCGGACCTCGCGCCGCCAGGCGTCGACGGCGGCCGTGTCGGTTGCGGTCCTCATGCCTGGGACTCCCGCGTGTCGGCTCCCAGCAGCACCGATGCGTCGACAGCGGTGAGGGTGCCGTTTCCGCGATGCGCGATGAGCGGGTTGATGTCGATGGCGCTGATGTCGTCGCCGAGGTCGCGAGTGAGGCGGGCCAGGCTCTGGATCGCGTCCGCGACACCGTCCAGGTCGATCGAGCACTGGCCGCGGAAAGGCCCGAGGAGCTGCGCCCCCTTGAGCTCCCGCAGCGCTGTGAGGATCTCGGTCCGTGTGCAGTGCGGCAACCGGACCTTGACGTCGTTGAACAGCTCGGTCATGACTCCGCCAAGACCGAACAGGATCACCGGGCCGAAGGTCGAGTCGTGCTTCATGCCGAAGAGCAGCTCAACTCCGCCCGGGACCATCTCCTGCAGAAGCAGTTGGGTGTCGGCGGGGAGCGAGTCCCCGCGACGAGCGAGCACGGACTCCGCCTTCTCACGGACTTCGCCGGAGTCATGCAGGCCGACGAACACGCCCTGGTGCTCGGTCTTGTGCTGGATCGAAGGGGAGACGATCTTGAGAACGATCGGGTAGCCGATGGTGTCGGCACCGGCGACCGCCTCGTCGGCGGTCGATGCGAGGACGTGCCGCGGAATGGTGAAGCCGTAGTCGGCGAGCAACTCCTCGGACTCCAGCTCGTCGAGGGCCGAGCGCCCGCCAGAAAGCGCCGCGCTGATGCGACCTGCCGCTCCGGGAGGCGTGCTCACACCGTCAACGGGAAGACCGGTAGCGTCCGCCGTCCGGTCACGCTGGCGCCGCTCGCTCAGCGCGAACTGCCCCATGACCCTGATGGCCCGCTGTGGATCGGTGTACGTCGGCACCCCTCGCCGGTTCAGATCTGCCAGCGGCTTGCCGCTACCAGCGATCCAGCTCACGACAACAGCCTTCTCGGCCTCGGCCGCAGCTGTCGCGATGGCCTCGACGAGGGCTTCCTCGTCTTGTTCCAGGTTGCCGATCACGACCAGGACGACATCGGTCTCCTCGTGCTCGCCCATCAGGGACATCACGGGACCGAGCTCCGCGGCGTTGCCCGCGTTGGCACCCATGTCGATGGGGTTCTTCGGCGCAAGGAAGGCCGGCAGGAGATCCGCGAGGCGGTCCTTCCACTGATCGGACCACTCCGCGAGCGCGAGCTGCTCTTGGTCTGCGTAGTCGGCGCTGAGGATGCCGGCTCCGCCGGAGGAGGTGACGACCGAGACCCGGGAGCTGCCGAGGCGCTTAGCCACCGACACCATGGACGCCCAGTCCAGGAGGCCCTCGATCGAGTCGGCCTCGGTCACGCCGAACTGCGCGAAGATGCCGGAGTACACCCCGCACTCGCCCGCGAGAGCACCCGTGTGGGACGCGGCGGCAGCGCGGCCGAGGTTAGACTTGCCAGACTTCAGGAACGCCAGCGGCTTGCCCAGCTCGGCGGCGCGTGCCAACACCTCGACGAAGGCCTGCGGGTCGCGGATGCCCTCGATGTAGCCGATGACCGCGTTGATCTCCGAGTCCTCCAGGAGGCTGGCGACGATCTCGGAGAAACCGATGTCCATCTCGTTCCCCGTGCTGATCATCGTGCCGACGCCGACCCCGCGGCTCTGCGCGCTGTTCACGATGAACGCGCCTACGGCGCCGCTCTGGGTGACGAGCGCGATCCCGCCGTCGGACAGCTCGAACCGGTCCTGGTCCATGCCCGTGGCGATAGCGGCCACCAGGTTGCTGCGGGCACTGACGACACCGACCGTGTTGGGCCCGAGCAATCGCGTGCGTCCGCCGGTCAGGGCCCTCTCGACGTCCGCCTGGATTTCGGCCCCGCGGCTGTCGAGCTCGGCGAAGCCGGCGGCGATCACGATCGCGGACGGCACGTCACGCGCGACGCACGACTCGACGGCAGCGACGGATCGCTCGGCCGATGTCAGGATGACCGCCAGGTCGATGCCGCCCTCGATCGCGTCGATGCTCGGCACAGCCGGTACGCCGAGCACGCGAGAGCGCGAGGGATTCACCGGGATCACCTGACCACCGAACCCGTACCGCTGGAGGTAGCGCAGGGGTCGGCCGGCGGACTTGTCCGGATCCTCCGATGCTCCGATCAGCGCGACTCGACGCGGGCTGAGGAAGCCTTCGTACGCCTCGTTCGAGAGGGTCCGAACATACGTCGATGGCTCAGTGACTGACATGATCACTCATCTCGCTCAGGTGGCGAGGGAGTCCGCAAAAAAGCTCACGTGACAGCATCCAGCTCGTCCTCACGCCTTCGGGTTTTTGAGTTCCCCGGGGGTCGCTCGGACCGATCAGGGGCCGCCGCGAAGGCGGTGCGTGAACCCACTCACTGCGAGATTAGATCGACAGATAAATCATGTCAAGTAATCGCAGTCTTTGTGAGTCAATGGCCTGCACGCATCGCCCGCACCGGCCCACAGGAAGGAACGCAAGATCCATGGACTTCCTGCCGCGCGCACCACCGATACCACGAAACAGTGTTACACACGGCGGGACGGGTCGGCATACTCCCGGACCGGGAGTGGCGGTAGGGGGGGTGATCGCGCGTGGTCATCTCCGCCGCGGGACCGGACAGAGCATTGCTGATACGTGGCGCGAGGGTGCGGTGACGTACCTGGGCATCCAGGTGCCCGACTTCCCGAACCTGTTCCCGCCGGGCGTCAGCGCACGGCGAACGCCTTGGTGAGCGCCGCGGCTACCCGGTCAACGCCGTCGCGCGCGTCGTCCATCAGGCCGAGCAGGTGGAAGAACCCGTGCGCCTGCCCGGCGTATTCGACCGACTCGACGGGAACCTGGTCCGCCCGCAGCCTGCGTTCGAGCTCCTCGCTCTCGGGGCGCAGGAAGTCATGCTCGGCGGTCAGCAACAGCACCGGCGCCACGCCAGCGAAGTCATCGGCGTGCAGCGGCGAGGCGTCGGGAAGCCGGCGATCGGCCTCGTGCGGAAGGTAGGCGCCCCAGTTGAACCTCATCCCCTGCCTGAACGCCTCGAGAAAGTTCTCCTGCCCGGTGAAGTCTGCGTAGCGGCGGGCGAAGTCGGCGCGGTAGCTTGCGTCGAGATCGGTGTCGACCGCCGGGTACACCAAGACCTGCAGGCGCAGCGGCAGGTCCGCCGCTCGCGCCCGCAGCGCCACTGCGGCTGCCAGGTTGCCGCCTGCACTGTCGCCGCCTACGGCGACCGCACCCCACCGCTGCGCAGCCCACTGGGTCGCCTCCCAGGCATCGTCGACCGCCGCCGGATAGGGATGTTCCGGCGCGAGCCGGTAGTCGACCGACAGCACCGCGCAGCCCGCCCGGCGAGCGATGGCCCGAGCCATGGCGTCATAGGAGTCCGAGTCGCCGACGATCATGCCGCCGCCGTGCAGCCAGACCAGGACGGCCTGCTCGCCGCCGGTCGGCAGGTACAGCCGGGCAGGGACTCCCCCTGCTTCGACTCGTTCGCTGACCTCGACCGGTTCGGGCTCACCTGCGAACTGCCGCGAGATCTCGCGGGTGAGCTCGCGGGCTGACTCCATGTCGGTTGCGGCGCCGGCGTTGGCGGCCAGGAAGTCGACATAGATCTGAGCCTGCGGCGAGTAGACGGTGATGTCATTCATGGGTGCACTCCAGTCCGTTCGGGGTGGGCAGCTCGTCCAACCGCAGGCGGGTCACGCGGCACGTCGAGATACGCCTCTGGCCGTCTCCCTTGACGTACTCCTCGTGACAGTGGCCGTATCCCAGGACGATGCTCCCTCCACCCGGAAGCGGTCCGGGCTTGCCGCGGAAGTCCAGATAATCGGTCATCACCAAGATTCACCGGGCCGTCGTCGCTCCTGTGACCTGCAGCTCCGGCATGTAGCACCGATGCACGGTGGGCCTCGCCGAGGAGGTCGCGGTGCAGCTGCACGTAGTCGGCCTTGCCCATGAAGGACTCAGCGCCGTCGTCGTCGCGTCCCATGTCGAACGCCGCGTCGTCGGCCAGCAAGGACGCGAGCCGGTCCACGTCCTTGGTGGCCACGAATCGGCAGTATCGAGCCTTCAGGACCTTCAGAGACTCGAGGTCCGACAGGTCGAAGAGATCGTCATCATGTTCACGCACTTTCTCGACGGCCGGGAGGGACTCGCCGCCGCCAACTGTCTTCCGCGACGCGGGTGCATTCGACCGGTTCGCAGTGGATTGCCTCGTTGGCCTACAAGATCGCGAGCGGGTTCGCGGGCGAACCTGTCGACCGCGGGATCAGCAGCGGCGAGACGGCCGCGAGGAACTCCCAGCGGCCCAGTTCGCGGCACCGCGCGGTCAAGGGCTCGAGGTATGCGTTGTCGATCAGCCACAGTCCCATCGAGACCAGGGCGATCGTGTGGACCGGTAGGTCGAAGCCTTCGACGCCCGACGGAAGCACGTCGTGGGCCGCGTCCGAGCCCAGCGCCGCGATCTGCCGCTCATGCAGCAGTTCCATGCACGAATAGTGAAGGCCTCCGACGCCGTCGTGGCCGGGATCGAACGGACCCTCCCGACGCGTGCGGACGTCGCGGCCCGTGCGGATGTAGAGCACGTCGCCCGTACCGAAGGTGACTCCTTGACAACGCTCCGCCTGCAGCAGGTCATCGGCGTCAACCGACGTGCCGGCCGCCAACCATGAGCCGCCGTGGACCTCGGCCAGGTCGAGCAGCACGCCGCGCGAGACGATGCCGCGCCCGGCCAACTCGACACTGCCCCACCCGGCCCCGGACGACTTGACGTCGCTGGCCCGGAAGCCGTTGTAGCCGATGCCGTCCCAGAATGCGTGCGAGAGGCTGTCGATATGGGTCACGGACGGGCCGTGGAACCCTAGGCCCACCCAGTCGGCCGCGACGCCGAAGCCGGTGTCCGGAGCGCTCTCACCACTGGCCGTCATGTGGTGCAGGAGCGGGTGGGCGTTGCCCGGACCTGGCTTGACCGAGAGCTTGCGGCTGCACGAGACGATGTCTCCGCTGGTGACTAGCCGGGCCGCCTGCTTGGTGGCCTCGCCACTCAGGTAGTTCAGGGTGCCAAGCTGGTCGTCTTCACCCCAGCGGCCCCAGTTCTTGACGGACTCGAAGGTCTTCGCGGCGTCGGCATCGATCGTGGTCATGGGATTCCTCCAGTGAGGTTCGTGACGAGCCTGCTGGCACCAGGCACCCGCCGTCGAGGCTCATGCCCCGGTGGTGGGCTGCCACTGAACGAGGGTGAAGTCGGCATGATGCTCGAACACCGCGGTGCAGGCTTCACCGATCGTCGGCTCCGTGACGGGATCGATGAGCAGGTTGCCGATCATCTGGACTGCCGGGACGTCGTCGAGCTGGACGACAGCCACGATGTACGGCAACGACTCGGACAGACCGGCCTCGACCGGGTGCCAGATCCGGGTGAAGGCATAGAGCGTGCCCGCGGGCCGCACCTGCTCGAACACCAGATTGTCGCTGTAACACCGCGTGCACACACACTCAGGGGCCCACTGCCACCCACGACACTCGGCGCACCGCTGTACGACGAGCTTCTCGTCGCGTGCGGCGTCCCAGTACTCGTCGCCGAGGCCGAAACCGTCCTTGAGAGGATCTGCGAGCCCCTCGGGCAGATAGAACTTGGTCATCCGAGCGCCTCCTTGCTTCCGTAGAGAACCACCCCGGTCGGCGCGACCATCGGCGCGGAGGCCGTCAGGACAACCTTCGCGCCATCCACCTGGTTGTGCGACGTGCCTCGCAGCTGACGGACCGCTTCGGGGTGCATCTCCATGCCGTGCACGTATGCCTCGGCCAGGTTGCCACCGCTGGTGTTGAGCGGTAGGCGCCCGCCCTGCGCAATCAGATTGCTCTCGACGATGAAATCCGAAGCCTCATCGGGGGTGCAGAACCCGAGCTCCACGATGGACATGACGACGCCACCAGTGAAGTTCTCGTAGATCTGGGCCGCGTCGACGTCGGCCGGGGTGACACCCGCACCACTGAAGGCACGGTCGGCCAGCGAGGCGAAGTCGGCCGTGGCGAACCGCTGTGCGTCGAGCACGCCCTCGATGATGCCGCCAGAGCGGTAGCCCGATCCGTGGACGGCGGACAGGATATAGACCGGTGGCTGCTGGCCCTCCTCCGCGGCCTCGCCACGCATCACGATGACGGCGGCGGCCCCGTCGGACTCCAGGCAGCAGTCGTAGAGGCGGAAGGGCTCCGCGATCCAGCGGCTCTCCTCGTACTGCTCGACCGTGAGGGGCCGACCGTTCATGACGGCGCGTGGGTTTTTCTGCGCGTGGTGGTACGACGCCATCGCGACAGCCCGCTGGGTCGTCGGCGAGATGCCGGTCTCGTGGAAGAAGCGCTGGACGCGCAATGCATAGAGGTGGGACGCCGTCCGCAGGCCGTACGGAACCCAGAACGAGTCGCCCGGACGCCGTGGGATCGCGGTGCCACGGCGACGGCCCTGTCCCTGGGCGACGGCGTGGTAGACCAGCACGCACTTCGCCACACCGCTGGCGACGGCGAGCGCAGCCTGTTGGACGGCTCCGCCACCGCCACCGCCGCCGCCACCACCCTCGACGCCGCACCACTTCCACTCGCGCAGCCCGAGAACCGCGGCGAGCCGTGCCGGGGGGGTTCGGTCGTTGGCATACGTTGCCAGACCGTCGATGTCATGGGGGTCGATTCCCGCGTCGCGCGCGGCCGCCAGTGCGGCGTCGAGGCACAACCGGAACTCCGACCGGGGTGACCCCCCATGCTTGTAGTATTCGGACTCGCCGACGCCCACGACTGCGGCGTCTCCCGGTCGGTACGCTTCCACCGGCACACATCTCCCTTGCATCTTGCCCTGCGCGTCCCTCGGAAGGGCGATGCTCGCCGCTAGCCCGACAGCCGGACCCGCCGGGCTTTGAACCTACAAATAAGTGATAAATCTGTCAAGTATTATGACGCTTTCAAATACGCGTACACTTAGCAGTGAGCGGACGACCGTCGCCGCAATGGCAAGAGGGGGTACCCACCTTGGACACCACCCGCATGCGACCACTCCCGCGCGCTTCTGATGCCCTGATCGACCACCTGCGCTGCCAGATCCTGACCAGGGAGTTGCCGCTCGGCTTCCAGCTGCCACCGGAGGCAGAGCTGATCGAGCTCTACGGCGCAAGTCGTGCGGCCCTCCGCGACGCGCTGCGGCAGCTCGAGATCGAGGGCCTGCTCCTCATGCGGCGCGGCCGCAACGGTGGAGCCATCGTCCGCTACCCCGACCTCACGGCCATCAGCCGATCCTTGGCCTCGGTGTTCACGATCCGCGAGGTCCCGGTCGGGGACTACGTCGCCTTCAGCCGGCTCATCGAGCCCGAAGTCGCTGCGCAGGCGGCGAAGAACGCCACGCCGGAGCAGCGCGAGAACCTCACGAAGCTGGCCGAGTTGAGGACGCAGCCGCTGGGTCGCCTGGACGCGGTGTCGCCCAGCTTCCACGCCGAGCTGGCGCGCAGCTCGGGCAACGGCATCTACTCGACCCTTCTCGAGAGCCTCCAGCCGGTCCTGGAGGGCGAGCTACGCGTCAGGGTCTTCGACGAGGGCCACGACGAGCGGACGCGCGCAGATCACGTCCAGATCGCACAGGCGATCCAGGAGGGCGATGCCGGGGGCGCTCGACGATACATGGATGCGCACGTCCTGAAGCTCGAGAATTTCCTGAACGATCACGGCATGATGTCGGATCCCGTGGTCCCCCCCGAGGCCTGGACCAGACTCCTGCGCTGACCGACTGCGGCAGCGCTCAGGGTGCTACTGGCCGCCGGCCCCTTCGACGATCAGGTCCCGGCGGATCCGGGCGTCACCGATGGATCCCGGCGAGGCGATGCCGTTCACTCGCCGGTGAACGATGCGCCATCCTTCCTCGTCGGTTCTCACGAGGCGATCGTCGTTCTTCACGATCTGGACGAAGTTGGTCAGACCGTCGACCTTCTTCTCCTCATCCGTCCACCAGTGCCAGACCGTTGTGTTCGACGTCACCTCGGCCTGTTCCCCATCACACCAGTGGATCCACACGTTGGCCACCAGGTGGGCGGTCGTGTCGAACTTCGGGATGTTCGCCACCAGGTAGTCGTTGATCTCCTGACGACCGGTCGTCACGTGACCCTGGTAGTCAGCGACCCCGTCGGCGGCAAAGGTTTCGGCCGCGATCCTGTCGACTCCTCCCGAGTCGAGCAGGCGGCAGTAGTGCTTCATGAGTCGAGTGATCGCCCACTCGTCCTCCAGCAACCAGGGCATGTCGCGCCCCGAAGAGCTCGTTCGGTCGTTCATGTCACCAGTCCTCCGGTTCGGACTTCAGCCGCGCGGAAGGCGGGGAGCCGGTGCCGGGTAGAGAGCAGGTTCGTCGGCCTTGCGTCCGTACTCCTTGTGGAGGACGGGCATGATCTCTTCGGAGAAGTACTGCATCTGGTCGTTGACCATCTGCTCGGGCAGGCTGTGCATGTCGAAGACGAGCAGGATCATCATGTCGTCGAACTTGCCGGCCGTCTTCATGTCCGCGACGGCATCGAGGACCAGGCCCGGGCTGCCGATCAGGTTGAGCCCAGAGCTTGACATCGACTTCGTCGACGCCTCGTCGAAGCCTGCATGGGCCAGTTGGACGCCTAGGGCGCCGAAGACCTTCATGTACTCGATGTTGAGGTTCAAGCCCTTGTCGTAGAGCTTCGCGTCGCCTAGCTCACCCTCGACGACGTGCACCATGCGCACCGCGACGACACCGCGCTTGCGCTCCGCATCCCACCCGCGCTTGAACTCGCCGCGCTCCAGGCGGTCCGGCCAGCCTGCGTTGCGCGCGGCGTGATGGTAGATGTCCAGCTCCTTCTCGAGCAGGTTGTTGGGGGTCGCTGCGTAGATGCCGTTCACGCCGTTCGACGCCGCCCACTCGGCGGAGCGCTTGGTCGTCATCGGCATCCAGATCTGCGGGTACGGCTTCTGCAGGGGTTGCGGGCCGACCGTGATCTCCTTCAGCGTCGTGGTCGCGGAGGTAACTCCCCCGCGCCCCGTAGGCTGACCGATATTCATGACCTGCTCGACCGTCCGGTTGACGGCCTCCTGCTGGTAGTACGCGATCGTCTGCGGGTGGTGCCAGTTCACGTAGGACGGAGGGACCGTGTAGAACTCGCCACGGTGCGAGAATGACTCCTGGGTGAAGGCCTTTATGAGGAGCTGGTAGGACTCCTCGAACAGGGCCCGGTTCGCCTCGTTGTCCTGGACGCCGGCTCCGTACGGCCGGCCGAGGACCTCCGCCTCGCGTGCCTGGTAGCCGCGACCGATGCCGAACTCGAGACGGCCGTCGCTCATGATGTCGAGCATGGAGGCCTGCTCGGCGAGACGCAGTGGGTGGTGCCACGGGATGATGTTGGCCATCTGACCCAGCCTGATCCGCTCGGTCAGGACCGCGACCGCCGCCTCCACCATCATCGGGTTCGGGCTGTGCTCGGCGCCTTCGGGTTGGAAGTGGTGCTCGGTCAGGAAGAAGTAGTCGTAGCCGAGCTTGTCCGCTAGGACGCCCTGGTTGATCTGTCGGCGCAGCACGCGCTGCATCGCACTGAACGAGTCCTGGAACCCACCCTCGGTCAGGTAGATTCCGTCCGGGTTCTGGTAGACCGGCAGGTCGGTGTTGCCGTTGTTCAAGATGCCTAGTTCGATCACTGTTCCTGCTCCTTCATCGTGCGGTCATGACTGTTGACGAAACTTGTGAGCGAGGTATGCGCCTCAACCCGTCAGCGCCTCAGATCGGGCAGCAGCGGTAGGGTGTCCGCACCCAAACGACGACGCACGCACCTGCGGATGAACCACTCGCCGTCGCTCTTGACGAACTGCAGCCGGCTCACCGTGAGAATCTGCTGCGCGACGGTACGGTCGGGCGAGTCGGCAACGATGTAGAGCACCGCGTAGGCGGTCGCGACCGCGACGTCGTCGGACTCGAAGTCGATGATCGCCGGCTGGCCGTCCATGTGGTGCTGGGTACGTCCCGCCATTGCCACCATCGCGGGGCTCCGCACCACCTTGATGATCTCCTCGCGCCCGGCATAGACCGTGGGCCGGAAGAGGTCCGGATCCATGTTGCTCGGGTCGTCCCCGTGGTACATCGTGATGTCGATCGATGCGTCGTGGGTGAACAGACCCGCCCACTCGTCGTGCAAGCCGTGATCGACGTAAAACCCATACCACGCTAGAAGCCTGCGAATCTCCAGCTCGTCTCGCATCTGCCGGTTCGAGCGCTCCAAGCGGTCCAGCCGGTCGACGACCGACTCCTCAGCGACGCTTGCCGTGTCTTCGACTGTCATCTTCGGACGACTTCCTTCGATCGACTGACCCCGCAGGGCATTGAGGGACGACGGAGCGCCCGCCTACGGGCGTCACTAGGACCAGGCACCGATCGAACGGAACCAGGCAAGGGTTGACGACAGTCCGTCCTCGAGCGTGAGCGGGGCGAGGTCCAGCTCGTTCGCCGTCGAGCTCCCATCGAGTGCCGGCTCGGGATAGGTCTGCCGCAGGGAGTACGCCATCACGCCCAGCTCGGTCGAGTCGGCCGATGGGTCGACGCTCTCGACGCGGTGCTCCAGGCCGGCCAGACGGAGCGCTTCATTGCAGAAGTCCGCAGTGGTGCAGACGTCCTCGACCCGGCCATAGGCCATGTAGCGGGCACCGATGCGACCGTGCTCCAGGGCGGCGAGGCAGGTGCGGGCAGCATCGGGCGCGAAGGCCCACGACACTGGGTTGGGGAGGAACTTCTCCACCTGGCCGCGCAGGGCCATCAGCAGCACATTGTTGAAGGTTTGCTGTGCCGTGGCGCGAGGCACCAGTGGCGAGGGGCCGAAGATTCCCCCGGCGAACACGACGCTGACGTCCTGTCCCCGTGCGGCACGGGACATTGATTCGTAGAACGCCGCGCGCTTGGAGCGCACATATGGCGGATCGGCAGGCACGATGGGCCTGATGCGGGAGTTCTCGTTGACCGTCTCGTCGCGCTCCAGGATGGCGCCGGTCGACACCATCACCGTGCGCACTCCTCCGGCTCTCTCGGCCGCGGCCAGGAGGTTGATCGCGCCCCATTGGTTCGAGTTGAGGATGGTCTCCTCGGAAGGGCTCTCGCCGTAGCCGACCGTCGCAGCAGCGGTGTGCAGGATCCCGTCCACGCCGTCGACCGCTGCGTCGAGCGCCTCCGGGTCCATCAAGTCTGCGAGCACCGGCTCCGGGCCGAGCGCAGCCAACGCCGCCGCATCCGACGACGACCGCACGAGTGCGCGGACGCGATATCCGTGCTCGATGCCCAGTTGGCACACATTGGCGCCGAGCTGTCCCGTTGCCCCGGTGACCAGTATTGTCTGGGCGGATTCCAAGGTCACGGCGTGCTCATCTCGGGTTCTCGTGCCGATGGGGCAGATGCGTCGCGATGCGGCAGGTCCGGACCGAGGTCCTACACCGCGTCACCTCTCGACGGCGCCGGTGGTCGTCGTCACCGACGGTCGACGTCAGCTGCGCCGGACTGGACGACGAGCAGGGGCCGACCCCCATCCTTCGACGCGAAGACGTGCGGAGGATCGATGTGCTTCGGCATGTCGGGGGCCGGACGGAAGTCGGGGCTGATGCCGAACAGGCGACGGCCGTTGCCGTCGACGATGCGTCGGGCCTGGTTCGCGCTGATGTCCGCACGGCCCAGGATCGACGTGTGCACGCCGAGCTCGGTTCCGGCGTCATTGTGCCCGTAGTCACTGCCGGCGCAGAGCACGTCGTCACCGACGACGTTCAGCAGGTAGTCAATGTCCTCGTCACCCTCGCACGCCACGAAGATGTTCTTGGAGGCGATCTCGTCGGCACTCATGGGGTTCACGCGCATGAACTCACCGGCGCTGGCCTGCAGACGCGCGTGGGTGTGTACGACGGACGGCACCCACGACGCCCCGCCCTCGAGGAAGACGAACTTGAGCCGCGGGAACTGGAGGTGCAGGTCCGAGGCAGTAACGGCGTGAAAGGCCGACATCAGGTCGTGGAGGTGACGCAGCAGGGTCGGCGGGCTCGGGATCAGCTTGCCCACGGGAATGCCCGTGGTACGTCGCGTGGCAGTGCCGACGTGAACGGCGATCGTGAGGTCGAGATCCTGGGCACGCTCGTAGATCGGGTAGAAGGCCGGATCGCTGAGATACATCCCGTGCTCGACACCGCGGAACTGGATGCCGACCGCGCCGTTGGCCTTGCCGAACTCCATCTCCTCGATCGCGCGCGAGTGCATCTTGAACGGCACCCGCATGAGCCAGGGAAGACGACTGGTGTGTCCCGTCAGTCGCTCGGCCATCCACCGGTTGTAGCTGCGGCACAGGGCCGCCTCCTCGATCGGGTGATCGATCTCGATGGCGATCCAGAACGTCGAGATGAGCACCTGCGCGTCGATCCCCAGTGCATCCATGTCCTGCAGGCGCGCAGCCGGGTTGTCGAGGGTGATCGTGCCCTGTGAGTAGGTGTTGCCGTTGCCGAAGATATTGCCGTCATCCGGGACGCGGCGGGTCCAGGTGTCTCCGGCCAGCCAGAACTTCGGCGCGGGCGCTCCGCCACGGTCAGAGGACTCTGCATTGACCAGGCGAGGGCGGTACAGCCGCTCCTTCGGGTCGAAGTAGTCCCACGTCGCATCAGTCTCCGTGACGTGCGTATCGCAGTCGATGAATCCCATGAACAACTCCATGGACATGGCCCCGCTCGTGAACGAGCGGCGACCGCCGGGCTGCCCCAGTTCGCCGGTGAGGCAGCTCTGTCAGGGCTCTCTGAAATATATAGCAGACTTCGTAGATTTACTAGATATAGCTGGCGCGCGATTCGACCGTGCGCGGGACGGACACCCATCCAGAGCCGTCGCACCCGGTCGTGGTGCCTAGGAGACGCTCTTCAGCAGCTGCGGCTTGGAGATCTTGCCGCTGCCGGTCATCGGCCAGGTCTCGATCACGATGATCTCCTTGGGCCGCTTGAACTGTGCCAGGCCTTCGCGCGCGAAGGCCGTCAGGTCAGCCACCGACGGTTTGCCCCCCACGTCGTTGAGCTCCACGAAGGCGACGACCCGGTCGCCCCACCGCTTGTCCGGCACGCCGATGACAGCGGCCTCGCGCACCGACGGGTGGCGCTTCAGGTAGGTCTCGACCTCGAGGGACGAGACGTTCTCACCCCCTGACTTCAGCATGTCCTTGATGCGGCCGAGGTATTCCAGGTAGCCGTCGGCGGAGATACGACCTCGGTCTCCGGTGGTCAGCCACCCGTCCTTCGTGAAGGGCTGCCTCTCGTCGGGCACCCCCAGGTAGCGGGACATGACGTTCCACCCGCGGACCTGGATCTCGCCGATCGCATCGGCCGGGAGTACAGCGCCGTCAGTGTCGACGACCCTGATCTCAATGCCGGCGTGCGCCCGGCCGGACGACCGGATCCGCAGATCGCGCGGGTCACGGAGGTCGCCGATGGCCACCGTCGGCGAGCACTCGGTCAGGCCGTACAGGTTGGTGATCTCGACGTCCGCCAGCTCCAGGATGCGCGCGCATCCCTCCGTCGTCGATGCCGTCGAGACCAGCCGCAGGCGCGATACGACCTCGGGCGCGGTCGCAGATGCCGCCTCCAGCAGCTCACGCGCGATGCCGTCGTGCATGTTGACGACCGTGACGCCCGCGGCCGCCATGGTCCAGATCGCGCGGTCCACGGACCACCGCGACATCATGGCGATAGATGCACCGGCCACGAACGAGGCGAGGGCCGTCGCCACGGATCCTGCGTTGTGGTACAGCGGGCTCGACCCGAGGAACACGTCGTCGACACCGAGCATGAGCCGGTTGGCGTTCGCGTGCCCGACGGCGATCATCGCGTCCTCGGCCAGGATCGCCCCCTTGGGGGTGCTGGTGCTGCCCGAGGTGAACTGGATCATCCCTCCGAGCCCTCCGCCCTCCAGGGGCGGGTGGGCGGTGACGAGGCCGTGCGAGTCCGGACCGAGGGTCGGAACGTGGACGCGCGGCTCGTCCCGTAGCCAGACGACGGGGCACAACGCCTGGAACGTGGCCGTGTTCTCCGCCACAAGGTCGAGCACGCCGCGATCCTCAGGCCGCGCCTCGTCCGCGACCAGCAGGCTCACCGCGGCGCCCCGCAGCTGGAACTCGACCTCGCCCGGCGTCAGTCGCGTGTTGATCGGGACGAGCGTGGCGCCCAGGAGGTTCGCACCGAACCAGAGGTGGATCCAGCGCATCGAGTTTTCCGCGAGCAGTGCGATCCGGTCGCCCGGCTGGACTCCGGTCGCGCGCAAGGTGTCGGCCGCGGCCTGCGCCTCGCGGGCAAGGCGGGCGTACGTGACGGGATCATCGGCCGCCTCGAAGCCATCCAGCTCCGGGTACATCGCCACCCGGTCGCCGTGGCGGCGGGCCAGCATGTCCAGCAGGTCCGCCACCCCGTGGCCCATCCAGTCGGGGGTGTACGTCTTCTCGCTACTCACGTCGTTGGCCTTCCGGGGTGAGGGGCCCGCACTAGCGGCGCTCGGCCGGCAGGAGCGGCAAGGTGTCGCCGTCGATGCGGCGGCGTACGCAGCCCTCGATGTACCAGCGGTCGGTCTTGACGAACCGCCAGTTGTTGACGGACAGGTTGGTGTACTCCACGTTGCGGTCAGCCGTTGCCGTCGCGATGTAGAGCAGACCGTATGTCGTGGCTGTCGCGACGGTGTCGGACTCGAAGTCGATGATGGCGGGCTGACCGTCGAGGTGATGCTGCGAGCGTCCGAGGATCGCCTGATGCGCCGCGCTGAGCAGCACCTTCTCGACCATCTCGTCGCGACCGCGGTAGACGGTCTGCCGGAACATGCTGCCGTCCATCTTGTTGGGGTCGTCGCCGTAGTACATCATCACGTCGAGCGTGGCATCGGGGGTGAACAGCCCGGCCCACTCATCGTTCAGATTGTGATCGGCGTAAAAGCCATACCAAGCGAAGATGCGGCGGATCTCGAGCTCGTCGCTCATCCGCCTGGTGGTTCGCTCCAGCTCGGCCACGCGGTCGACCAGCGCGGCGACGGTCTGCTCGTCGACAGTCATTCGGCCACTCCCAGCTGCGCGCGCACGGCTGCGCCGATCGGACCCAGGACGTTCTCCTCGTGCGTCGACGGGTGGAACATGCGGTTGTGCGCGATGCCGACCGCGAGGGTCGTCGCGGGATCCGCCCAGCCGACGCTCGAGCCGGCGCCTGGGTGTCCGATCGCCGTCTTGCTCGTGCCTGCCGGAGACATCAGCGGTCCACCGGTGAGGTGGAAGGCACCGATGCTCATCCGGTGCGCGACGCCGTTGGTGAAGTCGAAGCTTGCCGGCGGCGACTGGACCGAGATGAGCCGCACCCGATCGGCCGACAGGAGACGCACACCGTCGAGCTCGCCACCACCGGACAGCAGGGCGAAGAAGCGGGCCATGCTCGCGGCGTTCATGATGCCACCGTGGCCAGGCAACGGCGTGCGGCGAACGTCGTCGCGGCCGTACACCTGTTGGATCGGTGCCACTGCGGGTGGGATGGCAAGTGACGACACGACTCCGGTCGGAGCCGCCGAGGTCGGGATGGCCATGTTCTTCAGCTCGGCAATGCGGTGATCGACCCCTTCGGGAATTCCGAACCACAGGGAGTCGATCCCGAGCGGTCCGCAGATCTCCTCGGCAATGAACTCCCGGAACGGCCTACCCTTCGGATCCGCGCGGCGTACGAGCTCACCGGCGATCCATCCAAAGGTGAACGACATGTACGCACTCTTTGTCCCGGGCTCGAACAACGGAAACGACTCTGCGAGACGTGCGGTCATCCAGTCCCAGTCGCACATCAGCTCCGGGGTGACTCCGGGCGGCATCAGCGGTGTCCCGAGGCGATGCGTCAGGACGTCGTAGACCGTGGCCGCCTGCTTGCCGTTGGCGCCGAACTCGGGCCAGTACCGCGTCACGGGATCGTAGTAGTCGATGTGACCGCGCTCGGCGAGGATATGAATTGCGGTGGCGGTGATGGCCTTGCTGACCGAGAAGACGTTGAACAGCGTCTCACTGTCGACCGGCACGTCGGAACCCTCGGCCACCACGCCGGCGGACTCATCGACGACCAGTTCACCGTTGAGGTACGCGGCGACCTGGATCCCGATCTCACCGTGCTCATCAATGGCTCGCTGCATGGCCGCGGCCACCTGCGGTGCTGCGCTCATTTAACTCCTCCTGCGTCCAGTCCCACCCAGTAGCCCCGCCGGAGCACCACGCACGGTGGCGCCGCAACCACATCGCGCTAGCTCAGGTGGAAGTCGTCGTCCGACGGGTTCGTGAGCCGGTCGGCGTAATCCCACGTCATCCACGGGATGTGGTTGACGTCGCGTTGGTACGCCGCGACGGCGTAGCCGTAACGGCCCTCCGTCTGCAGGATCAGGCGGTCGTGCTCAGCGTCCTGCAGCCTGTTGTACTCGTCGAAAACGTCGCGACGGACCTCGATGCTCGTGGCGCCTTCCTCGACCAATCGGACGATTGCCCTCCCGATGTACCGAGTCCAGATCTCGGACCACATGTGGTAGCCGCCGGTGCGCGGCTGACCGTTGGGGCCAAACATAATGAAGAAGTTGGGGAAGTTCGGCAGCGAGATACCCAGGTACGAACGGGGACCGTCGGTTGCCCAGAGCTCACTGAGGGTCAGTCCGTCACGGCCCACGTAGTCGACGGGCCAGAGGTAACGCTCAACCTCGAACCCGGAGGCCAGCACGATCGCGTCGACCTCCGTGGCGCCTCCGGTCGCATCGACGATCGAGTCGAAGGTGATGTGGTCGATCGAGCTGGCGACGAGCGTGACGTTGTCGCGCAGCAGCGAGTCGTACCACCCATTGTCGATGACGAGCCGACGCGCGGTGGGCGCATAGCCCGGGATGCTCTTGTCGATCAGCTCGGGGCGATCCTTGAGCTTGTCCTTGATGTAGTCGGTCAGGAACACCCGCATCGCATCGTTCTTCTGGCTGATGAGGCCGCCGCCGGCGATCCACGCCTCGTCGGTGTAGTTCATCAGCTGCGCGTAGTTTGTCGTCGCGTAGGCCGCGTAGCAGTGCCAGTTCCAGTAGTGCGGGAAGTTCTGTAGGAGCCACTGCAGCTCTTCGCCGACCTCGCCGTGGTAGTTGTCCAGCGGGGCGACCCACTGAGGCGTGCGCTGGAACACCGTCAGGTGCCCGGAGGTGCGCGCAAGGTGCGGCATCAGCTGCGACCCGCTCGAGCCGTTGCCGATCAGCGCGACCCGCTTGCCGGCCGGATTGAACTCGTCCACCCAGTGCGCGGTGTGGACGACCTCGCCCTTGAAGTCGTCGACGCCTGCGATAGCAGGCATCTTCGACTTGTTGAACAATCCGCTGGCGCTGATGAAGATGGGTGCGCTGATGACCTCTTCGCCGCCATGCTCGCGGCGGATCGAGATGGTCCAGCTCGACGTCTCAGCGTCCCATCTCCCGGCGACGACCTCGGTGTTGAGTTGGATGTGCTCCCGGACGCCGTACTGGATGGCGACCTGCTCGAGATAGTCGGCCATCTCCTGCTGGGTGGCGTAATGGTGGGCCCACGGGTACTGCTTCATGAAGGAGTACTGGTATAGGAAGCTCGTGACGTCCACCCGCGCCTCTGGATAGGTGTTGGCGGCCCACGTACCGCCGACCGCGCCCTGGCGCTCGTAGATCGTGTAGGGGATCTGTAGGCGCTCGAGCTGGATACCCATGGCGACGCCGCCGATGCCGGCTCCGACGATCGCGACGCGAACCGACTCACGCACCTCAGCCGACGGCAGCTCCGTCCAGTCGACGGCCCGGGGGAAGTCGGCGAAGGCCACCTGCTCCTTGCCCAGCGCGAGCTCGTTCGGCTCGAGCTCACGGCCCTCGAACGATGTCAGCATGACCTCGAGGTCGGCCGCGTCAGGCTCCTGCAGTAGCTTCCCCCCTCCAATGAGGAAGGCAACGGCCTTCTCCCGGACGACGGCGGCATCCTCATCGCGCAGCGCGGAGATGATGTAGGCGCCACCGCGGTCAGCGACCGACTGGACCTTGATCTCAAGTAGCGACTCGTCCCTCGTGGACTGATACAGCGCCATCCGTAGGGCATTGGGGTTGGCGACCCCGACAGCGCGAGCAAGCCATTGTTCGCAAGACAAGGTGGTGTCAGGTCGCAACGTGGTCAACGCAAGTCCTTCGGTCGGATTCCGATCGCGCACTCTCGACCAGGGCCGTCAGGACGGGACTGCATCCGAGTGCTGGGCCACTCGAGGTGGCGAACTCATGTAAACACCGCCCAATAAAAGATGTCAAGACTTCGATGTATATTGGGTTATCGCCGACTCGGTTCCGACCGCTGTCAGTCGCCAGGGCTTCTCGACCATGCGCTCCGTGAGGGGCGTCTACCACCAGTTGGCATTACGACCCAGGTCGAACTTGTCCGTCACGGCAGCTCTTCGGGCGGCTTGGAGGCGAGCGCGGTGGCCGTGAACTCCAGGTCGTCGGTCTCGACCTCGTAGATCGCCATGTACTTGTACGGCGACTGGTTGTTCGGATCGTACTGATGGTCCGCGAACTCGAAGCGTTGGGCCGCGACGTACCCGGGGTCTCGAGCACCTGCGGAAGGTGCAGCTCTGAGTACCACTCGTTGAATTCGTCGTCGGCGCCCTCATCGGCGTTGCCTCCCCGGAGGGAGGCTCACTCGAGGTGTGTAACAATGGTACACTCGGTGTCACGAGAGTAACTGACGCTCCGACCTTACGCAATAGCAGCGTCGCCCGCCCCGGACGGCTCGATATCCCCGGGGCGCTCGCCGAATGCAGATCGCCCTCTCCCGGCACCCATGGAGTTGCGGTGAACTCATCGCCGACGTTGACCTACACAGCCTCACAGGCAGAACTCGACAATGCGCTCGAAGCCCGTCCACGCTCGCCCTAGGTGTTGAGCTGAAGATCTTCCTGACCGCTCGCCAGAGTGGCGCCACAGGGCTGATGACTGACACATCCCCCAATGGGCGGCACCGCCCACAGCATCATGTCGATCCGGGCGGATTCATCAGCGGCGTGTAACTTTCGTGCCAACAATTTCTGGAGGCGAGTCCGTGGCCGGAGCCAGGGCAAGAGCCGGGACAACGGCCGCAGACTTCACACCGGAGGAAATCGCCAAAGCCGCGCTGGAGATCATGGCCAGCGAAGGACCCGAGGCCGTGTCCTTCCGGCGCATCGGCGACGCCTTGGGCACCAACCACGTTATGATCTTCCGGCGCTGCGGCAGCTTCGACGGGCTTCTAAACCTGTGCGCCGACTTCGTCGCGGCCGACTTTCCCGAGATCGACGAGACGCTGGACTGGCAAGCAGCCACGCAGCTGAGATTCGAGGCGGCCTTCGACATGTGGACCACTCAGGCCGACCTGATCCTGCTGATGGGCGGACGTGCGTGGCTCGGCGAGAACATGCTGAGCCGGTTCTACGAGCCTGGGATGCGTGCGCTGGTCGACTCCGGGATGTCCCCACTCGAAGCGGGGCGTCTCTTCTCCACCCTCTACCGGATGACGATCGGCTCGGCAATATCCACCAGGCCCGACCAGTGGACGCCCTGGGCATCGAAAGAGAACATCGAGCGACTTGGCAGCCAGCGGTTCCCGACCCTCGCCCGCGTCGAGCGGGAGATCGACACATCCGATATGCGCGCTGTGTATTACCAGACGCTTCAACGGCTGATCACCCACCTCGCCCCAGGAGAGCAAAAGACCAGGGTCTCCGATGGCCCGACAGCTGAGGCACTTCTCAACAAATCGCTGATCCGGGCCTGCCCCCCAGGGCGGCCGATCTAAGGCGCCAAGGGTCCCAGTTCCCGCCCAAATCGCTGCTCGCACCGGTCGCCTCGGCCGGCGAAGGTGCGGATATCGTCGCGATCGACCTCTGCGCGACGATCGATCCCGTCACATATCCGATGGGCAGCGCCTAGGAGCTGGCCGAGACGGTCGGCGTCGGTCTTCCCGTGGATGCCGGGTTCACTATCCAGCAGCCCGGGCCGACTCCCTACCTGGGCGAACAGTTCGCCGTGCTCCGACAGCAGGCCGAGGCAGCCGGAAGCCGCCAGGCCTGAGCGTCGCCTAGGCGCGTGGCCGGCCCGCGCCGCCACGAATCACGAGACGATGAGAAGATGACCGCCCAGCAGCGCCCAGAGCTCGGGCTCCGGTCGGGCGTCAAGCGCAGTTTCCTGCGCTACGTCGCCGGGCTGCCCGATGGCTGCACCTCGATCATGGGCGGAGTAACGGCTGCCGACGGCGAGATCGCCGTCTTCCCGCCGGGCGAGACCGCCGTCCCAGCCGAAGCCGCCGAGGCAATGTGCTTCCTCTCGTTTCGTGGCGAGTTGGGCTGCGTCGCGCACGCTGGCATGCTGCTAGTGCGCATCGTCGATCCGTGGATAGTCATGCGCGGCGACGAGGGTGTGTTGACGCTCCCCGATCCGGACGCGCCGAACGCGCAGCCGCGGCTTCCCCTCGTGCATCTCTCTCGAGTCCACGCCACAAGCGGACGGCCTGCGCAGCTGGACAAGCAGGGAGGTGCGGCTGGCTTCGAAAGCGACCGGCATGTTCAACCACGTATACCCCGACGGCGAGCCGTTCGAGCCTCTAGCCATTGCGGTCCCGGATCGTGCGACCTGAGCCAACCTTGGCAGACCGGGACATCGGGGCCGTGGTCCTCGTGTGGAGGGGCAGGATCGGCTTGTTCAAGCGGAGCCTGACGGTGGAGTGCACCCAAGGGCTGTGGCACTGCATCATCGATTTCGTCGGTGACGGCCAGACACCTTTGGACGCAGCGATCCACGAGCTGCACACCGAGACCGGTCTGTCGATCAGCGACCTGACGAGCATCTCAGATGAATACGTCCTGAAGCTTCCCGACGAGAACGGCGGGGTGTGGCGCGTCCGCGCGTACGCTGAGCACACGCAGGTCAGGCGACTTGCGCTCAGCCAGCAGCACCAGGGCTATCGTAGGGTGTCGGCTGAGCCAGCTGCGGCGATTCGACGGCCAGGCCCTGTGGCTCGAGGCGATCAGGATCGGCCTCTGCGCCGTCATGCCAGGTCAGCGCTCGTCTCCGGAACGGTGATGCTCACCTCCCGCCGAGGCCGAAGCGGGGTGATGAGGACCGCGAGGCCAGCAGCGATCAGGCTGCAGAGCGCGGCCAGCATGAAGTACAGGTGCAGCCCGACGGTCGAGAGGTAGTCCTCCCCCATCACGGTCACGCTCGCCATCGAGACGAGGACTGCGATGCCCGGGCTGACGAGGCAGCTGGCGATCGACCGCACGAGGTTGTTGACGCCGCTGGCCGCCGCCGAGTCTGCCGGCGGTACAGACGCGAGGATCAAGGCGGGAATGCCGGCGAGGGTCGGCGCCAGCCCAACACCGGCGATCATGGTCGTGAGGATGACGCCCAGGATCGTTGTGCTCACTGCGATGCGCACCAAGAAGGACAGAGCGAGGACAGCTGCGCCGAGCGCAAGCACGCGCTGAGCGCCCCACCTGGACAGGAGTCGACCTGCGATCGGTGCACCGCCGAGAAGGACGAGACCGAAGGGGAGCATGAGGACTCCGGCCTCGAACCCAGTCAGGCCGAGTCCGTATCCGGTGGCCTCTGGCGCGGTAACCTGGAGCGGCGTAACGACCAGGTTGCTGATCAAGGCGAGGGTGATGAATCCAGCCGAGAGATTGGTCATCAGCACAGGACGGATCATGGCCAGTCTCAAGTCGACGGTTGGCGCGGCCGATCCAAGCTGCCTCGGGATCCACACAGTTGCCCCAAGTGCCGAGACGAGCAACAGGGCCAAGACTCGTGGGCTGATCCAACCCCACGACGGGCCGTACGAGATCGCGACGAGCAGAGCGACCAACGTCGCCCCGAGCACGACAGAACCGACGATGTCGAATCCCCCGCGGGTCGAGCTGCTGTCGGACGGCACTGAGCATATGACCGCGACGACAAGGAACAAGCCCACTATGCCGGGGAACCAGAACGCAGCGGACCAGCCGAGCAGGTTCGTAATGACCCCGGCGAACGGAACGCCGAGTGCGAGGCCCACTCCAGTCGCGCCGCTGATGAGCGCCACGCCGGAGTGGAAGCGCTCTCTCGGCAGCGACTGCCGGGCAATGCCGAACGCAATCGGTACCATGCCGGACCCACACCCCTGGAGCGCCCGGCCGGCAACGACCATCGGGAATAGCGAGGTGAAGCTGGCCAGAACCGATCCCGACAGCAGACACCACAGGCTGACGAGGAGAATCCGACGCCGGCCGTACATGTCGGCCATGCGTGACAAGACCGGCAGGGTCACGGAACTACTCAGCAGTGGAGCCGTGACGATCCAGGAGGCGTTGCCGACCGAGACGTGAAGCATGTCCGGCATGTCCGCGAGGGTCGGGACCACCAGACTGAGGAGCAGAGATGGCGATGCCGCGCAGATCGCGAGCGTCCAGATCATGACGCGAGGCCGCTCGGCCACCAGGTGAGAGCTCATGTGCCAGATCGTCTGACGGAACCTGCGGTGTACGGCCGACGGATAGGCACTTCGCCTAGGCCCTCACAGCGTCATGAAGCACCGACCGGCAGCGCTCGTAGATCGCGACGAGGTCGACCTGCAGCCCCGACAAGGTCGCATCAGCCCAAGTGTCGAGCGCGATGTCGACCGGCGCTCCCGCTGCGCTGAGGAGGACCCGGACGCCGAGGTGGTCCTCGTCGCCGACGATGCCGGCCAGCTGCCCGACAAGCTCGTCGGCCCGCGGGTTGTCCAGCCTGTTGGCCGCCTGCCGGAGCGATGGCTCGGCACACATGAGCCGTCGCATACGCAGTAGCTGGCGACCAGCATCGCTGCGACCGTTGTCGAGCCGTCTCAGCATGTCGGTCCAGAAAGCTTCGAGCTGTGGTAGCACAGGACGGTCGGCGCGGAGGCCGTCGAGCATCTCGCCGAACTGATTCTCCAGCTCGCGGTGCGGAGCCAGAGCGGCGAGCTCCTTGACGGCGAAGTAGCGAAAGAAGGTCCGTGGCGAGACGCCCGCGAGTCGGGCGATCTCGTCGACCGTGGTGGCGCCGACACCCCGCTGCTCGAACAGGGTCAGGGCCGCCTCGCCGATCTCGCGCTCGGTCTGTGCCCGGCGACGGTCACGAAGAGGCAGCTGTCTGAGCGAGCCGGATGCTGTGACCATCCCTGAAGGTTAACAGATTTAGGCAGTTACCGCCAACATGGCAGAAACTGCCATCTTAGCGTCCTCGGCCAGAAAGCCACCCTCTTGCCGCTCGACGCTCGCAGCGAGTGCCCGGACGGCCGACATGACGATGCCGCGCACCGTTGGAGGACAGTGCGCGGCATCGTGGCCGGTGAGACGCCTTATTCAGGCCTGGGCCGTCGCCTTGGCGTTCAGGGCCGGCGGCAGGATGGCGTCGGCCAGAGCGCTGAGCGAGCCGACACCTTGGGTGTGGCGCTTCTTGATGCGCCAGCCCTCCGAAGTCAGCTCCATGGTGTCGGTGTTCTGGACGACCTGGGTGAAGTTAGTCTTGCGGCCCGCGTCCACGTCCTCTTGGTCCCACCAGTGCCACGCGGTCAGCATCGACGTGACCTCAGCACGGTTCTCGTCGCACGTCGCGATCCACACGTTCGACAGCAGGTGAGAGGTCAGCCGGTAGCCAGGCACGTATTGCTGGAGGTACGCCTCGATCTCGTCGCGTCCCGTCTTAATGGTGCCCTGATAGTCGGCGATCGCATCGACGCTGAAGATTTCGGGGACGAGCGCGTGCATGTCACCGGCGTCTAGCAGCCGACAGTACCGCGTCAGCAGCCGGACGATCTGCCTTTCCGACTCCACACTCCAGGTCAGTTCATCGATGGCCATGCATGTCCTCCTCGGTCGGTCTTGGTGTCCCGCGGCGGGAGCGTGATCAGATGCGTACTGCCCCCGGATCCCGAGGCATACTACGAACCCGAGCGCCGTACGGCGAACCTCTCGATCGCGGCGTGATGCTCGTAATCCGACATCGACAGATGCTCCCAAGACAGCGATGCGTCGAGCGTGTTGTGTGCCGCCTGGCCCACCATGCGGTTGACGGAAGCCTTCGTCGATCTCACGGCGTAGGCCGGAAGGTCACGAAGGGTCTCGGCCAGGGCCAAGACCGCCGCGTCCAGTTCGTCGGCCGGGTGCGCCGAGTTCACGAGCCCAATCTCGGCAGCCTCGACACCCTTGACCGCACGACCCGTCAGAAGCAGCTCCTTGGCACGCATCGGTCCGATCAGGAGCGGCCAGATGACAGCGCCTCCGTCTCCGGCCGTCAGACCGACCTTCACGTGGGTGTCGGCGATGGATGCGTCCTCGCCCATCAGGACGAGGTCGCAGAACAGTGCGAGAGTCGCGCCGAGGCCCATTGCAGGCCCGTTGACCTTAGCGATGATCGGCTTCTCGATCGCCAAGATAGCCTGGATGATGTGCCGCCCGGTGGAGTACACAGGGCGCGCCTCGTGAGCAAGCCGACTAGCCGAGTGCTCCGAAGACATGGCTTTGATGTCGCCACCAGCACAGAAGGCACGGCCGGCGCCGGTGAGAATGACGACGCGCGTTGCCACGTCCTCGTCGACGGCGCGCAGAACGGCCAGGAACTCGGTCCGGGCTGTCTCGTCGAGGGCGTTGAGGCGGTCGGGCCGGTTGAATGTGATGGTGGTGATGCCGTCGACCGTCTGGACCAGGAGAGCGTCGAAGGAGGACTGCAGACTTGGGAGGCTTACCATCGGGATCCTGGTCCTCTCAGTGCTTGCCGGCGAGGTGCTCTTCGAGGGCGTCGGCGACGTCGAGACCCTCCAGGGCGAGGCCGTAACCGACCATGTCGAGCATGCGGCGACGCAGTTCGGTCGTGAAGAGCAGCCGAGTGTGGCGCAGGATCATCGTCCGCTGCTTCGACAAGGTGCGCGCGAGCTCCCAGGCTCGATCAAGCTCGGTGCCACTGGGGACGAGCTCGTTGACCAGGCCCCAGTCCTTGGCCGTCTGGGCGTCGATGGTCTGGCCCGTGAGGTGGAAGTAGCGCGAGCGCGTCAGGCCCATGATTAGGGGGGTCACGACGTTGATACCGTCGCCAGGCGTGAGGCCGATCGGGAAGTGAGCCGAGTCCTGGAACTCAGCGTGCTCGGCAGCGATGACGATGTCAGACATGAGGGCGAGCTCGCAATGGCGCAGCGCGGGGCCGTTGACGGCCGCGATGACCGGCGCCTGGACGCTCAGCACGCTGTCCATGAGTTCGATGCCGTGGGCGTGGTTTGCCTCCCAGGCGCGTGGCGTGAGCATGTGGAAGTCGTCGACCGGCACATCCGTGGCGCGGGGACCGGAGAACTCATTACCGGTCCCGGTCAGGATGATCACGCGGTTGTGCGGGTCCTGAGCCAGAGCGCGGAAGCATTCGCCGATCTCACGGTGCGGCACGGTGCCCCACCGAAGCGGCTTTCCATCGGTGTGCAGGCGCATCTCGACGATGCCGTCGATGCGGCGCAGCGCAATCGTGTCGAAGCCTTGGCGGTACTGCTCGAACTCGTACATGGACCGTCCTCACGCTCTCAGTCATCGTTGGTGGCTTCTGCACCAGTAGCGCGCCATGCCCGGGATGACCGAGGACAACGTGCCGATTTAGGCTAGATCCGTCTCATTAAAGCTGTCAAGTAATCGCATGATTATCGGAATTCCGTGTTACGGATACAGCAGCGACTGGGGCGGTCGGGCGACGATGCCGACTCCCTCGTGATCGTAGGCAGCGTCGGGATCGGCGCGCACGGCCTCGTCCAGCTCCCTCGCGTCATCACCGACAATGATGCGCCACCGGCCGGCCCGGATCCCGTCCAACATGATCGTCACTGCCTCATCGACGCCTAGGGGTGGACTGTCTCGTACCCAGTCCTCCACCCGCTGCAAAATCCCTCGGATCTCGTCGGGCGAGGCATCCTCTGCCACCGCGAGGCCGATCTTGACCAGCCCCACGCGGGCCTGCAAGAGCTCGTTGTCGCTCAGCGACTCCGGACCGGCTACGCCGAAGTAGCGACGCGAGTTCGTCAGGATCCCGGTCCGTACCCGCCCAGGCATCACAACGGAGACCTCCACGTTGGGCGCGTTCGCGCGGAAGTCGTCGATGAGCGCCTCAGAGAGTCCCTTGACGGCGAACTTCGACGCCCCGTAGGCCGTGCTCGGCCTGCCCCATCCGCCCGAGGCCCATACCGCGTTGATACTGCTCACATTGACGATCCGCGCCGCATCGGCAGCGATGAGATGGGGCAGAAAGGCGCGCGAGCAGTAGTAGACGCCCCAGAAGTTGACCGCGAACGTTCGCTCCCAGTCTTCGCGGGTGTCCGTCACGAAGCTGTTGCCGCCGGCAATGCCAGCATTATTGATGAGTAGTTCGATGGTCTCGCCATGCGCGCCGATGACCTCGTTGCGGAAACGCACGACCTGCGACTCGTCCGACACGTCGCAGATGTGGGTCGAGACTCGGGTATCAGCCGGGGCACCGGCCTCGGCGAGCGCTCGCGTCTCGGCTAGGTCGTCCAGGTTAAGGTCGCACACCGCGATGGAGCATCCTTCAGCGGTGAGCTGAACCCCGAGCGACCTCCCGATGCCAGAGCCTCCTCCGGTCACCACGGCGGTCTTGCCTGCGAACGACCCGAAACCCATGCCTAGTCCTCCTCATCGGCTTTTGTCGTGAAGTCCAGCCAGTCTTGCGCTCCGGCTGGCCGAGTGCTGCAACGGGTCGACGTTGCGTTCGAGGCTCAACCAGGCGACCGCGGCCAACGGACCGTCCACGCCGCTCACCACGGTCTTGCGCGACCAGATCAGCCAGCGGCCGTCGATGCGTGTCAGCTCGTCGTGATAGGTCGACCCCACCCATGAGCGTTCGCCCGAGGTGAACTCATGCCACGCCAGAACGGAGGTGACCGCGAACGCCTTGTCGCCATCGAGATCGATGACACTTTCACCCAAGAGGTGGAAAGTCCAGTTGAACGCCTTCAGGCCCGGCCCGATGCGCTCCAAGAAGGCGTCAAGGCCCACCAGCACCCCGCCCCGATCGGGGCCGAAGTCGGTCCGGCAATCCTCGGCCCAGACCTCACGCATCAAGTCCATCCGCGCCGCGTCAAGGTAATGGCTCTGCTTGAGCAAGACCTCGCGGATTAGAACTCGGTCGTACAACTCGCCCGTGCGATCGTCGGTCATCCAAGCTCCTTCGCGCAGCCGGCGGTCACCCTGACGGACGCCGCCGAGCCTGCGTCGGCCGCCTCACGATCATGCGAGGCGACCGACTCTGTGACAGTTGCTCAGGGATCAGAGTTTGGCTGGCTCCGCCTCCGGCGGTGGGTACAGCAGAGCCTCCTGGTCACGCTTGCCGTACTCCTTGTGCAGGACCGGCATGATGTTCTCTGCGAAGTAGCTCATCTGGTCCTCGACCATCTGCTCCGGCAGCGCGTGTCCGTCGAACACGAAGACGACACACATGTCGTCGAAGCCACCGGCTACCTTCATCGCTTCGATGCCCTCGAGAACCTTGTCGGGGCTACCGATCATATTCAGACCAGCCTCCGCAACCGTCTTCGACGACGCCTCCTCGTAGCCAGCCTCGGCCAGCTGCACGCCCAGCGAACCGAAGGTCAGCATGTAGTCCATGTAACGATCCAAACCGGACATGTACAGCGCCTCATTGCCCACGTCCCCGTCGACTACATGCACGGTACGAACGGCCGCTACGCCGCGCTTTCGACCCGAGTCCCAACCGCGCGCGAACTCGCCACGGTCCAGACGATCAGACCAGCCCGAAGCCTTTGCCGCGTTGTGGTAAATGTCCAGCTCGCGGTTCAGCAGCTCGTTCGGTGTCGCGGCGTAGAGACCGTTGACACCGTTGGAGGCTGCCCACTCCGCCGAACGACGCGTGGTCATCGGCATCCAGAACTGCGGTGTCGGGCTCTGCAAGGGCTGAGGCCCGACCGTGATCTGCTTGAGCGTCGTGGTCATCGACGCGACGCCCGACTGGTCGGTCGGAACACCGATGTCCATGACCTGCTCGACGGTCTGGCGGATCTGCTCCTGCTGGTAGTACGCGATCGTCTGCGGGTGGTGCCAGTTCGTGCCGGGCGGCGGCACCTGGAAGAACTCGCCCTGATGCGAGAATGACTCCTCGGTGAAGCTCTTCTTCAGCAGCTCGAAGCCCTCCTCGAACAGGCGACGGTACTTCTCCCCGTCCTGCAGGCCTGCGCCGTAGGGCCGGGCCAGAACCTCGGATTCGCGCTGCTGGTAACCACGACCGATACCCATCTCAAGACGCCCGTTGGACAAGATGTCCACGATCGCCGCTTGCTCAGCCAGCCGCACCGGGTGATGCCAGGGAAGAATGTTGGCCATCTGACCGAGGCGGATCTGCTTGGTCAGCACCGCCAGCGCTGCCTGGATCATTAGCGGATTCGGGCTCTGCTCCGCACCCTCAGGCTGGAAGTGGTGCTCGGTCAGGAAGAAGTAGTCGAAGCCCAGCTGATCAGCCAGCACGCCCTGCTTGATCTGACGATTCACCACACGCTGCATCATCCCCAGCGAGTCCCGCATCGTGCCCTGCGGTAGATGAATGCCGTCGGCATTCGTGTGCGACGGGAGGTCGCTGTAGCCATTCTGCAAAATTCCTAGCTCGATTGCCACCAGAGGCTCCTTGAACTGCGGGATGGGGACCGATCCTTAATGCTGCTAAGCATTGACAGTATTCATCCAGGGCTCCGAAGTCAAGCACCATCAACGCAGCGCGACGCCTCGCTGCCCTTCCCAGCGAGTGCGCCGACTAGAGCGGGTCGGCTGCGAAACCGCACGTGCTCCCGCCCGGAGACAACTGACCGAACAGGTCGCGCCGCCGATCGCAAGTGCACCCAACTTGATCGCATCCCAAGCCACCACTGAGCGGCCGAACAGCAGCCCTAGAGAGGCATAATCCGATGACGGACACGTTCCGCTGGAACCGGGCTATCTCGGCTGGCCCACGAAGATGGCTGTCGTAGGCGTGCCTCGGACCGCGCGCGTGGT